>OIYO01001768.1_pt1 | contig 10580 bp, 8 predicted proteins | sample 1588191 | NCBI WGS metagenome assembly OIYO01 (sample SAMN03283275) | human gut metagenome | biome: human-associated habitat; material: feces | host: Homo sapiens | place: Peru | collected 2012 | reverse complement strand
TTATGGCTTCCCTTATCCAGAGATTTTTTGTTACCCTTTCTCTGCTCTTTGCATGATCAATTTTATTTTCGTTGTTTTAAATGTCGGTTATAGTATCCTACATATCCGAATTCCTTCCCTTGCTCACCTTTCCGAAATACTTTTTTCTTTATTACAGCACTTTTCACAGGATCCGGTTGGATTTCTGCTGCAAACCTTATTCTCATTTAACTATACTCCATTATTGCCAGCAATTCCTTTCTTCTTATTGTTTCTTTTCGCATACTTCTTCTACGATCAGAAGAACACCTGGTTTACTACCAAAAAGGGAACCAAATATGTTCCTCTCGACAGTATTTCTGATGAGATTGACCGAAAAACAGAAGTCATTTTTCCTGGCGAGCGTGATAATAATGATTCTTTTGAATTTTACCTTCAGATAAACGGCGTACTTCTCTGTTTCATCGTATGTTTCCGTTTTCTTGTTTTAATGAATATTCACTTGAAGCCAATTGATCTTTGGGGTCTTTTTTCTTTTTTGTTTCTTGCCTTTTTTTTCCGCGAAAGCTCGCAGCGCAAAAAGCGGCTTTCTGACGATAAATCTTTCTTCTACAACACAGTAAAAGACACTATCAACATCGATGCCGTCATCGATTGGAAAACATTACTGGAATTTAATACGCTCGAGCTGAATCGTCTAAAAGAAATCGAAAAAAAATACAAAATCGCCAAAATCAGAAACACCCGCTGGCTGGAATTATATGAGCACTCCATTATCAACAATCTTATGAATGTATATCATGCCGTCAAATGCCTGGATTTAAAAATCTACGATGCAAAAACAGCATTAGAAAAAATCGAACCCAGCATAAAAGAAATCGATACCACCACCAGAGAATGCATGATGCTTTTACCAAGTTATTCCAGTCATACCTTTGAAAACCTTGAACTGATTGCTTACTTGGAAAAAGAAATCCCGGCTCTGGACGGAGTTTTCGAAAGAAATAATTCAATTTCCTGCTACCATACATCCGCTGATCTTTGTTTATTAAGTGCAGTTTTCAAAAACGTAAAAGAATATGTGCAGAATTATTCGGATCATCCTTTTACCTGCCAAACCTCCCTGGATAAAGCAGACTGGTTAGTTGTTCATCTTAGTTCTCCTGTCGCAGACTCAGAAAATATTTCTTACCTTAAACGGGATGTCACAAGAGTCGCACAAATGTGGACGGAAGATCACATTAACGATTATTATCATTATCCCCTTAAACTTGTGATTGCCCAATTATATATGCAGGATATGAATGGATTTATGTCCTATCGTATTGAAAATAACTGTATGGTTTTTGACTTACATTTTTCTACTCCAGAAAAAGAAGCTTACCATTCCTCTGGCGAATTTCAGGAAATAAATCTTGTGAAATTTCTCAAAAATTACACAGTTTCTCGTGAAAACATGATTTTTTCCCCTTCAGACATTAAAACAATGATGCTTCGTACAAACGAACAGCTTTTAACAGAAATCCTGAATAACTTTGAATATTTCTTCAGTAGTATGTTATATTCGAAAGAGCATTCCTCGATACTCATAACCTTGAAAAAATCTGACGCAGCCTGTGAAATCTTTCTGTCCTTCCATTCTCAGAGAATAGAAGAAATGCCGGAATTTGCAAAAGAAACTTCTCAATATCTAAGAAACCGAAACGCACCTCTGTCAGAGCATATTTCCCTTTCTTTGCTGATGCTCGAAATCAAAATGGAACAGCTCGGCGGAAGTGTCGATCTTTCTTCTGATGAAGATATATTCAACTGTAAATTACTTTTTCCTACTGCATAATGCAATGTGGGAGCTATCTTAATTGACAAACCACAAAATATTTGTCAATCAGGATGCTCCCACAAATTCTCAATATTTATTCTTTCCCCAGCAGATACTGATAAATATCCCTCTTCGTCACCCCGCGGTCCTTTGCCACGAGTTTCATCGCCTCTTTTCTTGCAATCCCCTGATCTTCATACCGTTTCATATGTTCTTCAATCGAAATCTCCTCAAACGCCGCCTTCGCCTCGTCCTCGATTTCTTTCTGGCTTCGGCCTTCGATCACAAGCACGCATTCCCCTTTCGGGTCTTCCTGTTCGTAGCGGGTGATGGCATCTTCGATCGTGGTCTGCCATGCCGTCTCGTGTTTCTTGGTCAGCTCACGGCAGAGTGTCAGTCTGCGGTTGCCCAACGTTTCCAGCAGTTCCCGCAGTGTTTTCAGCAGATGATGCGGCGCCTCGTACACGATCATCGTTCTCGTTTCGTTTTTCAATCTTTCCAGTGCCAGTTTATGCTCTTTCTTATCCGGCGGAAGAAATGCCTCGAAGACAAATCTTCTTGTCGAAAGTCCCGACAGTGTCAGTGCCGTCACGCACGCACACGCGCCCGGCAGGCTTGTCACTTCGATTCCGGCCTCGTACGCCATCTTCACCAGTTCCTCACCCGGATCCGAAATTCCCGGCGTTCCGGCATCCGTGATCAGCGCGATATTCGTTCCCGCCAGCAGCTTCTGTACCAGCTCGCGGCCCTTGTCGTATTTGTTGTATTCGTGATAACTCGTCATCGGCGTATGAATCTCAAAGTGGTTCAGCAGCTTAATGCTGTTTCTCGTATCCTCCGCCGCGATCAGATCGACCTCCTGCAGAATGCGGATCGCACGGAAAGTCATGTCCTCCAGATTTCCAATCGGTGTTGCGCACAAATATAATTTTCCTGCCATGTTCTTATCTCCCGTCTCCATATAATTCCCGGATGTCCTTTGTATACACGCCCGGCGTCTCATACACAAGCAGCGGTTTCTCCACGGTAATTCTCGGATTTCCGCCTTTCATCGCCTCGATCAGCACCATGTTCGGCTCCTTGTCCACAAACGGATACACGAGCTGCATCCTTTTTGGTTCCAGATGATATTTTTTCAGCGTCGAAAAAATCTCCGCCAGCCGGAACGGCCGGTGCACCAGATAGAACCGTCCTTTCGTTTTAAGAACTGCCGATGCCTCTTTCGCAATATCATCAAACGAGCACAGCACCTCATGCCGCGCAATCGTCTTCGCCTCAAGCGCATTCGTCAGCCCGTGCTGCCCCGTCATGTACGGCGGATTGCACGTTACCACATCAAACACTTCTTTTCCAAACTGCTGCGATGCCGTCTTCACATCTCCCTGGAAAATCTCGACATCGTTTTCCAGATGATTGTACCGCACACTCCGCTGTGCCATCTCGGCACTGTACTCCTGAATTTCCAGCCCGCAAAAATGTTCTCCGTTCGTCTTCGCCTTCAGCAGAATCGGCACAATTCCCGACCCCGTGCAGAAATCCATCGCCCGCTCCCCGCGCTTCACCTTCGCGTAGGATGCCAGCAGCACCGCGTCGATGCCATAACAGAAAAGGGATGGATTCTGTATCATCCAGTAACCGTTCTGCAGATCATCGAGCCGCTCACCCGGCTTCAAAAATTCTTCTTTTCTATCCAATGAAAATCCCTCCTCCTGCTGACCGCCCAGCGCCGTATCACATAAAAAGAAGCGTCAGTTTTACCCGGCGCTTACTTTTTTCAAAATGCATTCCAAATCAATCTTATTCCGGCTGTTTTGCCTCTTCCGAAGAAGCCTGCTCCCCGGAGCTGTTTCTGTCTTTTTTCTTCTCTTTTCCTTTTTCCTTCTTATGCTTCGGCTTGAACTTGAGCTCTTCCACCGGGTACTCCCGCATTTCCTTCTCGTCGTTCACATCCACCAGCACTTTCACGAGCTGGCGAAGCACATTCACACCGGAAACCTCACCTTTCATGCCGTCCGGCAGCGTTACGATATCGCCGACACCCGGCAGCTTGCGGTTCAGGTACTCGTAAGTTTCCTGTTCATTTTTCAGACAGCACATCAGTCGTCCGCAGACACCCGAAATCTTCGTCGGGTTCAGGGACAGGTTCTGCTCTTTTGCCATCTTGATCGAAACCGGCGCAAACTCGGACAGATACGTGTGGCAGCAAAGCGGTCTTCCGCAGATGCCGATTCCGCCGAGGATCTTTGTCTCATCGCGGACACCGATCTGGCGAAGCTCGATTCTCGTCTTAAAGACTGCCGCCAGATCCTTTACCAGCTCGCGGAAATCAATTCTTCCGTCGGCGGTAAAATAAAACAGCATTTTGTTATTGTCAAACGTATACTCTGCATCGATCAGCTTCATCTCCAGGTTATGTGCCCGGATCTTCTTCTGGCAGATTTCAAACGCTTCTTTTTCTTTCTTGCGGTTGTTCTCCTCCCGCGCATCATCCTTCGGCGTTGCGATGCGGATGACTTCTTTTAACGGCTGGATCACCTTGGAATCGTCAACTTCTTTTGGTCCCAGCACAACGAAACCATACTCTACGCCGCGCGCCGTCTCAACGATAACGTGGTCGCCCACGCAGATGTCCAGCTCTCTCGGCGAGAAATAATATACTTTTCCTACGTTTCGAAAACGTACTCCTATAATTGTTATCATGCTATCAGTTTTCCTTCATTGTCAGGAACATAAGCTCCATGGTTAAATCAAAATTAACATTCGCGTTCAGACGGGCGCGTGCCTTCTGAATCGACTCTATAATCTTCTCCAGGCCTTCGTATGAACTCTTATTTGCTCTCTCTCGGATTCCATTCAGTTCCTGCTTGAACACAAGGGAATCAACCTCTTTTGTCGCCTTAAAGAGCAGAACATCGCGGAACCACAAAGAAAAGACATCGAAATAATCATCAATATTATCTTTTTCGGCCGTCAGTTTTTTGATCGTCTCGACGATCTCATACAGCGGCATACTGTCGGCGTATTTTGCCATGCGGAGGGCATTTTCCAGCGTCTCCTCGTACTCCGGAGAACGGGCAATCCGCTCTGCTTTTCCGATATTTCCCTGCGCCAGGGACGCATCAACCTCTGCCTGGTAATCCGGCACATGCATTTCGTTCATCAGATAATCTTTCACAAGCTGGTCTCCCACTGGTTTTAAATTTAACTGCACGCAGCGTGACGAAATCGTCGGAAGCAGCGCATCCGGGTTGTCTGCCAGAAGCATAATAACGGCGTAAGCCGGCGGCTCCTCGATCGTCTTCAGCAGTGCGTTCTGCGCCTGAAGTGTCAGCTTCTGCGCCTCGTCGATAATATAAATCTTGTACGGACTGCTGTACGGCTTGATCATCACATCGTTAATGAGCTGCCCGCGGATTTCATCGATGCTGATGGTGTTCGGCTTTTCATGCTTCACATAAATGATATCCGGATGATTCTGGCTCTGTGCCTTTTTACAGGACGGGCATTCCATACAGGGCTCGACCCCGTGCTTCTCGCACTGAAGCGTCATCGCAAACAGCGAAGCCATCATTTTCTTTCCCGATCCACTCTCTCCGCCAAAAAGATAAGCATGAGATACTTTATTCATCGAAATGGCATTCTGTAAATGCGTTATGATTTCCTGATGTCCTACAACCTTCTGAAAACCCTGCATAAAATCACCCCCTGGAGTTCTTTTGTATTTCTGTGCCCGCAGTGTACCGTTCAAAAACGCTTCCGCGTTTTTTCACTGAGGGCTGTCGCTCTATTAAAATAAAAACTAACGCTTCCGTCTGCAAGCAGCCGCAATCGTCATTTTTTATTTTAGCACTGCTCATAGTATATCACATCTCTTTCTGTTGTTCCACAAAATTCTGAATTTCGGAAAAACAGTCTTCCGGCGCAGAATTGTTGGAAAATCTGCGGACAATTCCAGCTTCCGCAATTTTCTCCTCCGTAAAATCCTCACAGTCCGCCAGGAATCTCCGGCACATCTCCGCATACTTCGGCTCTTTCTGTTTTCGCTCCCGTTCCAGTGCCCGTGAAAGCCGCAGCCCGTCGTCCACCTCGATATACAGCGGAACCATCGCCTGCTCCCCGAAATATGCCTTTAATTTCAGATACGATTCCAGTGTCCCGATTCCGAGATAATCATGCTTCGCAAGATCAATCTGCCCGTCATCCGCCGTAAAATAATACCACGGCCCCTGCACCGTCGAATACATGCGCTCCTCGATAATCTTTCCGGCCTCCCGCAGTTCCGAAAGCCGTTTTTCATCCACAAAGAAATACTCTCTTCCGTCCTGCTCCCCGCTCCGGATCGGCCGTGTTGTATACAGGACAAACGGTTTTAAATCCAGCGCCGTCTCCTGGATCAGATGCTCATAAATATGATCTTTCCCTGACGCACTTTTTCCCATCAGATAGTAAATTTTTCCCATTTTTTATCTCCCCGAAACACAGATTCTTTATGCCTTAAACCGGTAACCAACGCCCCAGATCGTCTCGATATACTGCGGCTTTGCCGTATTAAACTCTATTTTTTCACGAATCTTCTTGATATGCACCGTAACCGTCGCAATATCTCCGATGGACTCCATATCCCAGATCTCACGGAACAGCTCTTCTTTCGTGAAAACGCGGTTCGGATTCTCCGCAAGGAAGGTCAGCAGATCGAACTCTTTCGTTGTAAACTGCTTCTCCTCTCCGTTCACCCACACGCGGCGTGCCGTCTTGTCAATCTTGATGCCGCGGATCTCCACAACATCATTCTCTTTCTTGCCGTTTCCGACCAGACGGTCGTACCGTGCCAGATGCGCTTTCACGCGCGCAACCAGCTCACTCGGAGAAAATGGCTTCGTCATATAATCATCCGCACCAAGACCGAGTCCGCGGATTTTGTCGATATCATCCTTCTTTGCCGAAACCATGATAATCGGAATATCTTTCTTCTCACGCACCTCACGGCAGATCTCAAAGCCATCCACCTCCGGCAGCATCAGATCCAGAATCAGCAGATCAAAATCCTCTTTGACCGCCCGCACAAGACCGATGTCTCCCTGGTTTTCAATCTCTACCTCAAAGCCCGAAAGTTCTAAATAATCCTTCTCCAGATCCGCAATGGATTCCTCATCCTCAACAATCAGTATCTTACTCATGAAACAGGTACCTCCTGATATTTTCTTAATACAAAGTACATCGTGGTGCCCACGCCTTCTTTGCTGGTGGCCCACACTTTTCCGCCGTGGTCTTCGAGAATCTTCTTCACGATGGAAAGACCGATGCCGCTGCCGCCCCTCGTGCTGTTGCGGGACGCGTCGGTACGATAAAAGCGATCGAAAATCTTCGTCAGATCCTTCGTCGCAATTCCCTTTCCGTTATCCTCAATCTCCACCTGCACAAAATCTCCGACATCACGCAGACGGATGTTGATGACCTTATGGCTCTTGTCCATATATTTGATGGAATTGCTTACAATGTTATTGATGACACGCTTGATCTGCTCCGCATCCGCGATGACGATCGGGTCGTCCTCGAGATAATTAAAGTATGTCAGATCCACATGCTGCGCGTCAAGCTCCAGATTCAGTTCCTCCACGCAGTCATCAAAATAATCCGCAATGTGAATCTTCGAAAACGTATACGGAATGCGGTTCGTGTCAATCTTGGAATAAAACGTCAGCTCATTGATCAGACGGTCCATCTCATTCGCTTTGTTGTAAATGGTGCGGATGTAGCGGTCCATCTTCTCCGGCGTATTTGCCACACCGTCCATGATTCCCTCGACATAACCCTTGACCGCGGTAATCGGTGTTTTCAGATCATGCGAAATGTTGCTGATCAGCTCTTTATTCTCTTTGTCAAACTCGACTTTTTCCTCCGCCGTCTCTTTCAGCCGGATACGCATCTCCTCAAAGTCCTCGCAGAGGTCATTAATCTCCGCCACGCCGCACGGTTCAACAGTGAAATCCAGATTTCCGTCTTTGATATTCTGTGTCGCCTTTTTCAGCTGCTCGAGCGGTCCGATTACACCGCGGTAAATCCAGAGGCTCAGGCCCAGACTGGTGAGCACCAGAATCAGCACAATCACGATGCCTAGCTCTTTTACCATGCCCGTAATCTGCGGCGCAATCTGGTCTGTCTTGGTGACGATAAACGCACTGCATTCTTTTCCGTCCGAGTTCTCATAGTCCGCCTGTTTGACCATCCACTGTTTTTCATTGCGGAAATAAACGCCGCCCTTCGAATTTGCCCCCGGGTCACCGTATTTCGGCAGCTCATTTTCCAGCTCCTCCGACGACAGCTCCTCCGAGCCATTGTAAATGATAACACCATCCTCGCGCACCGCGATAAACGACTGTTTTTTCTGCAGTCTTGCATTCAGAACAGAGAGATAATTCGTTTCTTCCAGCTTTGCCGTATCCGATTTCGCGGTATCCTCTACTTCGTCGTACTCTTCTGATGTCATCGCATTCAGCAGCAGAGTGTTGTTCGAAATCGTCCGGTATGTTGCGTTTGCAAGACCGTATTTTTCACCGATAATCTTTGCTTTATACCCTACAAAAAAGTAAAACGTCAAGGCACACATCACGATCGGAACCAGTATGATGATGAAAAAAGAAATGATTACTCTCGTCCTTAATTTCATGCTTTTCTTCTTTTTTTCCATATAAGATCCACCTGTTTTCCAACACATATTTCGTACTTTTGCGCACAAAAAATCCCCAGTACGCAGTCTAAATTTATTATAGCACAACGCCTGAGGATTTTTCATTAACTTAGATGAATCTTTCTAAACTTTCTATAAACAGAAAAGCCTGAAATTAGAGGTATTTCTTCAGGTCTTCTACTTTGTCCAGTTTCTCCCACGGCAGATCCAGATCGTTTCTTCCGAAGTGGCCGTAAGCGGAAGTCTGTTTGTAGATCGGACGGCGCAGATCCAGCATTTTGATGATTCCAGCCGGACGAAGGTCGAAGTTCTCACGAACGATATCGGTCAGTTTGTTGTCGGACAGTTTTCCTGTGCCGTAGCTGTCGATCATGATAGAGGTCGGATGAGCGACACCGATTGCGTAGGAAAGCTGGACCTCGCATTTGTCGGCAAGACCTGCTGCTACGATATTCTTTGCTACGTAACGTGCTGCATAAGCTGCAGAACGGTCTACCTTTGTACAGTCTTTTCCGGAGAAAGCTCCGCCGCCGTGACGAGCGTATCCGCCGTAGGTGTCTACGATGATCTTACGTCCGGTGAGGCCGGAATCTCCGTGAGGCCCGCCGATTACAAAACGGCCGGTCGGGTTGATGAAGAACTTGGTGTGCTCATCTACCATGTCTGCCGGAATGATTTCGTCGAATACGTATTTTTTGATATCCTCATGAATCTGCTCCTGGGATACTTCCGGATCATGCTGAGTGGAAAGAACAACCGCATCAAGACGGAACGGTTTGCCGTTCTCATCGTACTCTACGGTTACCTGTGTTTTTCCGTCCGGACGCAGGTATGTTAAAGTACCGTCTTTGCGGACTTTGGTCAGCTGGCGAGCCAGTTTGTGTGCCATGTAGATCGGGTATGGCATGTACTCTTCGGTCTCGTTGGTTGCGAATCCGAACATCATTCCCTGATCTCCTGCTCCAATGGCATCGATCTCCTCATCGCTCATATTGTTCTCTTTTGCTTCGAGCGCTTTGTCTACACCCATAGCGATATCGGTGGACTGTTTGTCAATTGCAGTTACAACAGCGCAGGTATCTGCGTCAAATCCGTATTTTGCACGGTCGTAGCCGATTTCGCGAACGGTATCACGTACAACCTGCTGGAAATCAATGTGTGCGTTGGATGTAATCTCACCCATTACCATAACGTATCCTGTTGTAGTACAGGTTTCGCAAGCTACACGGCTCATCGGATCCTGCTCAAGCAGCGCATCCAGAATCGCGTCAGAAATGGCATCACAGATTTTGTCCGGATGTCCTTCGGTTACAGACTCAGAAGTAAACAGTCTTTTTTCCATTCTTTTTCTCCTTTTTTTTCTTCTCTTCTCTTTTGCTTTTCGTTCGTGGGCTTTGGCTTTCCCTGAACATTTTTCCGTAAAAAAAGATCCGCAATTTTTAGCGGACCTGAATAGTAATGTTCAAATCCCCTTATTGTTCGAAAATTTCGCTCAGGCTGGCACCTTCCCATGCAGACCAATCTGCCGGGGGTTGCCGTGGTTTCACAGATCCTATGTATCTCCACCACTCTGAATAAGAGAAAAGCAACTCAATTTTTGATTTTGTTTTTTGTTACTCTGATACACTATCGCAAAATACGCCATTCGTCAAGAGGGAATAAAAGGATTTGAGACATTTTCTTACTGTTGTCCCAAACATCCTTTCTTTTTTTCTGATTTTTCGGCTGTATCTTCTGTTATTTGTGAACAGATAAGAAAACTCTCCAAAACAGAGAGTTTTCTTATCTGCTGTATCGTTTTTTCTACTCTTCTGCTTTCATCTCGCGGACAATCTTCCGCAGCTTCAGAATCATGGACGGAGCAACAGAAAGCTCATCCACTCCCATTCGTACAAACTGCTCCGTCAATGTCAGATCTGCACCGAGCTCCCCGCAGATTCCTGCCCATTTTCCGCATTTGTGTGCATTTTCCACCACCATGCGAATCATCCGAAGAACGGCTTCATGGTGTGGATTGTAGAAATCATCCAGCTGCTCATTCAGTCGGTCATTTTTTGCGGACAGTTCATACATGCTATCCTTTTCTGTTCTCTG
>OIYO01001766.1_pt1 | contig 10591 bp, 5 predicted proteins | sample 1588191 | NCBI WGS metagenome assembly OIYO01 (sample SAMN03283275) | human gut metagenome | biome: human-associated habitat; material: feces | host: Homo sapiens | place: Peru | collected 2012 | reverse complement strand
GAGATTGTAGCCCGTCAGTTCATCTTCCGTATGCGCGAGTTTGAGCAGATGGAGATGCAGTTCTTCGTACAGCCGGGCACTGAGCTCGAATACTTCCAGAAGTGGAAGGAGACTCGTATGAAGTGGCATCAGACTCTTGGCTTCGGCGCAGAGAACTACCGCTTCCACGACCACGAGAAGCTGGCTCACTATGCCAACGCCGCTACCGACATCGAGTTCCGCATGCCGTTCGGATTCAAGGAGGTTGAGGGCATCCACAGCCGTACAAACTTCGACCTTTCACAGCACGAGAAGTTCTCAGGTCGTTCAATCAAGTACTTCGACCCGATGACCAAGGAGTCGTACACACCGTTTGTTATCGAGACCTCAATCGGTGTTGACCGTATGTTCCTCAGCATCATGTGTCACTCTTATCGTGAGGAGAAGCTCGAAAACGGCGAGACACGCGTCGTATTGCTTCTGCCGCCGGCACTCGCTCCTACCAAGCTGGCTGTGTTGCCGCTCGTCAAGAAGGACGGTCTGCCCGAAAAGGCACGCGAGATTGTCAACAACCTCAAGTTCCACTTCAACACTCATTACGATGAGAAGGACACCATCGGCAAGCGCTATCGCCGTCAGGATGCAGTGGGCACACCTTACTGCGTGACTGTCGACTACGACACTCTGAAGGACAATACCGTAACTCTGCGTTTCCGCGACACAATGGAGCAGGAGCGTGTAAGCATCGATCAGCTTCAGAGCATCATCGAGGACAAGGTGAGCATCACCAGCCTCCTCAAGAAATTACAGTAATATAAAGAATGAAGAAATTTAATATTTTCGCAATCTCAGCTCTCGTGGCGGTTCTCATTGCAGGACTCGCCTCGTGCAGCGAGACGTCGGACGACGTCGAGGAGTTTGCCGATTGGCAGAACGTCAACGCTTCTTACTTCGACAAGACTTATGCCGAGGCTAAGAAGAAGGCAGATGCCGGCGACGCAAGCTGCAAGGTGTTGCGCGCATACAACATAGAGGAGAAGGTGGCAACCCACTCTTACGACCATATCGTTGTGAACGTGCTCAATGCCGGAACCGGCTCTGGATGCCCATTGTATACCGACTCTGTCAAGGTGCACTACAGCGGACGTCTGTTGCCTTCAGCAAGCTATCCCAACGGTAAAGTGTTCGACCAGTCGTGGACGGGCGATTACGACCTTACCACAATGATGCCGGTGAAGTTTGCCGTGAAAGGTGTAGTCACCGGATTTGGCACCGCTCTGCAGTACATGCACATTGGCGATCGCTGGCAGGTAATCATTCCGCAGCAGTTGGCTTACGGCTCGTCTGCTACACCGGGCGCAGCTTACTCTACACTCATATTCGACGTTACACTCGTGGCTTACTATCGTGCCAACGACGTGACATGGAAGAATTCGCGTGCTGCCGACGGTAAGACTGCCGAGACGACTGGTCGCTGGATTTACGAATAATCAGATTGCTGGCATATGGCGTAAGCGTCGTACTCCTGGCAATCAGACATTATAAATATATACAAGAACAACATTGCTTCGCTCGCATCGGGTAGGCAATGTTGTTCTTGTTTTTTTTTTGTACCCTATGCAAATATAATCCAAGCAGTAAAAAACTGTTACAAATCAAAAATCGATTATAGAGATTCCCGTAGCTGTTTTTATGGGTTCGCACAGGCGGCTACACCATGTTTTTCTTCATTTGTGCCCCTTTTGCATTGCAAAAGGACTACAGTTGCAAGTCAAATGTACTCCATTTGGAGTGTAAAACGACCACAGTTGCATTGCAAAACGACCACAGTTGCATCGTAATAGTACTCGTTTTGCACTGCAATGTACTGTTTTTATGCACTCCGTCATTGCACATCTTCAGTCGCAGTAGCTGTAATGCTCTGTATATTAGCAATTTATGTATTGCACGCTCAAAACTCGCGAATTTCGACCCAACGATTGTCTTGCTCGCTCAACTCGCATTCCTCAGCTACAGGAAATGCAAATATTGTACTGTGAAATTGTTGTGTGCGTGCACAATTCTTTTGACATACATCAAAAATCATACGAAAAGATTCATTTTTTAGGGGTAAACTCTTGCTTGTGTACGCAAACAATCGTAACTTTGCATCGTCAAAACAAGGGAACCGTGAGGCAACCTCGAAAGACAACACTATATGAAGGTATTGAAAATTTGAGAGATTTAAGGTAAATAGACTATCAGGATATTCTTCAATAGAGAAGGTAGAAGATTAGATAGAGAAGGTAATAAAGATTAGGATGACTTGAGAAAGGTAAAACGTGATTGATTCAGATAACAACACTGACTCTTGAGTATTAGCAAAGGTAAAGACAGAAGATTGCAAGAAGGATAACAAAGCAGATAGGTAGAGTCAAAGGTAAAGCAGAAGATTGCATAGAAGGGATAACAAAGACAATAGGTAAAGAGAAGTCAATAGGTAGATTTATAAAAGGTATTGGAAGTTAATAGGTTTAATGGTTTTAAAGGTAAAAAGGTTATGTTGATGACAATGATGATGACCCTATTCGCAGCCAGTGCTGCAATAGGAATGTGGGGAGAAGGCAACGGTAAATGATCGTTTGTCCTCCCACTGAGGCAAGACGGAGCGCAAGTCAAAGCGCTATGAGGTCTGGCTAATAAAATGGGAAAGTTAAAGTTTTAATATAAGAAAAGGCTGTTTCGGTTCGTCCGGAACAGCCTTTTTAGCATGTATGCTCGTCAAGAGCATGCATTATTGGTTGATATTCTATGTTTGTTTACTTCACCATGAACTTCTTGCCGTTCTTGATGTAGATGCCCTTAGGCAGCGACTTGCCGTCGATGCGCTGACCCTGAAGATTGTATACAGCGTTGTTGGTGTTGTTGTGTTTGTCGACGTTGACAGAACCGATACCTGTAGTTGTACCTGGCAATTCTACGTATACACGGATGTTGGTAGCTGACGCGTAGTCGATAAGAGTTTTGTTGTTCTTGAACGATACACTCTTAGCAGAGCCGGTCCATACGATACGCTCGTTGGTGATGTTGTACTCGCCCTCGCCATTCTCTACGAGCTTTGTCAGTCCGTCGCCAACGATTTCAATCTTCACGATGTTACCGGTCTCTGTTGAAATGGTTGTTTTGCTAGAGCCGTTGAAGCGATAGGGATTGGACTTGAATGATGCACGTGAGCAATATACTTTAACTCCGTCCTTGCTGATTTCGTCAGCCACAAAACCACCTCCCAATGTTCCTGTTGAACCATTGTCTGTACCAGCTACAAATTCTACACACTTCTCAGTTTTGTTGTCATCCGCATTGATTACATTCTGTTCTGAAGCGTTAGTTACCTGATTGAAAGTGTTAGCCTCTGTGGCATTGCTTACGATAGCGAATGCTGCCAACAGCATTGCTACGGTCATTGTGCGTAAATGTTTTGTCATAATTTAAAATTTAATATTAAAGATTCATTTGAGTTGTCTTGCAGTTGCAAGGTGCCAAGCCTCGCGTACCCACAGCACGAGGCTCGAACCTATGATTATCGCTATCCAGTCCTGAAGCGACAGGCTCACCACGTTGAAGAAGTTCTGCAGTATCGGAGTCTCCACCATCAGCACCTGTCCTGCGAATATTATCGCCACGATTGTCAGCAATCCCTTACATCCGCCGAAGTGCAGTGCTGAGCGTCCAGTCTCGAAGGCACGTGCGTTGAACAGGTAGAAGAAGTGGGTCATGACGAATATGGTGAAAAGCAGTGTCAGTTCGTATGCAGTGAGGTGTCCTTCGGTCCAGAACGCCAGGGTTCCGAAGTCTGCGAATATCTGCAGATAATTAAGCGAGAGCATGTCGCTGAGGCTGTTTACGTCGGTATGCTTGAACACCAACAGGAAGAAGAACAGCAACACGAAGAACAGTCCGCCTACGCCCACTATTTCGCCGTACATGGGGCGTGTGAGGATGAAGGCGTGGCGGTCGCGCGGACGGTCGTGCATCACGCTCTCCGACGGAGGCAGCGAGGCAAGGGCCATGGCTGCGAAGGTATCCATAATCAGATTTATCCACAGCATTTGCGTCACGGTGAGTGGCGACTCTGTGCCCATGAAGGCTCCGATGAGCACTATGAGGCACGCCGTTACGTTGACGGTGAGCTGGAACAGCAGGAATCGCTGTATGTTCTGATACAGCGAGCGTCCCCACATCACAGCCTTGCCTATTGACGAGAACGAGTTGTTGATGATGGTGATGTCGGATGCCTCCTTAGCCACCGATGTTCCGTCGCCCATCGACAGTCCCACTTGTGCAGCACGTAGGGCAGGGGCGTCGTTGGTTCCGTCGCCCGTTACGGCTACCACTTGATTTAGCTTTTGCAGAGCTTCTACCAGTCGCTTCTTGTCCATGGGTCGTGCGCGGGCTATAATCTTGAGGTCGAGCACACGGTCGAGCAGCTGGTCGTCGCTCAGTGCGGCAAACTCACGTCCGGTTATGATGTTGCGGTCTGTATCCTTATCGGTCCACAATCCTACCTGTCTGCCTATCTCGCGAGCTGTGCCAGGCGTGTCGCCCGTAACAATCTTGATGCTTATTCCGGCGTCTATGCACTCCTTTATGGCAGCCGGCACATCGCTGCGCACGGGGTCGGCAATAGCTGTGATGCCTATGAAGTGCAGTCGGTTGGCAGTGACGTGTCCGTTGCTGATGGCGGTGTCGCCGTCTTCGAGTATCTGGAATGCAAAGCCAAGTGTGCGCATGGCGTGGTTCTGATAGTCGAGCAGCTGATTTTCAATGCGTTCACGTGTAGCGCCTTCGCCCATGGTGCGGCACATGCCGAACACGATTTCGGGCGCGCCCTTGACGTACAGAATACGTCGGCCTGGCATCAGCACCGAGTCTACCACAGTAGCCATATATTTGCGCTCAGTGCTGAACGGCAGTTGGTCTACAATGTTTGAACAGTCGCGCAGCTCACGGTAGTCCACACCGTGCTGACAGAGCCACAGCAGCAGTGCGCCCTCTGTTGGGTTGCCGAGTACGGTGGGGTGGTTGGGGTCGGTGAAGTCGAGCTGTGCCGTGGAGTTGAGTGCCATAGCCTCGCTCACAGCCGAGCTGTGCTCGTCGAGTCCATACAGTTGCAGGCTGTCCACACGCATCTGGTTCTGCGTCAGTGTGCCCGTCTTGTCGGTGCATATCACCGTCGTAGCCCCCATGGTTTCGCATGCGTGCATCTTGCGTACGAGATTGTTGGTCTTGAGCATGCGTCGCATGCTGTACGCCAGACTCAGTGTCACCGCCATAGGCAGACCCTCGGGCACCGAAACCACAACCAGTGTGACGGCTATCATGAGCGTCTTGAGCATATAGGCGATGAACGGCAGCCATTCGAACTGCTCGTAAGAGGGTGAAAGAAAATACATCAGAATACGGCCAATGATGATGCCAGCGCCTACGCAGTAGCTCAGTTTAGCCACGAGTCGGCCCAGTCCGTCGAGTTGTTCGTCGAGCGGTGTCTTCACGGAGTTGTCTATCTGTACGGCATCAAACACTTTGCCCTGCTCGGTATGGTCGCCAATGGCAAGCACGCGCATTATGCCGTGTCCCTCCATCACCTTGGTGCCTTTCATTACGTGGTTTGATGGGAATGTGGCGTCGGCATCAAACTCGCTCTCTATGGTTGTCTTGGTACATATAGGCTCACCTGTCAGCGTCGATTCGTCGACATGTAGCAGTGTGGCTTCAATCAGTTCGCCGTCGGCAGGAATCTCCTCGCCAGTGTTTATCAGCACTATGTCGCCCACAACAACGTCGCGTCGCGGTATCTGCGTAGTGTTAGCGTCGCGTATCACCTCCACCGGTTCGTCGTCGTTGACCTTATTGAGTATGGCAAACTCCTTGTCGGCTTGATATTCGAAGTAGAACGCAAGGCCCGTAGCCAGCATAATTGCAACGAATATGCCTACAGGCTCGAAGAAAACCGTCAGACCGTCACCCAGACCGAAATATTCGTAGCAAGAGATAAGTATCGAGAGCACGCCGGCAATGAGCAGTATGATGATGAGCGGGTCGCGGAACTTGTCGAGAAACTGCCGCCACAGCGGTTCCTTAGCGGGCGGAGTGAGCACGTTCTCGCCATACTTAGCTCGGCTTTCTGCCACTTGCGCCGCGGTGAGACCAGTGTAGTGATGTTTGGATTCCATATTGTTATTGATGTTGTTTGCGTTCACAATGTGCAAAGTTATAAATTATATGCCAAAACAAGGTATGTGAGAATGTGAAAAAAATGCTACGTCGGTAGTTACGTACACATTATATTTTGATTTTTCACTTTTTTTTCGTACTTTTGCGAGTCAACTGAATTTATTCCCAACTTAAAATTTTTAAACCCACACGGCAATATATGGACGACGAGATAAGAGATAATGAAGAAATGAAGATGGACAACGTAGAATCGAACGACGACACCACAAAAAGTGCTGACACTGAGGCTGTCGACGACGATGCTGCGGCAGAGACGTCGGCTCCAACCAAACATTCCGATTACAAGCCGGTGAACCGTTTTGACGCATCGGCTGTTCATCATCTGAGCGGCATGTATCAGAACTGGTTTCTCGACTATGCCTCGTACGTCATACTTGAGCGTGCCGTGCCCCATATTGAGGACGGATTGAAACCCGTGCAGCGACGCATACTCCACTCGATGAAGCGTATGGACGACGGACGCTTCAACAAGGTGGCAAACATTGTGGGCCATACCATGCAGTTCCATCCGCATGGCGACGCCTCGATAGGCGACGCTCTGGTGCAGATGGGACAGAAGGACTTGCTCGTAGACTGCCAGGGTAACTGGGGAAACATACTCACCGGCGACCGTGCTGCGGCTCCACGATACATCGAGGCGCGCCTCTCGAAGTTTGCTCTCGACGTGGTGTTCAATCCGAAGACCACCGAATGGCAGCTCTCGTACGACGGACGCAACAAGGAACCGATAACGCTGCCAGCCAAGTTTCCGCTGCTTCTGGCACAGGGAGCTGAGGGCATTGCCGTAGGACTGAGTTCGAAGATAATGCCACACAACCTCGTAGAGATATGCGATGCTGCCATTCACTACTTGCGTGGCGAGGAATTCCAGCTTTATCCCGACTTCCCAACAGGCGGATCGGTTGACGTGGCAAAATACAACGACGGTCAGCGTGGCGGCATGATTAAGGTGCGCGCCAAGATAGAGAAGCTCGACCAGAAGACCATCGTCATACGCGAGATACCCTACTCGAAGACTACCACAACGCTCATCGACTCAATCCTTAAGGCTATCGACAAGGGAAAGATCAAGGCAAAGAAGGTAGATGACAACACGGCAGCCGAAGTTGAGATACAGGTTCACCTCGCTCCGGGCGTGTCGAGCGACAAGACTATCGACGCGCTGTACGCATTCTCCGACTGCGAGATAAACATCTCGCCCAACTGCTGTGTCATCGAGGACAACAAACCGTGCTTCCTCACCGTCAGCGACGTGCTGCGCCACAGCACCGACACCACAATGGGACTGCTGCGCAAGGAACTCCTCATACGCAAGGCTGAACTTGAGGAGCAGCTGTTCTTCTCGTCGTTGGAGCGCATTTTCATTGAGGAGCGCATATACAAGGAGAAGAAATTCGAGCAGTCGAAGTCGCAAGACGAGGTTGTAGCGTTCATAGACTCGAAACTCGAACCCTTCAAAAATCAGATATTCCGTGTGCCTACCAGCAAGACTTCGGCTGAAGGCATAGTGGAGCAGGAGATGGTGGAATACACGTTCCACCGCGAAATCACACGCGACGACATTCTGCGACTGCTCGAAATCAAGATGCAGCGCATACTGAAGTACAACAAGGACAAAGCCGACGAACTCATTGCACGCATCAAGGCAGAACTTGCCGACATAGAGTACGACCTCGCCCACATGACCGAGGTAACCATACACTGGTTTGAATATATCCGCGACAAATATGGCAAGGACCATCCGCGCCGCACCGAGATACGCAGCTTCGACACCATTGAGGCTTCGAAGGTGGTAGAGGCTAATCAGAAACTCTACATCAACCGACAGGAAGGATTCATCGGAACCGGCCTTAAAAAGGACGAGTTTGTGTGCAACTGCTCCGACATCGACGACATCATAGTGTTCTTCAAGGACGGAAAATACAAGATGGTGCGCGCTGCCGACAAGATATTTGTGGGCAAGAACATACTGCATGTTCAGGTGTTCAAGCGCAACGACAAGCGTACTATATATAATGTGGTGTATCGCGACGGCAAGAACGGACCAGCTTACATCAAGCGTTTCTTCGTTCCTACAATGACAGTGGGCAAGGACTACGACCTCACGCAGGGCACTCCGGGCTCGCGTGTGCTCTACTTTACAGCCAACCCCAATGGCGAGGCTGAGGTAATCAAGGTTACCCTCGAAGCCAACCCGAAGCTGAAGCGAATATTCATCGACAAGGACTTCTCGGAAATTGGCATCAAGGGACGCACATCGAAGGGTAACCTCGTGACGCGCAACCCCATCCACCGCATCGGACTGAAGAGTCATGGACACTCTACTCTGGGCGGTCGCAAGGTGTGGTACGACCCCGATGTCAACCGACTCAACTACGACGAGCACGGCAGACTGCTGGGCGAGTTCTACGACGACGATTCAATACTCGTAGTGCTCGACGACTGCAACTTCTACATCTCGACATTCGATGCCAACAACCATTACGAGTCGAACATCAAGATTATCGAGAAGTGGGATCCTGACAAGGTGTGGACAGCCGTGCTGTACGATGCCGACAACGACAACAACCTGTACTTGAAGCGATTCCGTATGGAGGCTACCAAGCGTCAGCAGAACTATCTTGGCGAAAATCCCGATAGCCGACTCGTGCTGATTACTGATACGCCTTACCCGCGTTTTGAGGTAGACTACGCTCCGACAACGGCTCCCGACGGCTCTACCATGCAACGTCCGCCACTCGAAATCGATGCTGAAGAGTTCATCGCCGTCAAGGGATTCAAGGCAAAGGGCAAACGCGTGACTACGCTCGAAGTGGCTGATGTAAAAGAACTGGAGCCTACACGATTCCCCGAACCGGAGACAGACGAGGCTGACGACGCTGCTGATGAAGAACCCGAAAACCTCGACCCCGATGCAGGCAAGAGCCAGCAGCAGGTGATAGACGAAATGACCGGACAACTCAACATATTTACTGAGAATGCAGATCTTTAAGTATATACTCATAGGCATCGCGCTGATTGGCAATGGCGCTCTCCCGGCTGCTGCTCAAACCCTGAGCGACAGCCCCTCTGCTGAGGCTCAACCTGTCCGCAGCGAGTGCCCCACGCTCAAGACCAACGCCATGATGATAGGCGTGGGAGCAACCAATATGCTCGACACCTATCTCTCGCCCGAGAAGTATCGTGGCGTTGACATACGCTTCCTCTCGCACACTCGTCGCGAGAAGGACTCTACCGCGTGGATCAACCAGTTTCAACACGAGGGCAACATTGCCTACGCCGACAATCGTTCGGGCAATGGCGGTGAGATGGCGGGAGGCTATACGTTTCGCTATTCGCTCTTGCGCAAGTGGAACGTAAACTTGTGGAGCCATCCGTTGCAACTCATTGCCGGTGGAACGGCAGCCGCCAACATCGGCATGATATACAACACCCGCAACGGTAACAACCCTGCCAATGCGCGTCTGTCGCTGCACATAGAGCCTACCGTAGGTTTCGACTATCCCATAGGACGCCCCAGCAGCAAGCGTGGCATAGCCTTCCGTTCAAGCGACAATGCCCACTATCCGGTGGTGATTCACTACGAAGCCTCGGCACCGCTGTTCGGACTGATGTTTTCGCCAAACTACGGACAGTCGTATTACGAGATATTCAATCGTGGCAACTACGACCACAACTGCGTGCCGACGACCGTAGGTTCAACCCCGTCGTTGCGTCAGATGCTCACCCTCGACTTCCGTCTAGCCCGCACTACATGGCGCATCGGCTATCTCGGAACCATAGAGCAGTCGCACGTCAACAATCTCAAGACCCACATCTACACCCATTCGCTCGTGATAGGTATAGTGAAGAGGTTCCGCACGGTGAAGCAATAGTGGTAGAAGTATAAAATTCGAATATAAATATAAAGGTCAGGATGCAATGTTTATACATCCTGACCTTTTTGCTTATACAAAATATTTGACTTGCAAAAATTTTAGTATAAATAATCTTGAATTTGCATATAAGTATAAATATTTCTAATTTTTTCTTGCTGTTATTTTAATTATTTTCTATATCTTTGCGATTGGATTGTATAGCCAGACCGCAGTTGTCGCTGTAAGACGAGTTCTTTCATGATAACCGAGTCGGCAGCCTACGCCGTGCTGAGTGTAGTGAAGTCAACCATGACATATCTATACGAAAGCGGGCTTTGGGTGGGAAGACAATCCAGACATAATGGAAGGCGTTTATCGACGCTGTGTTTGAGACACACTGAAATCTTCCAAAACTATCAGTATCAAAGTCTCGAATATGGTCAACGGTAGATGTCCCGGGTGTGATTATATCAATCCCGTGG
>OIYO01001762.1_pt1 | contig 10603 bp, 12 predicted proteins | sample 1588191 | NCBI WGS metagenome assembly OIYO01 (sample SAMN03283275) | human gut metagenome | biome: human-associated habitat; material: feces | host: Homo sapiens | place: Peru | collected 2012 | reverse complement strand
TAATGGATTTATACACTTCCTTAGTCTGCGGCGGAACTCTTTATACCATGGATAAGAAGATGCAGAGTGACTACAGTGAAATGTTGGGCTTCTTAGAACAGTCAGAAATCGAAATCTGGGTATCCACACCGTCTTTTGCAGATATGTGTCTGGCAGACCGGAATTTCTGTGGGGAAAAGATCGAAGCCTTAAAATTTTTCTTATTCTGTGGGGAAGTGCTTACTACAGCTACGGTGGAGAAGTTAAAGGAACGTTTCCCGGAGGCAGTCATTATCAATACCTATGGCCCGACAGAATCTACGGTGGCAGTCACGGATGTGACTATAACAGAGAAGTTATTGCAGGAGACCATTGCCCGGGGCAAATCCCTTCCGGTGGGTCATGAAAAGCCGGGAACTTATATCGAAATCTGGGATAAAGCCGGAAAAGCGGTACCGGAAGGTGAACAAGGCGAGATTGTTATTATCGGAGATACGGTAAGCTGTGGCTATTATAAGAGAGCAGATTTGACAAAGAAGGTATTTTTCCATTGTATCCGTGACGGAAAAGCTTACCGGGGTTATAAGACCGGAGATGCCGGATATTTAAAAGGTGGGCAGCTTTATTATAATGGAAGAATCGATTTGCAGGTGAAGCTGCATGGATACCGCATTGAAATTGAAGATATTGAGAATAACATGGTAAGACTTCCTCAGATTGACCATGCAGTCGTTGTGCCGAATCTGGAAGAAGGAAAGGTAAAGAGCCTGACGGCATTTGTGACAGGGGCACAGATGGCAGGAAAGAAGGCGTCCGAGATTTCAAGACAGGTAAAAATAGGTCTGAAGGAATTCCTTCCGGTTTATATGATCCCAAAGAAAATAAAATATATCGAAACCATGCCAATGAATAACCATGGAAAGGCAGACCGAAAATATCTTGGAGGTCTGGCAGAATGAGTTTTTACAGCGGAGCACCATTCTTTGGCACATTGATTCTGTTATTGCTTTTCGCATTGATTCTTGGCTGTATGGAAAGGAGCCTGCACTGGTATAACCTTATCGTATCTGGTGTAATGGTTGTCTGCATGTTAGGCGGAAATCTGACGGCGCTTGCGTATTTCGCAGGATACTTTCTGATTGAATGGATGCTGGTCAGAGGATATGAATGCATAAGAAAGAAATATGGAAGAAAGGCAGCATTTTATCGCAGTTTTGTGCTGCTTTCCATCCTGCCACTTGCATTATGTAAACTATGTGACCTTCCATGGTTAAAGGAGATGAATCTTTTTCAGTTTACCGGAATTTCTTACCTTACGTTCCGGGTGGTGCAGATTATCATTGAACTTTATGATGGCACCATAGAAGAGGTGAAAATCCTTGATTTTTCAGCATTTTTAATCTTCTTTCCAACCTTTAGCTGCGGACCCATTGACCGGAGCAGAAGATTCTTGGAGGATTATCATAATGTGCCGGAAAGAAGAGAATATCTTGAGCGGTTTGGAATTGGTTTACAGAAGTTTGTTTTAGGAGCAGCATATAAATTCGTATTTGCGGATTTCTTCTATCAGATTATGAATCAGTTCATGAACCGGACAGCAGGGGATATGGTCTGTTATGCATACAGCTATGGTTTTTATATGTTTTTTGATTTTGCGGGATACAGTCTGATGGCAGTGGGAACCGGCTATATGCTTGGCATCTGCGTACCGGATAACTTTAAGAAACCGTTTATCAGCCGGGATATGAAAGAATTCTGGGCAAGGTGGCATATTTCCCTGTCCGAGTGGTTTCGGGATTTTGTCTTTTCCAGATTTATGATGTTATCCATGCACAAAAAATGGTTTAAAAGCCGCTTAAACGGTGCGGCAGCAGGCTTTCTTATCAATATGCTGGTGATGGGTGTGTGGCATGGTCTGACGGTGCATTACATTTTGTACGGACTCTATCATGGCATATTGCTGGCAGTTACGGAAATCTATCAGAAGAAGTCGAAGTTTTATAAGAAATATAAGAAGAAAACCTGGTATGCACTGGCATCATGGGGAATCACATTAAATCTGGTGATGTTTGGTTTCCTGATTTTCTCAGGACATTTTATTACAATTTAGGTTATCCCAACTTATATATAGAAGAAAAATTTTAGAAAAATAATATGTGAAAAATAGAAACAGAAAAAGGAGATTATAAAATGAAAGAAAAGATTTTAGATATCATTGAAAAAGTATGTGAGGATGACAGCATCCGGGAAGATCTTACAATGGATCTTTTTGAAGAGGATTTACTGGATTCCTTAAGCTTTGTAGAACTTCTGGTGGAACTTGAGGATAACCTTGGTGTTGTGATTTCTCCATCGGAAGTAACAAGAAAGGATATGGATACACCGGAGAAAATTATCGCGCTGGTAGAAGCGAAAGCACAGGAGAAGTAAGCATGAAAACGATAAAAGCATTTGCAGTTTCACTGCTCCTATGCGCTCTTACTCTTGTGGGACTGCATCTATGGTGTGGAAGAGGCCTTTCGGCAGATGGAAAAGCCGGAACCTGGGTCAGTGATGCAAAATCCCAAAGCGGCAGTACATTAAAGAAGATGGCAGCCGATGAAAATGCATTGCTGATATTCGGCTCTTCGGAGCTGCGGCATGGACAGGGCAGTGGATTCCATGGAGATACGATTTTTGATGGCGCGGATATGGATCCCATTTATGTGGGAAAAGCAGGGTATCAGAGCCTGACCCATGCCATTACGTTGGGCGCGGTGGGCAGTCAGGCAGCCAATAAGAAGGCAGTATTAATCGTTTCGCCCCAGTGGTTTAAAGAAAATGGAGTAAAATCCACGGCGTTTGAAGCTGCTTTTTCAGAAGAAGAATATATTGCATTGCTGGAAAATCCGAATATCAGTCAGGAAACCAAAGATTATATCAATGGCAGACTGCAAAATATCATGGCAGATAATGAAAAAATGTCAGAAAGAGTAAAAAAAGCCCGGGAATGGTATCAGCCGAAGGATGATAATACAGCAGAACAACAAGGCTGGCTGGAGCAGAAAAAAGCAGATTTTCATAAGGTACTGTTGGAAGAAAAGAATAATTATAAAGTGATGGCAGAGGCACTGATGGATGGAATCAGTAATGATAAGAGCAGGGAAAGTGGTGCAAAGCTGTCACAGGCTACCTGGAAGCAGCTTCGAAAGGAAGCTGAAACAGAAGGACATAAGCTTTCGGATGGCAACGACTATGGCATGTTTGACAGCGTATATAAAGGAACGTACCAGACGTTGATTGCCAATGGAAAACATAAGAATCCGAAGTACACCTTAGATTCCATGGAATTTTCGGATTTGGAATGTTTTCTGTCAATTTGCAGGGAGGAGGGAATTGAGCCTTTGGTAGTAATCCTTCCCTTTAATGGATACTGGTATGATTATACGGAACTGACGGCAGAAGAGCGGAGTGCATTTTATGAAAAGATAAGATGCATAGCAGAAGATTATGGTGTGCAGTGTGCCGATTTAAGTGGAAATGAATATACGGAGTATTACTTTGAGGATAATTCCCATCCAGCATTGAAAGGACTGGTAGATTTAAATGAAGCGATTTATGAATTTTATCGGAAAGATAAGACAGAATGAGAAGGCAGTATTTCTTGGTAAAGTGATTTTCTTTTATCTGCTGCTGATGATTCTATGGATGCATTTTATGCTGGCAAAGGATTCTGCAGCGCCGGCGTTTATTTATGAGCAGTTTTAAACTATACCGGTTTGGAATGCGATGCATAACCTGCGGTTATATATTAAAATAAATCAACCTAGTAAAATCAATACACCTTTAGCACTTTAACGCGGCAAAGAGCACGGAAAACCTAGAAAAATCAAGGAGTAGCAGGGAAAATGAGTATTGCTTTTCAAATTTTCATGTAGTAAGATAAGGCACATGAAACCTAGGAGTTAAAGGAGGAACTATTATGAAGAAAAAAATAGTCAGTGTAATACTGGTCGCAGCGATGGCAGTCGGATGCCTTGCAGGTTGTGGCTCAAAAGAAGCAAAAAATGAAGATGCATTCTATATCGGAGGAATTGGACCGGTTACCGGTGATGCAGCAATTTACGGAACAGCCGTTCAGAACGGTGCACAGATTGCTGTCGATGAGATTAATGAAGCCGGTGGAATTAACGGTCATCAGATTGAATATAATTTCCAGGATGATCAGGGAGACCCTGAAAAAGCAGCAAACGCATACAACACCTTAAAAGACTGGGGTATGCAGGTATTAATGGGAACTGTTACAACAGGTCCTTGTGTATCTGTGGCAGATTTAACTGCAGCAGATAATATGTTCCAGATTACACCATCTGCATCATCTACAGATGTAATCAAGAACGACAATGTATTCCAGGTATGCTTTACAGACCCTGCACAGGGAACAAAATCCGCACAGTATATCGGTGAGAATAACCTTGCCAAGAAAGTGGCAATTATTTACAATAGTTCAGATATCTATTCATCAGGTATCGAAGCAAAATTCGTAGAAGAAGCAGCAAACCAGAACTTTGAGGTAGTTGCAGAAGAAGCATTTACTGCAGATTCCAAGACAGATTTTTCTACACAGTTACAGAAAGCAAAAGATGCAGAAGCAGATCTGGTATTCCTTCCAATCTACTATACAGAAGCATCTATTATCTTAACCCAGGCAGATTCTATGGGATATGCACCGACATTCTTCGGATGCGACGGTATGGACGGAATCTTAGGTGTTAAGAACTTTGATACTTCTTTAGCAGAAGGACTTATGTTATTAACACCGTTTGCAGCAGATTCGAAAGATGAAAAAACTGCAAACTTCGTTTCTAAATATGAAGAGAAATATAAAGATACACCAAACCAGTTTGCAGCTGATGCTTATGATGCAATTTATGCAATCAAAGCAGCATTGGAAGAAGCAAATGCAACACCGGATATGAGTGCTTCTGATATTTGTGATTTATTGAAAGACGCAATTACAAAAGTCAACATTGATGGTGCAACAGGTAACGGAATGACATGGTCAGCAACTGGTGAAGTAAACAAAGATCCTAAAGCGGTTGTAATTCAGAATGGTGAATACGTAGGAATGTAATGTATTTTATCAGATAAGCCAAAGAGGGGTTGCCAATGGCAGCCCCTTTTATGTATTATAGAGGTATATATTCTAAGAGAAAGCAAGAGGTGTTGTTATGAGATTCATAACGTATTTAATCAACGGTATCAGCCTTGGCAGCATCTATGCAATCATTGCACTGGGTTACACCATGGTGTATGGAATTGCTAAGATGCTGAATTTTGCCCATGGTGATGTTATCATGATTGGCTGCTATGTCGTATTTATGACAATGAGCGGCATGAACATGAACCCGCTTTTGAGCGTAATCCTTGCAGTTGTAGTCTGCACTGTGCTTGGCGTGATAATTGAAAAAGTGGCATATAAGCCTTTGCGTAAGGCATCTCCACTGGCAGTATTGATTACAGCAATTGGTGTCAGCTATTTGCTGCAGAATATTGCATTACTGATATTTGGTGCAGATACCAAATCCTTTAGTTCTGTGGTTCCACTGCAGAATATCAAGATTGGCGGAATTACCATAACCGGTGTTACGGTAGTGGCAGTCCTGGCATGTATTGTTATCATGATTGGTCTGATGATTTTTATTAAAAAGACAAAAGCAGGACAGGCAATGCTGGCAGTATCTGAGGATAAGGATGCAGCACAGCTTATGGGGGTAAATGTTAACGGGACAATTTCACTTACTTTCGCAATTGGTTCCGGACTTGCAGCAATTGCAGGTGTGTTATTGTGTTCAGCATATCCGACACTGACTCCATATACCGGATCTATGCCTGGTATCAAGGCATTTACTGCAGCTGTATTTGGTGGAATCGGTTCCATTCCGGGAGCATTTATCGGAGGAATCCTTCTTGGTATTATCGAAATCTTAGGAAAAGCTTATATTTCTTCACAGCTTTCCGATGCTATCGTTTTTGCCGTGTTGATTATTGTGTTATTGGTTAAGCCTACCGGTATTCTTGGTAAGCCAATCCATGAGAAAGTGTAGGTGGCAGAAATGAGTAAAATGAATTTAAAAACAATGAAGAAGACAACAAAGAGTAATCTGATTACATATGCTATGGTAATCGTCATTTTTGCCGTAGTACAGATTCTGGTAGCAACCGGAAGCATGTCCAGTCTGATGCAGGGACTTTTGGTACCCCTTTGTACTTATTCTATCGTTGCAATCGGATTGAACCTCTGTGTAGGCTATCTGGGTGAATTGAGTCTTGGTCATGCAGGCTTTATGTGTGTCGGTGCATTTTCCAGTGCTTTTTTTACCCGATGCATGGAAAATTCATCTATGAATCCAACCCTGCGTTTTATCATCGCTTTATTAATCGGAACTGCTGTTGCAGCATTCTTTGGATTCTTAATCGGAATTCCGGTACTTCGTTTAAGAGGCGATTACCTTGCAATCGTAACACTGGCATTTGGAGAGATTATCAAGAATGTCATCAACGTTCTTTATGTAGGAAAAGATGAAAACGGTCTGCATTTTGCTATCAATGACAGCAAGGCTCTTAATATGTCGGGAACCGGAGAAATGATTATCGATGGTGCAAAGGGAATCACCGGAACACCAAGACAGTCTACTTTTTTAATCGGTGTTATTTTAATTCTGGTTGCATTGTTTGTAGTATTTAATCTGGTTAATTCCAGAAGCGGCCGTGCCATCATGGCAATCCGTGATAACCGTATTGCAGCAGAATCCGTTGGCATTAATATTACAAAGTTTAAACTGATGGCATTTACCATTTCTGCAGCAATCGCAGGAGCAGGCGGAGTGCTTTATGCACATAACCTTTCCAGTCTGATTGCCCAGCCGGCAAACTTTGGATACAATATGTCCATTATGATTCTGGTATTTGTCGTACTCGGTGGAATGGGAAGCTTCCGTGGTTCCATTATTGCAGCCGTAGTACTGACCATGCTTCCGGAAGTGTTGCGTGGACTGCGTGATTACCGTATGCTGATTTATGCGGTAGTTCTGATTGCAATGATGCTCTTTAACTGGGCACCGGCAGCAATTACCTGGAGACAGACACATTCTTTGAAGAATTTATTTGCAAAGAAAACGAAGGAGGTACAATAAGATGGCAATGTTAGAAGTAAAGAATCTTGGAATTTCCTTCGGTGGACTCCGGGCGGTAGATGGATTTGAAATGCAGATTGAAAAAGGTCAGTTATACGGACTGATTGGACCGAACGGTGCAGGTAAAACAACCGTATTTAATATGCTTACCGGTGTATACAAACCGGATGATGGAAGCATTGTACTGGATGGAAAAGATATTACCGGAAAGAAAACCATAGATATTAATAAAGCAGGAATCGCAAGAACCTTCCAGAATATCCGTCTTTTTAAAGACCAGTCCGTACTGGATAATGTAAAAGTCGGACTGCATAATCATCATACCTATTCTACTTTAACCGGAATTTTAAGACTTCCGAAGTATTTTAAAGTAGAAGCAGAGATGAATGAAAAGGCAATGGAGCTGTTAAAGGTATTTGGTCTTGAGGATGAAGCAGATTATCTGGCATCCAATCTTCCATATGGTAAACAGCGTAAACTGGAGATTGCAAGAGCACTGGCAACTGAACCAAAACTTCTGCTTTTAGATGAGCCGGCAGCCGGCATGAACCCAAATGAAACCAAAGAATTAATGGATACCATCCGCTTTGTAAGGGATGAATTTGATATGACCATTCTTCTGATTGAACATGATATGAAACTGGTATCCGGTATCTGTGAGAAACTGACTGTATTGAACTTCGGCCAGGTACTGGCAAGCGGAAATACCAGTGACGTATTGAATAATCCACAGGTTATCAAGGCATATCTGGGCGAATAGGAGGGATGATAAAATGGCAATGCTTGAAATAAAAGATTTGGAAGTATATTACGGCGTGATTCAGGCAATTAAAGGGATTTCCTTTGATGTCAATGAAGGAGAAGTCATTGCATTAATCGGAGCCAATGGTGCAGGTAAGACAACTACACTGCAGACAATCACCGGAATGCTCAGTGCCAAAAAGGGAAGCATTCTTTTTGAAGGAACAGATATCACCAAGGTTCCGGGACACAAGATTGTATCCATGGGAATGGCACATGTTCCGGAAGGAAGACGTGTATTTGCAGAGCTTTCTGTATATGAGAATTTAAAGCTGGGTGCATATACCAGAAAAGATAAGCAGGAAATTGCAGAGTCTTTAGAGCGTGTATACAAGAGTTTTCCAAGATTAAAGGAACGTAAGAATCAGCTGGCTGGAACCTTAAGTGGTGGCGAACAGCAGATGCTTGCCATTGGCCGTGGACTGATGTTTTCACCCAAGCTTTTGATGCTGGACGAGCCAAGCCTGGGTCTGGCGCCTATGGTAGTAAAGGAAATCTTCGAACTGATCCTGGATATTCGGGAAAAGGGTACCACGGTTTTACTGATTGAGCAGAATGCCGGTCTGGCGCTTCAGATTGCAGATCGGGGCTATGTACTGGAAAACGGCCGGATCGTTATGTCCGGCACCGGTTCGGGGCTTGCCCACGACGAACGGATTATTAAGGCATATTTGGGAATGTAAGGGGGATTTATTATGCTGAAAACGGATCGCACCCCGCAGCCGCGGGAAATCGAGGCCATGCGCAGGATGATTAAGGACCGGGGCGGTTATCTCTACTATCTGGCCAAGGCTTCTCAGGAATCGGATCCGAACTGGGAGGCCGCATTCCGCAAAGCGCTGACGCAGTACGGCTGTATGCGTTTCTGCGCGAGCTTTTCTAACGTCCAGGGGCTGGATGATTTCGCGCAGACTTACCTGACGCCGGAGACGAAAAAGATTTTCGACAGCGATATTATCGAGCGGGATGAAAACCATCTGGTCATCAAGGCCGGCTACTGCCCGCTGATGCACGCCTGGGTGGACTGCGGCGGCGATGATGTCTTTGTTGCCAAGCTGTGCGACATTGCCATGGACGGAGACCGGGCAATGGTCAACTCTATCCCGGTGCTGGACTTTTCCCTGCAAAAGTCCCTGGCCTTCGGGGACGAGCAATGCGAATTTCTGGTGGAGCTGTCGAAACAGGAGGAAGAAAAATGAGAGCATTTGTCAATGCAAAAGCCGTTATCATCGGCATGGGTTTCCTGATGGAGTACATATTCCCCTGCTGGAAAAACGCCATGGGTGCAAAGGTATCGGAAAATATTCTGGCCGTCACCGCCGATGCGCATGATTTGGAGGGAAAGCAGCAGCGCATGGGCATCCGGGTCTCGGCCGTGTTCATGGGGGAGGACAGCTCTGCCGGTGCCGCCGCACAAATTTACGGCAAGAACATGGCCCGCATTCGCGGCATGGACCAGCTGGCCCGTGCTGCCGGACGGCTGATCCAGAACGAGATCCGGGAACTGGGCGATTGAACCATATTTTACCAGAACAGCCCGCAGATGGGAGGCTTTAGCCTTGCCGTCTGCGGGCTGTTTTTGACGCAGAATACAACCGATTCACTCTTGCAACAACCATGTTTCGGGTCGCCGCTGCAGGATGTGCGGAAATTTTTTGTTTTTCAGCAAACTTATAGTTGTTTTTCGTTGTGAAATATGCTATACTATGTTCACAAGGAGATGCCCCTCCTTACAAGTGTGGCAGTCGTAACAACTGGAGATGCCCCTCCCTAAGCGTGGCAGTCTTAACTACTGGCGAGCTGCAAAAAGCTCGCCTTATTTTTTATGAGGTGCGTATGCTTAAGCTCTATGCGGTCTCGGACGAATACATTCGCTATCTGAGAGTGGAAAACAATATCATCCATGTGTTCGATAATAAGGAAGGACACCGCACACATGACCGCAAGTATGTCGGCGTGGTCATCTCGATAGGTGACTACCAGTATTTCGCACCACTATCCTCTCCTAAGTGCAGCGACTATATCAATGGGCAGATCCGTCCGTCGAACAAATCTATTCTTCGCATAACCAAAAACGATAACGAAAAGCCAGTGCTTCTCTGTACGCTGAAGCTACTCAACATGATCCCTGTGCCGGATTCAGAGCTGATTCTTTACGATCTAGACTCCGAAATTGATAAAAAATATAAATCCTTGGTTGAGGACGAAATTCGTTGGATCGAGCATAATGACACCCGGATTCTTCAGAATGCGAAAATCATCTACAAGCTAAAAATTCATGAAGATGAGCGCCGCACCGAGCGGAACAGCCGTATGCTTGACGCTATTCTTCCGTTTCAGAAACTTGAAGAGCTACACACGAAGTGGGTCGAAGAGCATAAATCTTAATAAAACCTAAAAACCCACTTTTCTCCTGATGGCTTGTGATCATCCGGATTTCTTCTTGTTTCGATATCTCTCCTGCCGGATTGCCGCAGCTTGTCGAAAAGTTCTTTTTAGCGCATCGCGATACTCATAGCGGTTCACTTCTTCACTTACAGATACTTTTTAAATGACTTTTTCATTTTAAGCATAACATCAATAATCCAGTCAAATTGTGCGTTCCACTGATTCTTATCACCAAAAATCACATTTTTTCAATAACGATA
>OIYO01001761.1_pt1 | contig 10610 bp, 8 predicted proteins | sample 1588191 | NCBI WGS metagenome assembly OIYO01 (sample SAMN03283275) | human gut metagenome | biome: human-associated habitat; material: feces | host: Homo sapiens | place: Peru | collected 2012 | reverse complement strand
TGCGTAAGAAAGTGATTCAGGTGTGAGCAGCCCTCCTTTTGCGAAGCAAAACTTTAAATGAGGGCAGCGAATGTTACAGTTCGCTGGGTACCAGTGAACTGTAACAAATAGTGTGTGAATATTTTGAGAATAGCTTTCCAATATCGGAAATATATGGTAAAATAAACATAATTTAGAACGGGAAGAGGAGACCAAGAGGCATGTTGGACGAAAAAAGGATTCGTCAGATGACAAAACTGGCTTTTTTCGAAAAAAAAGAAGAAAAAAATGCCTTACGAATTGGCCGTTATTTTCGGAGTGATTACATCGGAAAAGAGCTTCTGAAAAATTTTTTTCTGGCTTCCATCGGATACATTCTGGTACTTGCGGTTGCAGTCTTATATCATATTGAATGGTTGGTGGACGAGATAGACACAATCGACCTGCAGTTTGCAGCAGGGTGTCTGATCGCGTCCTATCTGTGTTTTCTGGCAGTCTATTCCATTGCCGTGTATGTGATCAGCACGATCCGTTACCAGAGAGCACAGAAAAAGCTGAAATGGTATGGAAAAGAGCTGGATGACCTGCAGAACATGTATGAGGAACAGGAAAAAAGCGGGAAGAAATCCGGGCGCAGGAGGAAGGAAACATGACAGTATTGATCGAACTGAAAGAAAAATTAAAAGAGTTTTACGGCTCCTGCAGCGGAATCGTACTTCCGATTGTGAAATTTCTGCTCGCTCTTGCTGTATTTCGTGGTATTAATTCCAATCTCGGCTATCTGAAGATGCTGAACAGCATGTATGTGGTATTGATTCTGTCACTGATCTGCGCCATCCTGCCATTGAATGGAATGGTTTTCCTTGCAATGCTGGTGATCATCGGCCACTGCTTTGCACTTCACATGGTAATCGCGGGTCTTGCGGCGCTGGTTCTGCTGGTGCTCTGGTTTCTATATCTTCGCTTTGTGCCGAAGGATGCGCCGGCACTCCTTTTGACACCGCTCGCATTCTGGCTTCACGTGCCATCTGCCGTTCCGGTTGCCTATGGTCTTGCCGGTACGCCGCTCTCCGCATTTTCTGCAGCCTGCGGTATCGTTGTCTACTATATGTGTGAGATGATTCATGGAAAGATGGAGCCTCTGATTCATGCAGCGGAAACACCGGAGATCACGGCGGTCGTACAGGAATTTTTCAACGGCCTCTTCCGCAATGAGGAAATGCTGCTGGTTCTGATCGCCTGCGCACTGACCGTACTTCTTGTCAATGCAGTCCGCCACAGCAGTGCGGACTATGCATGGCAGATTTCCATTGTGGCAGGTTCGGTTGCCTATGCGGTTATTATGATTGCCGGAAGCCTGGCACTGGATGTACAGATTGCACTCCCGATGGTTCTGATCGGGGCGGCGGCCGGCTGTCTGGTTGGATTTGTTCTGGAGTTTTTCCTGTTCGGTGCAGACTACACCCGGACAGAATACCTGGAATATGATGACGACGATTATTATTACTACGTAAAAGCCGTTCCAAAATTCAATGTGACAAAGGCACAGCGCCGTGTGACTTATATTCGGAATGAAAAGAAAAAAGAACCGGATCTGACAGACGAGGAACTCGATGCTCTGGCAAATCTTGGACATACAGAAGAATCCGGGAACAGCAGGGATCTTGATGAGATCGAGGAAAAAGAAGAAATAGAAGAAATAAAAGAAATAGAAGAAATAGAAGAAATAAACGAAACAGAAGAAATTCAGGAAGAAGAAATTCCGCCGCTGGACGAGGGCGATTATCAGGATGTGGATTATAAGAGCATGCTGGAGGACACCTTAAAGGATCTTTAAAAGAATTTTGAAAATCAGAAGAAAACCGGCCGGGGGAAAAGAAAGGAAGTGACAGTGTGCGTGGCGTGTGGAACTGGATTGTCACAAGAACGGCAGACTACGGGCTGCCAAAACAAATTGAACTGATTGATATTGTGCAGATTCTGCTCATTGCATTTTTCGTCTATCACCTGATCCGCTGGCTGCAGAATACAAAGGCTTATACGCTGATGAAAGGTATTTTTCTGATTGGTGTCTTTGTCATCATTGCAAACGTGCTGAAAATGCAGACGATTCTGTGGCTGTTTGGTAACATCGGCGGGGCGGCGATCACAGCGGTTGTAATTATCTTTCAGCCGGAGCTTCGAAGAGTGGTCGAGCAGATTGGAGAAAAGAATCCGCTGTCTGCCATTTCGTTTGCGAGCGGCCAGGAGGAAAATGAACGGTTCAGTGACAAAACCATCAATGAACTGGTAAGGGCCAGTTTTGAAATGGGAGAAGTAAAGACCGGAGCGCTGATCGTCATCGAAAAGACCATCACCCTGGAGGAATATGAAAAGACCGGAATCCCGATTGACGGCGTTCTGACCAGCCAGCTGCTGATCAATATTTTCGAACACAATACGCCGCTGCACGACGGAGCCGTGATTGTACGGAACAACCGTGTCACGGCAGCAACATGTTACCTGCCGCTGTCCGACAATATGGATCTGAACAAGAATCTTGGAACACGCCACCGTGCAGGTGTCGGCATCAGTGAGGTGACGGATTCCTTTACGATTATTGTCTCCGAGGAAACCGGAAATGTGTCGTATGCTTCCGGCGGAGAACTCCACACGGCAGTAACACCGAGCGACCTTCGGGAGCAGCTTCACAAAATCCAGAAGCTCGCGAAAAAGCCGGAAGAGAAGAAAGGATGGCATATCCGCGGAATGCGTCAGAAAGTGGAGGGAGAGAAGAAATGAAAAAGAAAATTCTGGAAAAGCTTCTGAACAATCTCCCTTTGAAAATCCTTTCCATCCTGATCGCTGTTGTAATCTGGTACGTTGTGGTCAGTGTGAATGACCCGATTGTGAAAGAGCGTTTTGATGTCCCGGTGCAGGTGACAAACGAAGCCTACATCGCAGCCGGAAAGAAAACATACCAGATTGCGGAGGAATACCAGACGGTCACCGTTACCGTCACAGATAACAACTCCGTTGTCAGCCGGCTGAAAGCATCGGATATCACCGTCACGGCCGATCTGACCCAGATTGTAACGATGGATACAAACCCTGTTTATGTGCCGATCAAGGCAACGTGCTCGATGGTAAAACAGGAAAAACTGAGCACGGTCACAGCGACAATCCCTGTGGAAATCGAAGATGTGGACAGTGCGAAATTTCCGATCACAATTGACGCAGGAAATACGAAACCGGCAAAAGATTACGAAGTGGGAACGATGACTTCCGATCCGGAGAGCATCACCATTTCCGGTCCGGCGTCCCTGGTCAATAAGATCAGCAGTGTGGTGGCAAAAGTAGATGTAACCAATATGCGGAACTCCGGAACCATCACGGCGGATCTGATGATTATTGATAAAAACCAGGATGAGATGCCGGAATCCCAGATGGAATTTTTGAATTTCGACAACGGCTCCCCACAGGTGGATGTGGATATTGAACTGTGGCGCCGTGTATCTGGTATTAAGCTGAGTGCACTGTACAGCGGAACTCCGGCAGACGGCTATCAGATTAAAAATATCTATACCACACCGGAGGAAATCACCGTTGCCGGATCCGAGGAGGCACTTGCAAAGCTGGCGGATGAAGGCAATACGATTGAAATTCCGGAAGACTATACCTCCGTTGCAGGACAGCGCTCCGATGTGGAGACGACGGTTGACTTAAGCGATGTTCTCGCCGATGTGACAGATCTGAAAGTATCCTCCAGTTCGTCTGCATCCGTTACCGTTCACGTAACGGTTATGCCGAATGAGAGCAGGGAATTTGAACTTGATGTCGATCAGATCGAGACGAGCAATCTTCAGTCCACTTATACCGTTCTGTATGATCAGACACAGCTTGCAATCCGCATTAAAGCATCGGACAAAAATCTGGCCAAATTAGATATTTCCCAGATCAACGCATCCATAGATCTGAATGGAATGGGTGTCGGGGATTACGAGGTACCGGTAAAAATCATACTGCCGGATGGCTATGAGCTCGTAGACAGTGTCAAGACAACGATTCATATCAAAGAAAAAGCAGTAGCAAATAAAACGACAGGAACAAATTAGGAGGGAAACCAATGGTAAGCGGAAAAGTGACCGTGAAAAATCCAACCGGCCTTCATCTTCGCCCGGCCGGAACCCTGTGCAAACAGGCAATGCAGTTTAAATCATCTATTACATTCCACTACGGAGATGGAAATACAGCAAATGCAAAGAGCGTCTTAAGCGTCCTTGGCGCATGCGTCAAATGCGGAGACGAAATTGAGCTGTTCTGCGAGGGAGAGGACGAGGAGGAAGCTCTGCAGTTCCTTGTCAATTCCATCCGGACGGGACTTGGGGAAGAACTGTAAGGAGAAAGAACAATGAAGAAATATGATTATGTTCTGGTTGGCGCCGGTCTGTATTCCGGAGTGATTGCTTATCTTGCCGGTCAGGCAGGGAAAAGCTGTCTTGTACTGGAACGAAGAGATCATACAGGCGGAAATATTTACTGCGAAGAAATCGAGGGAATTCATGTACACAAGTATGGAGCGCATATTTTCCATACTTCGAATAAAGAGGTGTGGCAGTTTGTCAATTCGCTGGCAGAATTCAACCGTTATACAAACTCGCCGATTGCCAACTACAAAGGCGAAATTTATAATATGCCGTTCAATATGAATACCTTCAGTAAAATGTGGGGAATCCGCACACCGGAAGAGGCGAAAACAATCATCGAAGAGCAGAGAAAAGCTGTTCCGGGAGAGCCGAAAAATCTGGAAGAGCAGGCGATCAAACTGGTTGGAAAAGATATTTATGAAAAGCTGGTTAAGGGTTATACAGAAAAGCAGTGGGGAAGAGACTGCAGTGAGCTGCCGAGCTTTATCATCAAACGGCTTCCGGTTCGCTTTACGTATGACAACAACTATTTCAATGACCTTTATCAGGGAATTCCGATTGGCGGCTATAACGTTCTGACAGAGCGGCTTTTTGAAAAAGCGGATGTACAGACAGGTGTTGATTTTCTGGAAGATAAAGAAAAGTACCTGGCGATGGGTGAGACAGTGATTTACACCGGAGCGATTGATGCGTTTTACGATTATGCACTTGGCAAGCTGGAATACCGTACGGTGCGCTTTGAAACAGAAGTGCTGGATACCGACAATTATCAGGGCGTGGCTGTAGTAAATTACACCGATCGGGAGACACCGTATACGCGTGTGATCGAACACAAGCATTTCGAATTCGGAACCCAGAAAAAGACCGTCATTTCCAGAGAGTATTCCACCGACTGGAAAGAGGGGATGGAGCCGTACTACCCGGTGAATGATGCCAGAAACCAGGAACTTTATCAGAAATATGCCGCACTTGCGGAAAAAGAAGAGAAGGTTATCTTTGGCGGAAGACTTGGAGAATACAAGTATTACGATATGGACAAAGTTATTGAGGCTGCACTGAACCAGTGGGAGAAAATGTAGCGGTAGGAAAAAGAACTGCAAACGGAAATCAATCAAAACGGACTGCACACTTGACAGCAGTCCGTTTTTTGACTATATTATAAACGATATCCGGCTGGAAAATACCGGAAAAATAAGAAAATGAAAGAGGTCGTTATGAGAAAAGAATATGATGACGAGGGTGAAATCCCGGAAAGACGCCATTCCTCAGGAAAGAAAAAGAAGAAATTCGGCTGGGTTAATGTGCTCACCATCCTTCTCGTAGTTGTACTGGTTGTGCTCGTCGGTGTCTATGCTGTAATCAATCACTATTACAGCAAGAGTAACTATGTAAGCGACGATAAAATCACGATCAATAAATCCACAGAGGTTGAGACCGAAAGTACCGGGCTGACCGATGAGGAGACGGATGCCCTGCAGTCTGAGATTTTAAATGAGACACAGGACATTGAACTTCCAAACAACAATAACGTGTACAACATTCTGCTGATCGGTGTTGACCGTCGTGACAAAACGTGGTATGGAAACTCAGATTCCATGATTCTGATGTCCATCAATAAAGATACAAAACAGATCCACATGACATCCTTTATGCGTGACCTGTATGCAAATATCCCGGATGTCGGTGTGAAAAAACTGAATGCAGCCTGCGCATACGGCGGCGGTCCGCTGGTTGTACGAACCATCGAGGACAACTACAAACTGCCGATTGACAATTATGCAAGTGTCGACTTCGATTCCATGATTGACATTATCGATGCCATCGGCGGAATCGAGCTTTCTCCGAGCGATGATGAAATCCGTGTAGCGAACCACTATGTTGATGAAATGTGCAGACTCCGTAATGTGGATGCTTCCGCTCATCAGTATACAGCAGGCGGAGAGCAGCATGTGGATGGCTATCAGGCAGTTGCATATGCAAGAATCCGTTACGTTGGAAATTCTGATTATCAGAGAACGGAGCGTCAGCGAGAGGTTTTAAGCAAGATGATGCAGAAAATGAAATCGTCAAGCGTAACAGAACTGAGTGCACTGGCGGATACCATTCTTCCAAGTGTTACCCATAACATTGATCAGTCTACATTGATGACATTGATCGGAGAGCTGCCGACAATTCTGTCCTATGAAATTGTACAGAGCCGTGTACCATATGATGATTTGTACTCCAGCAAGGGTGAGATGCTCGTTCCGGACTTCGCAGCAACCATCTCGAGACTTCAGACGGAGATCTATGGATCTACCACAGTAAACGAATAAAAGAACAGTAAAAAGCCTTCTGTTTCCGGTCAGAAAACCGGAGTCAGGAGGTTTTTTCTGCCCGAAAAACAGGAAAAAATCATAAGAAATTTGTAAGGTATTTTACTGCCGGATAACTTGAAATAGATGGAAAAATGTAGTAAGCTATAAGTTGAATAAGAGTAAACAATGGGAGGATGAATAAGAATGAAAAGAAAGTTTCTGGCCGCAGCTGTACTTGGCGTCATGGTAAGTGTTACACCAGCCGGTGCGTATGCAGCTTCTACAGAAACCAGTCCATTACCGGTAAACTCGGAAAGTGAAACCACAGTACAGAGTGAGACGGAAGAAACAACTCCGGCACCGACGGAAACACCAGAGGTTACACCGAGCGAGACACCGGCTCCAACCGAAGCGCCGATCACAACACCAACTGAGATTCCTTCCGAGATCTCGACAATGGATTCAGCGGTAAGCAGTCTGAAAGAAGGCTGGAACAGTGTTGAGCAAGATGGAAAGAAACTGTTTCAGTACGGAGTTTTGGATGAGAATAATAAAGTCGTGGCTGCCACCGGGGCGCTGGAAATTAATGGCGTCGATTATGCGTTTGATGAAAATGGATATATGCTGACCGGTGAAGTAGAACTGACAGATAAAGATGGGAAAACCGGGATCTACTACTTTGAGACAGAAGGGGAAGATCCTGCAAAAGATGAACTTGGTTCGAGACAGCAGGGTATTTGTGAAGGAAAAGTATTTGCACCGGAACTGAAAAAAAATGAACTTGTTACCATCAAATTTGAGGATGGCAGTGTGGATGATTACTATGCCGATGAGGAAGGTTATGCAGTCTGGAGCACAACTCAGAAAGTAGGAGATGTAACATATCTGTTTGGCAATGATGGAACCCGCGTAAAAAAGGCAGGTTTCCAGACTGTTGTTGATGAAAACAACGTAACGCATACCTATTATCTGAATGAAGACAGCACTGTATCTCTTGGAAATCACAATGCATATCAGCAGGGAGATCGTACGGTAAGCTGGTTGACGGTTGGTTCTAACTGGTATTTAGTGGATGCGGAAACAGGAGAACTTCTTTCAGGATGGCAGAAGGTAGATACAGCAATCTACTATATGAAACCAGCTTCCTTTGATGCAAACGGAAATTTGAAAGATGGAAGTTTCGAGATGGAAACCGGTAATCAGAAAAATAAATCCGGCTGGGCACAGATTGATGGAAAATGGTACAGCTTCCGCAGCTGGGGCGGCGTACGGACAGGCTGGTTCAATTACGATGGAAATAAATATTATCTCCATGAAGACGGCCATATGGAAGACAACGCGCTGAATGTGAACGGAACCATGTATCTCTTCAAAAGCTGGGGCGGCATGCGTGTCAACGATGTTGGAAGCTATGAGGGAAATTACTATTACGTTGGTGCTGACGGAGCCGTTTCGACGACAACCGGATGGAAAAAAATTAAAACCAGCACGCAGACAATCTGGTACTGGGCAACTGCAGACGGCGGAAAACTGCTGACGAATTCCTGGCTGGATTACAATGGAAACAGCTATTATCTGAAAGACGATGGAAAAATGGCTTTTAATGAGTGGCTGGATAACACCTATTACTTCCGCAGCTGGGGTGCAGCTTACAAAAATGCATGGGCAAAAGTTAATAACGTATGGTATTACTTTGACGGAAACGGAAAGAAATACACCAGCGGCTGGCTGACTTACAAAGGAAATAAATATTACCTGAAATCTGACGGAACGATGTTGTCTAATGAATGGCTCGATGGAAAATACTACTTTAAGAGCTGGGGTGGTATGTACAAAAATGAGTGGGGAAAATCCGGAGATACCTGGTACTGGTTCAACGCAGACGGAACCAAACGGACGCAGAAAGGCTGGTTCTTCTATGATAATAACTATTATTATCTGGATGAAAATGGCAGAATGCTGACCGGCTGGGTTTACCATGACGGTAACTATTATTACATGAAGAGCTGGGGCGGCATGGCACATGACGAGTGGATTCTTCATGATAAAAACTGGTACTACTTCAAGAGCTGGGGAGGCATGTATCATGATCAGTGGCTGACACTGAACGGTTCTCAGTATTATTTCCGAAGCTGGGGCGGAAGATATCAGAGCTGCACCGCTACGATCAATGGAAAACAGTACAAATTCGATGCTTCCGGACGAAGAATCACCGAAGGATGGGAGTACATCGGAAAATACCGCCGTTACCGCAAAGCAGACGGTTCTCTGATGGAGGATGTGACAAGCATTTTCAATCCGTCTTCCAAGTATATTACAGTAGACAGAACCCGCGGACGCGTAACCATTTACGGCTACAACAGTGCAACCGGTGCTTACGATACTCCGATCAAATCAATGATCTGCTCCGTAGGAAATCCGATCAGTTACACCGCAGCAGGAACATATAAAATCGGCTGGCAGTTGAAAAAGAAACAGATGACAGGTGAAGATTATGTGTGCTGGGCACCATATGTATCACAGATTTATGACGCTGTTTACTTCCATGGCGTAGCAAGCAGCACACCAGATCTGAATAACATTTCAGCAGTGGACTTCAATTCCCTTGGATCACCGATGTCCCACGGCTGTGTCAGACTGGCTGCAATCGATGCGAAATGGATCTATTATAATGTCAGTAGCGGAACAACCGTCCGCATTGGCGACAATCTGGATTATCCGCTGACAAACCCGACCCGTTATACATGGACCGGCGGTGCTTTTGGAAGCGATCCGACTTACAGCTAAAACAGGAATACCTGCATGAGAAAATCCATCGGGGCAGCAGTGCCGCCGATGGATTTTCTTTTACAAAGACATCGGATATTTTACGGGAAAGGAAGACAGACACGATGGAATTACAGGAAAAGAAAAAAGCATTGCTTGCCAGAATTGATGAGATCACGAAACAGGATCTCTGCCTTGCGTTTTCCGGCGGCGTGGACAGCAGTCTGCTGCTGAAGCTGGTCATGGACGCATCAGCAAAACACGGCACAAAAGTTTACGCAGTAACGTTTCAGACACGGCTGCATCCGCCTTGTGATCTGGAGACAGCGACAAGAGTAGCAAAAGAAGTCGGTGCCGTTCATGAAGTCCTTTATGTTGATGAACTGGAGCAGGAGACAATCCGCTGCAATCCGGAAAACCGCTGCTATCTCTGCAAGCATCATCTGTTTGGAAAACTTCTGGAATTTGCCCATGCGCACGGCGTGAACCAGGTGCTTGACGGAACGAATGAGGACGATCTGCACGTGTACCGTCCGGGGCTGAAAGCACTGAAAGAGTACGGCGTGATCAGTCCGCTTGCAGCCTGTCATGTGACAAAAGCGGAGGTAAAGGAGCTTGCGGCAGAATACGGCGTCTCCGTTGCACACCGTCCGTCCACCCCGTGCATGGCAACACGCCTCCCATATGGAGCAGAAATCAATTATGATCTGCTGGACCGCATTGCAGAGGGCGAAGCATGGCTGCATACAATGTTTGGAGCAGAAGAAAATCTCCGCCTGCGTGTCCATGGTGATATCGTTCGTCTGGAAATCGCGCCGGAGCGGATGGGCGAGGTGCTGGAAAAACGGGAGGAGATCACAGAATACTTGAAAAATCTCGGCTTTTCCTACCTTACGCTGGATCTGGAAGGATTCCGGTCCGGCAGCATGGATCAGAAAATAAAGCAGAAAGAGGAAACAAAATGAAAGCAATTTTAAGCGCAGACCGTAAATGGGGACTTGGATATCAGGGAAGACTTCTTGTGAGCATTCCGTCTGACTTACGGTATTTTCGTGAGACTACGATGGGACATGTTGTAGTAATGGGAAGAAAAACGCTGGCTACCCTCCCGGCAGGCCAGCCGTTAAAAGGCAGAACGAATATCATTTTAAGCCGTGATCCA
>OIYO01001759.1_pt1 | contig 10626 bp, 6 predicted proteins | sample 1588191 | NCBI WGS metagenome assembly OIYO01 (sample SAMN03283275) | human gut metagenome | biome: human-associated habitat; material: feces | host: Homo sapiens | place: Peru | collected 2012 | reverse complement strand
TGAAGGAATCCGCGAGGATTCCGACAGCATTCCGCAAATCAGATTATACTAAAGCCGTCATTAAGAAGCTTGTTTTCGCTTTTTCGGTCTGCGCTTTTTTAGCCTCCCCGAGAGCTTTTTTCGGTCCGGACGATTTTAGCCTCCCCGAAAGCTTATTTTATCTCTATGAGCGTATCATCCCACATCTCGGGCGCCTCATATCCGAGCAGGTTAACGGTAGTAGCGGCGACATCGGAGAGTCCGAACTCGCCCTCATCCTCCTTGACCGTATATCGGTCGGCGGTGAAGTTATCGTAGATGATGCAGGGAACGCGGTTGAGCGTATGGCTCGTCTTAGCCTTAGGCGTACCGTTTTCGTTCAGCTTCGGCTCGCCGGTCTTTTTATTCATCTCGAACATCTCGTCCGCGTTGCCGTGGTCGGCGGTGATGATAGCCGCGCCGTGGAGCTCGTCGATAACAGGCAGCAGGCGTGCGAGCTGAAGGTCGAGCGCCTCCATGCTGCACTGGGTTGCGGCAAAGTTGCCGGTATGACCTACCATATCGCCGTTCGGGAAGTTGCAGCGCAGGTACTTAAACTTACCGCTGCGGAGCATCTCGATGAGCTTATCGGTGATCTGTGCGCACTTCATCCACGGGCGCTGATCGAACGAAACAACGTCGCTCGGGATCTCGATATAGGTCTCAAGCTCCTCGGAGAACTTGCCGGAGCGATTGCCGTTCCAGAAGTATGTGACGTGGCCGAACTTCTGCGTTTCGGAGATAGCGAGCTGCGAGATTCCGGTGTTTGCGAGGTACTCGCCGAGAGTATTTGTGATCTCGGGAGGATTAACAAGGTAGTGCGACGGGATATGGAGGTCGCCGTCGTACTCGAGCATTCCGGCATAGTAAACCTTCGGCGCTCTGACGCGGTCGAACTTATCGAAATCCTCGCCTGCCTCAAAGGTGCGCGATATCTCGAGCGAGCGGTCTCCGCGGAAGTTGAAGAAGATTACCGAGTCGCCGTCCTCAATAGTGCCGACCGGCTTTCCGTCCTTTGCGATAACGAACGGATCGAGATCCTGATCTATTGCGTGGGTCTCCTCGCGCAGCGTCTTGATAGCCTCCTCGGCGGATGCGAACATTCTGCCGTCGCCGAGCACGTGCGTATGCCAGCCGCGCTCGACCATCGACCAGTCAGCCTCGTAGCGGTCCATGGTTATCCTCATTCTGCCGCCGCCGGATGCGATCTGAGCATCAAAATCGGGCGAGCGGAGCGATGCGAGGAATGCCTCGAAGGGCTCGACATAATCAAGCGCGGTGGTCTCTCCGACATCGCGTCCGTCGAGCAGAATGTGCACGCGAACGGTACGAATGCCGTCCTTCTTTGCGTGCTCTATCATGCTGCGCAGATGCGCGATGTTGGAATGGACGTTTCCGTCGGAGAAGAGTCCGAGGAAATGCAGTGTAGAGCCGTTCTTCTTAACATTGTCGACAGCATCGAGCCAGGTCTTTGACTCAAACATCTTGCCCGACGCGATGGAGTTTGAAACGAGCAGCGCGCCCTGAGCGAAAACCTGACCGGAGCCGAGCGCGTTATGACCGACCTCGGAGTTGCCCATATCGTCGTCGGAGGGCAGACCGACAGCCTTGCCGTGCGCACGCAGGGTGACCATCGGGTACTTCTTCATGAGCATATCGAGAGTGGGGGTGTACGCCGCATCGACAGCGTTTCCGCCGCCGGGTGCTGCGAGTCCGACACCGTCCATAACTATCGTAAGCAGCGGGCCGCTTACGCCGTCAAACTTATTTGATCTATTCAGTTTCATAGCTTTTCTCCTTTGCTGAAAATCATTATTTTTTACAGAGCTATTATAGTATCTAAATGTGACTAAAGCATGACGAAAGCGGAAAAATAGGCAGCTTTTTGCGCCGCACACCGATTTGACAGGCAATTATCTCCCGACAGGTCACGACCCGTCTCGGCAAACGCGCATATCCCCGCCCTGCCGACCGCCGTTATACCGACAGGTGTGCCGCCGCTGATGAGCAGCAGCGCGATGTATAGGTGCAGACCGCTTCCGTCGCCGGTTTGCGGAGAGGTCTCTGCTCCGCCTGAGGGCTGCTCGGTTTTTGCAGATTCCTTCGTCGGCTCTCCGTTCGGCGTGACCGTGACCGGAGATTTATCATCGTTGCTTGACGTAACCTAAACCACCGTAAAGGAGCGTACGCCGAAGATATAATCCTCTCCTGCCTCCAAGCCGTCGTACTGATTCGCATCAAACCACGTCACCTTGCCGCCGGTTCTGATTCCGTTCACCGGAGAGGTCTTATCTTTTATCTCGTTCGTATCGGTCTCGCTGCCCGCCTGCCATGCGCGGCTGTCGCCCTCATTTGCGGTCAGCAGATAGGTCTCGCCATTGATAACGGCGGCAGAAATTCCGTCGGGCATACGGATGCCGAATATATTCTCACAGGTTTTCGGGTCATATTTCCCGTCGCTCTTGTTCGGGTCGACGGCTGCTCTGCCGTGATCCTCAAAGCCGAGGCTGAAAATTACCTCAAATTGCTGCGAGTCGATATCAAGAGCGGCTACGGCGTTTGCCGAGTAGGCAATTCGTCTGCGAAAATCGCATCAAGTGAGGATGAAATAAACGGCGGAGCTGTGAAACGGAGGTTGTGTTTTTTCAAGACTTTTCGACATATTAGCTGCGCGGACCGCCGAAGAATTTTCATTTGCAGAAAAAAGCGAGCCGAGGCCCGCTTTTCCGTTATTTTTTTAAACAGCACATAGCCCCGCTCCGCCGAATGCGTTTTATGCAAGCAAAGATATGTGCATCACCTCTCCGCGTGCCGTACCCTGCACAGACCGACGGTCATATCATCCCGCCGTCCGCTGCGTTCGGCAGCGCCGCTGAGAATACGTTCGGCAAGCTCCGGCAGCGACTCGCACCACTGCCCTATTATGAGGTCGGCAAGGTAGGCGCAGTCCTCGAGCGACTGAGCCACGCCGTCGCTCATCATAACGATAACATCGCCGTCCTCCGGGGTGAAGCGCACCTGCTCCGATGAGAGCGGTGCGGCGATGCCGACCGGGATAGTACCGGACGAGATGCGAAAGATGCTGCCGTCACGTATAACAAACGACGGCGCGGCTCCGCTCTTGATGAGCCTTGCCTGACCGGACAGACCGTCGAGCTGCAAAAGATCGACGGTGGCAAAGCACTCCTCTCTGCGGTGGCGTATAAAGTTATTCAGCAGATCAAGCGCGCCGCGCGCACCTATCCCGCAGCCGAGCATGCGGCGCAGAAATTCCACCGCTATCCGCGATGCCGTCGCCGCCTCACGTCCCGAACCCATACCGTCGCTTATCAGCATATAGCTCATGCCGTCCGGGACGGTAAAGAACGCCGAGCTGTCGCCGGAGATCTGCTCGTCCTTCTTTTCGAGCGAGCGGGTCACACCATCCGCACATACCGACGGCACCGATTCGGAGGACATGCACACATAGTCCTCCTCCATCGAAAACACCGGTACGGACAGCCGCCTGCCGGTCACATGCTCGCAGACGCTGTGCAGCTCCTCCGGGCTGACTCTTACCCTGCCGAGGTCGACTCCGCCCGCAACAACGCGCAGCCGGCGTTTGCCGAATACGGTCAGACTGTCGGCATGAAAATCGAGATATCCGACCGCCTCGCGAACCCGCGCAGACAGTGCGCGGTCGACCTCATATTCCTGCTGCTCCTCCTCGGCGCACTCGCGAAGAACGGTGGATATAGCCTCATAGTCCTCAGCAAATATGCGTGTCTTGTCGTTCTCGGACAGCCTGCGGACGAGTCGGGCATATCCGAGATTTGCGGCGGCGGCAAGGGCTGCGGGACAGGTACAGCGCTCGCGCAGGCTCTCGGGCATATCCGATTCACTCAGCGCACCGGAGGCACGCAGCCGCGCCCCGAGCAGCTCGCACAGACCTTCGGATTCATCCACTCCTCCGTACCGGCTGCCGATCCTGCTCGTTCCGACCGATGGCGCTGCTGTCTCGGCGACCGCGCCCGCCATACAGTAAACGGCATCGCCCGTGTGCGGCTCGTCCCGATGCGAGGCAGCTGCCGCGCTGCCGCTTTCAGGACTGACGGCAGATATTTTGCCCATCGGCTCGGTGCCCTTTGCGCCTGTCTCCGGGCTTCCGTCGCCCGAGCTTACGTCCGAATTTATACCCGGCTTTACAATAGTCTTTTTATCTGATTGCGCATTTGCGGCATTCGCCGCCGTTGTCGGACTGCGGAAGCATCTGCCGTTGCTCGGGCACCGTCTACAGCAGCTGTCAAGCGCATCAACGCAGACAAGGTAGCATTCGCGCTGCGTCGGCATGATATCCTTGCCGGACACGGTGCGGCATGCCTCGGCAAGCGAGCCGAACGCCGCAGTCAGCTCCTCCTCGCGCTTCTGCATGTCCCCGCGCCGACACAGTGCGACCGACGCCTTGTCCGCCAGCTCGTCCGGAATGCTCCGCCCGCCGAAAAAAAACGGCAGGCGCGGCAGGAGCTTGTATTTGATCACCGGAACAGACAGCACCGCCGCTGCCAAAACATCGGGAACAAAGCTCGAGAGCGCGCCTATTCCCTCCGCGCCGAGCTGCATACCTATCAACGCAAGCGCGGCAGCCGCAGTCGAGATAATACCGCCCGCTCCGTTAAACAGCGCGCATGCGATGCCGCCGACCGCGAAAACAGGCGCATATTCGAGACCTATGCCGAGTCCGCACGCCATTCCCGCCAAGCCGCCGTGCAGCAGCCCGCCGCTGCGGGAAATGATGAGAGTTACAAAAAACGCCGCCATTACCGCAGGTCTGAAACCGAATACGCTGTACTCGCGCATCGACCATACAAGGCAGAATACCCCGGCGAGCAGCGCCGCCTCATAGTAAACGGTGAATCGCTTTTCGCGGTTGCCGAGCACCGAAAAGGCAACACACAGCGCAGCCGACGCGCCTACCGAGAAAAGCAGCGCAAACGCATCGTAATACAGCATTCCGTAGCTGAAGAGGCGGACCGCGCCGCCCGCTATCGCTCCTGCAACGGCTGAGACAAGCCGCAGCAGCGGACGCTCGGTAAACGCCGCTCTCTCGCTGTACAGCGGAATGCCGAGGCGCTCCGACAGCTCTGCTCCCTCTCCGTCGCTCTCATCCACGCGGCGCAGCAGCAGACGCGAGAGCAGCAGCCGAACGGCAAGCACCGTCACAGCCGAGACGAGCGGCGACAGCATGTCCCCGCTGCGTATCAGCACCGAAATAAGTATTCCCGAAAAAACAAACAGAGTCTGTCCGCCTGAAGCGGCGAGCAGCGCTATCCCTATGGGGCGCGTATCAAAAAGGCATTGCGCGCCGCCGAACAGCACCCCGAGCAGCAGAAAGCAAAGCCTCACGCCAACCCGCTTTGCTCCCGGTGCAAGCTCGCGCAGCCGCTCCGCAATCGACCGAGCAGCTTCATAATCCGAGCGCGCCGCTCCACCCGCCGCGCCGCGCGCGTCCCATCCTGCCGTTCCACTGTCGGCGCTGCCGCGCCAGTCTGTACGCTCGGTATCAGATGATGTGCCCGCCGTACCGCTCTCGCGCGCCGCGCCCGAAAAATACGTTTCCCCGGCTGCCCGCTCGAAGCCGGGCATACCCGGTGCTCCGAAGCCGGATCTTGCGGAGCCGTGGGAAAGCTCCCTGCTCCCGCTGCGCTCCGATTCGATTCGTCCGTTTGCGCTGTATACGGCGCTCTCCCGAGAGCTTCCGCGTCGGTGCGGCAAATCGCTCACGCCGTCCGTATCGGCAGCACCGTCCGCCGCGCGCATGCTGTCGGGTAATGCTCCCCGCCGTTCCGCCGCGCGCCTTATACCGAAAATCTTCGCAACCCTTGCTTCCGCCGTGTCCTTCATTTTTATATCCTTCCTTTTTGATTTTTGTCGGCGGATATATTCTATCACGCATCGCGCGCGGCGGATGTCGAAGCGTAAAGGGCGGTTATTGACTGTTTTTCCGCGATATGCGCCGAGGCTATCGCATAAAAATATTTCCCGTGCATATCCTGCCGCCCGTCGGGGGGAAATGATGCCCGATGTCGCAATCGCACGACCGAAAATACGCGGTAGGGGAAGAACGGCAGGGAGAAACGGCGGGGGAAAACTTTTGAAAAAGTTTTTCCCCCACGCCCCCTTTCAAAACTTTAAAATAAGGGCAAAAGCATGCCGATGATCAGAAAAGAGATCGCAATGCGTTATTCGGAACGGGGTGCGGGTACGCCCCCTTTATAACTTTAAAACAAGGGCAAAAGCATGCCGGTGATCAGAAAAGAGATCGCAATGCGTTATTCGGAACGGGGTGCGGGTACACCCCCCTTCAAAACTATTTAACTAAAGGGTTTTTTCGGGACTTTTTCGAGAAACACCGTCCGGAACAGTTACCGAATACAGCTTCCGCCCGTCGCTATTGCAGCGAAAAAGTATCATTCAAGCTCTAAAACAAAAAAGCCGCCGAGGCGGCGGTGATTTGCTTTATGAAATTTAAGTCGAGACGAATATTAGTTCCCGCACTCCTCATCGGGACGAACGCACTGTGCATACCGCTCATTAAATTAAACACGGCACGCGGCACAGAAAGATGTAAACAGGCGTTTTTTATTTGAAGAAAGCATCGACCCTGACGATATAGCTTCGGACGATAATCTCATAGCTACGGAAGAGCGGGATATATGAGCATTTGGGCAATCCCGCTATTTTCGGCGACTGCAGCCCGACAACACATTTATCCGGTATTGTCATAAAGCATACCGGTCAAAGCCTTCGCTGTCCGTTTTCTCACCGTTCCCGTCTGCGTTTGCGCAGCTCGGCAAAAAAGCTGCGCAGCAGTCCGGAGCATTCGTCGCCGAGCACACCGCCGCAGACGACGGGCGCTGCGCCGAGAGGATAGCTCTGCAGCCGAACAACGCTGCCCATAGCACCCATCGACGGGTCCTTTCCGCCGTATACGACGCGCCCGAGCTGCGCGCCTATCACCGCGCCGGCGCACATCGGGCACGGCTCGAGGGTGACATACAGCGTGCAGTCGGGCAGCCGCCAATCTCCGACCGCCTCCGAGGCAAGCTTTATCGCGCCGAGCTCGGCATGTCCGAGAACACAGCCGTCCCGCTCGCGGGTATTGTGCGCGCGGGCTATGACCTCACCGCCGCGAACAACGACCGCACCGACCGGTATCTCACCCTCCGCGAGTGCGAGCCGTGCCTCGGCAAGCGCCTGACGCATATATTCTTCGTCCTCCTTGCGCGGGAGCGCGGCGAGCGCCTGCGCACGCTGCTTTTGCAGCTGTCTCTGTATTTTGGTTGACATAATATTTCTCCGTTTTTGGTCGTGACCGTCAAGCTCGTGACGGGCTTTGTAGTGGGAATAGGCAAAAATATTCGGAGCTGCGGTTTTCTCCTATCCTATAAGCGTATGTCAAGGGACAAAACGCCCGCAAAAAGTGATTTTTTAGAGAAATCCATAGGGTCTCTTTCGAAAATCAGAGCACGGCTTCCGATACCGCTTTGAATTTCAGCGGCGGGTGTAACCCGCCTTTTTTGCGTTACAGCCTTAAATATTCGCCGCGATCAGGACAGCCGAATTATATATCAGATGCGCCGCAATGGGGCAGGCTATACTTTTGCTGCATGTGCGCAGCGCCGAGAGGATAAGCGATGATATCCCCGCGAGCAGCACCGACGACACCCCGCCGCCGGTATGCGAAACAGCGAAGAGCAGCGCCGCGCAAATGCATGCCGTAAAGCGCCCCGCACCGACAGAGGCCATCGCATCGCTCAGCGACCGGCGGTAATACATCTCCTCGCAGACCGCCGGAAAGACCGCCGAGCGCAGCAGCAAAGCGGCAAACGGAAGCGACATACGGGCGCCCGATGCAAGCGAGGTCTGCTCCGCGGGAGAATAATTCCCGCCCGGCAGCAGCGAGCAAAGATACGAGAGCAGGAGCAGCAGCACGGTCGCGGCGGCGGTCGAAATCAGGCGCCTCGGCAGCGAGCGCGCAGGTTGCTTTCGCGCTCCCTGCTGCCTATGCTCGTCACGCTCACCCCGCCTGTCAAGCTCACTCCGCACCGCCTCAGCTGCCGCACCGTCGCCCGGTACACATACATCCGCAGCGCCTTGCACAGTCCCGGCAGCTGCCGCGGTACCGTCCACGTCAATGGCAGCGCCCTCCGCAATTATTTCGGGCTGAAATTCCGCAGCATCCGTATCATGCGTGCATAGCCGCCGCAGCAGATATATCGCGGCAGCATATCCGAGTCCGGCGGCGAGAATATATATCACCGCGCCGTCGAGCGGTCCGCGCCCGTCCGAAAGCAGACGCGCGAGGGTAAGACAGACGCGCAAGACAAGGTATGAGAGCGCTGCGGGGAGCAGTCTGAAAAACAGCTTTGACATTTTTGAACGAACCTTCCTTACCGGACGAATTGACACCCGGATATGATAGCACATGATAATTGAAAATTAATTAAATTCTATTGAAAAATTTCACACCGGGCTATATAATTATTGATAAAAAACGGAACACGGCAGGAAAAACCATGGACGGACGCAGATCAAACAGACAAAAACGAATAATTCGGCGCAAGGGGCTTGCTATCACGGGAATGGTCCTGCTCGCTCTGCTTGTCTGCGCCGGAGCCGCAGCTCTGCTCTCCCGCGAGGTGCGCTATGATGCCTTGTCCGCAGGCACGACTCTCGGCAGCTATTCCGCAGAGGCGGGCAAAGAGCTATCCGAGCGGATCGATGCGCTGTACGGCGAGGTCAATGCGCGTTTCGGTACCGATTATTCACCGCGTCTTATAATTCGTCGGCACTCGTATTTCTTCGGCATCGGCGCGCCGAAAGCGGGCGTCGACACCGATTCGGCTGCGCTCGCGCGCGAGCTCGTGCTCGGCTGCGACGGTCGGATAACCGAGGGACAGCTCGTGTATATCGGCGGAGAGCCGGTGGCATGCGTTGCCGATGCGGAGGAGGCGGAGAATGCCGTCTCGCGCGCAGAGGATACTGCGGCTGCGGCTATAACGGCGGAGCTGCCCGAGGTTTCGGTCTCCGGCATGACACAGCTCGAGACCGAGGAGCTGCTCTGCCCTGCCGATGAGGTCATGACCGGAGATGAGCTGTATGCTCTGCTCAGCGCCGGTCTGCCCGTCGGGATAAGCGGCGGGCTGAACGACGGCGGCGAGAATGCATCGGAAATCACTTCCGAAAACGCCGCCGAAAGCAATTCCGAAAGCTCTTCATATACGGCTGCTGCTCAAGCTGCGGCAGTCGGTACAACAACCCTCTCGGACAGCGAATCGGGCTGTTCCGATACGACAGCCGACACAGATGCCGATACCGGGACAACAGAGCATGACTCGACAGCATCCGATACCCACCCGCTGCTCACATGGGCTCGCACCACGATCGGCTCGGCGGATGCCTCGATATCTGCGGCGGCGGAGTATTATCAGCCGCTGGTTCAGCTGCGCAGATACCGCACTCTCTATGCATCGGAAACAGCCGGATATGAGACGGAGGAGCCTGCCGTGCTCTCTGTGCTCGATATGCTCGATGCGGACGCATCGGAGACCTCCGGCGGCACCGAGACATCAAATAGCAACGAGACAACAGACAATGCCGGGACAACAGACAATGCCGAGGCAACCGACAACACCGGGACAGCGGATACATCAGACGAAGCGAACGTATCCGACACATCTGATACTTCCGAGATATCCGGAGCATCCGGGCGGGTCGCAAAGCTGACCGAAAGCCCGTATTATCGGTCGGAGCGCGCCCGCGCCCTGCTTGCCCTTGAGCTGACCCGCACCGAGACCGAATACCGCAGCACCGATTACGACAGCATCGAAGAGCCGCGAAGCGACCGCCCGAGCGGCTATACCTACCCGAGCCGCGCGGGTGTATGCGGTATCGCCGCCGTTACCGAAACGGTCAGCTACGGCTCGGACGGCAGCATTACACGCAGCGACGAGAGCGCCGAGGAGCTTGTCAAGCCCATCTCGGAGATACTGTTCGTCGGCGAGGGCACCGGCACCGAGCCGGGACAGCCGACAGGCGAGCTGCTGTGGCCGCTCGAGACTACGGATATGTATATAGGATCGCTGTTCCGCGAGGTACGCGAGGCATTCGATGCCCGCACCGGGCACCATATCGGCGCCGATCTTCAGACCGTGGATGGCGATGAGGTATGGGCAGCCGACGGCGGAACGGTCATTCTCGCCGAGGAGCACCTGTCATACGGACTGCTCGTTGAGATCGACCACGGAAACGGTCTCGTCTCGCTCTACGGTCATCTGAGCGATATCACCGTCTCTGTCGGAGATAAGGTCGCTCCGCTCGATGTCGTCGGTCATGTAGGCGAGACCGGCGTTGCGACAAGTCCGCATCTGCACTTCGAGCTGCGGCGCGACGATGTGCCGATAAACCCGTTCGAGTACCTACCCGATATCCCCGTAAACTACAACGGCGAAAAGGTCCGCTCCCGCGAGCTCGACGCAGAGGAATAACACGGAGGACGAGGGGATACGCGGGGAACGCGGCCTTTTGAAAAAGGCCTGGCGAAAACTTTGATAAAGGGAGTCTTTCTCG
>OIYO01001756.1_pt1 | contig 10655 bp, 10 predicted proteins | sample 1588191 | NCBI WGS metagenome assembly OIYO01 (sample SAMN03283275) | human gut metagenome | biome: human-associated habitat; material: feces | host: Homo sapiens | place: Peru | collected 2012 | reverse complement strand
GATATGTGGCCACGTTCAGAAAAGGGAATCTATCAGTGGCAGATAAAAGGTGATATACCATACCAGATAGAAACATCCAGAAGGCTTCCGGATGCAGATGAATATCATTTACTGATAATAAGAGAAGATGATATCTGTATTGTGTATATTAATGATGAAATTGTATTATCTACCAGAATGTATGATCACAAAGGTGGCTATGCCGGTGTTTATGTGGTACAGGGAGAAGTGGAATTAAACAATTTTGTGATAAAAACAAGAAAAGAGAGGGATTAAAATGAAAAAGAGAATGATGAGTATTTTATTGTTAGCAACAATGGTAACAGGGTTGATTGCAGGCTGTGGTTCTACAAAAAAAGAAGCAAAAAATGATGATGATGTGGTAACTGTTACATGGATGACATCAAGACCTGTGGATGGTGAAATAGATCAGGTAATGCATGAAATTGCAGATCAGTACAGTAAAGAAAAAGGCGGAAAGTGGAAAATTGAATTTGAAACAACAGCGGACAGACCTTCCTATTTACAGAAATTAAAGACATTAATTGCCGGAGGCAATATGCCGGATATAATTGATATTGATGCCGATCCATATTGTCAGGAGCTGGTAGATGCAGGAATGTTAGTAGATGTAAAACAATTTTTAAAAGATAATGACAGATATGATGATTTCTATCCGATTGCATTAAAATATCAGGAATTTACAGATGGTTCCATGTATACTTTACCATTAGAATATCATGTGGAAATGACATGGTATAACAAAGAAATTTTTGAACAGTATAATCTGACACCACCAACTACCATGGATGAGTGGCTGAATGTATGTAAAACCTTAAAAGATAATGGAATTACACCGATTTCGGTAGATGGTGTTGACAGATGGCCGGTACAGAGATACTTAGCAATGCTTCCATTTAGAGAAACCGGAAATGATTTTATCATTAATTTAAGAGATGGAAAAGAGAAAATGGACAGTGAAACCGGAAGAGAAGCAGCAGAATTTATGAAAGAAATGGGTCAGTATTTTAATGATGGATTTGCTGCAACAGACTATGCAACAGCACAATCAATGTTTTTAGATGGAAAATCTGCAATGTATTATATTGGTGACTGGGAAATCGGCGCTATGCAGGATGCATATGAGCAGGGTAAAATTGATTATTTTTATCTTCCTACTATTGAAGGTGCAAAAACACAGCCAAATGAATTTTGTATAAATTCTGGAATTGGTATGGCATTTAATGCAGAAACATTTGATGAAAAAACAAAAGATTTTATCTTATATGTAATTGATAATTATGGTAAATTATATGCTGGAAAACAGCAGATGTCTCCAATTAAAACCGATTTACCGGATGATGTTGAATACTCAGATCTTTATCTGAAAATTCAGGAAGATATGCAGTCTACAGGTGAAAACTTCCTGAAGCCTTGGGATACATACCTTGATTCCAATACCAATACCGTTATGCAGGATAATTTATTATTGCTGGCATCCGGTGATTTATCAGTAGACGATTTTTGTAAACTGGTAGATGATTCTATTGCAGAATATACAAAATAAGTAAATGACATATCGAGATATGTATTATCATGATTGGTAATACATATCTCGTAACAGACTTATATAAATGAAAAGGAAGGAGTTATAATGGGCGTTATAAGAAACAAAAAGGCCTTTCTGGCATTTTTACTTCCAGGATTATTGTTCTATATTTTGGCAGTATTTTATCCAATAGAAGAGTCTATTCGATTAAGTTTTATGAAATGGGGAGGAATAGGAAAAAAGCAGTTTGTCGGATTGGAAAATTATGTGACTATGTTTCACGACGAAGTTTTTTATAAGGCATTTTTTAACAATCTGATTTACCTTGTTATTGTAGTTTCCATGCAATTATTAATTGGACTGTTTTTTGCAATATTGCTGACATATATGACAAAGCATGTGACACTGGTTAAAACGTTGTATTATGTACCATGTATTATTACAACAGTTGCTATCACACAGCTTTTTAGAAGTATGTACTCAACAGAGCCTATGGGATTATTGAATCAGATATTACAAAAAGTAGGTTTAGGTGGAATGGTAACGTCCTGGCTTGCGAAAGTAAGTACTGTATTACCAGCTGTATCCATACCGGAAGGATGGAGATTTACTGGAATGTATATGGTTATATTTTATGCTGCACTGGTTTCATTAGATCCTTCGGTATATGAAGCTGCCAAAATAGATGGCGCTTCTGAAATGCAGATATTATTTAAAATTAAAATGCCATTGATAAAAGATATTATACTTCTGACTTTGACGATGTGTCTGACAGGCGCATTAAGAGGATTTGATATTCCATTTTTATTGACAAGTGGTGGACCGGGAAATGCCAGCGAATTAATGTCTACATATATGTATAAAAAGGCGTTTTCAAGTAACCAGTATGGTTATGGCAGTACTTTAGCGGTGTTTATTATTATTGAAAGTATTTTAGTTGTTTATATTTTAAGAAAAATTTTTACTTCAAAGGAACAAAAAGAAGAAAAAAGAATTGAAAAAGAACGCATCAGAAGGAATAGGAGGGGAAATCATTGAAGAAAAAAATAATAAAAATAATATTTGCAGTATTGATTATTCTCTTCTTAATCATTCAGATATATCCGGTCATATGGTTGTTTGTTGCAAGTGTGAAACCAACCGTAGAGTTGTCAGCAGCTCCATTTGCATTTCCAAAGAGTATTACGCTGGAAAATTTTTCTAAGGTTTTATCAGATGGTAAAATCGGTATGTATATGTGGAATAGTTTAAAGGTGACCGTTATTTCGCTGATTCTGATTGTAGTATTAAGTTCTACTGCAGGATATGCATTGTCAAAATTTAAAGTAAGAGGAACAAAAACAATTTATTCTTTCTTTACATTTGGAATTATGGTTCCAGTACAGATTACATTAATACCATTATTTATTTTTTATAGTAAACTAGGTATTTTAAATACAAGTTTTTCTTTAATATTACCACAGGTAGGATTTGCATTACCTTTATCAGTTATGATGTTTGTAAGTTTTTACGAATTTGTTCCGAATGAATTGATAGAGGCAGCGGTTGTTGATGGGTGTTCACCGCTTCGGACTTTTATTCAGATTGTGTTCCCATTAGCAAGAAATACCGTTATTACAATTGCTTCCATGTATAGTATTCTGATTTGGAATGACTTTATTTTTGCAAATACATTTATTAGTGATACTTCAGCCAAGACAGTGGCAATGGGATTAAAAGATTATGTCGGAGCATTTGGAAATGTGGACTGGGGTTCAACATTTGCTGCAATAGCAATTTCAATTCTTCCTCCACTGGTAATCTATTTTGCATTAAATAAATGGGTAACAGCAGGAATGACTATGGGCGCAACGAAAGGATAAGGTATAAAATGGATAAAAATATGATTATGCTGCCAGGAACAGCAGCAATGCTTCCCTATCTGACACATGGAAAAAGCAGGGCGATTAATGCTGAAAACCGGACGGGCGAAAAGGGAAAAGGTGGTATGGCAGCCAGCGTTCTCGGAAAATCAAGAAAAGGCAGTCCTTGTTTGAATGATATCCAGCCGGGAGAGACGGTTGTTTTAGGAGAGATAGATGGTCCGGGAATTATTCATCATATATGGATAACAACGGATAATAAAACGTCAGAAGGAGATTGCTTTGTTCTTAGGGATCTGGTTCTTAGAATGTATTGGGATGGCGAGGAAAATCCATCAGTAGAAGCACCGTTAGGGGATTTTTTCTGTTGTGGATTTGGAAAAGAGTGTTATATTAATTCCAGTCTTATAACAGTTGTCCCATCCAGAGGGTTAAATTCTTATATTCAGATGCCATTTAAAAAGAGAGCAGTTATTACATTAGAAAATCAGCATGCAAATGCAATTCCGGCTTTTTTTTATCAGATTGATTATAATTTATACAATTATCTGCCAGAAGAAACGGAATATTTTCACGCAAGCTGGAGGAGAGAAGCTCTTACCGAGCTGGGAAAAGATTATGTTATTGCAGATGGAATAAAAGGTAGTGGTCATTATATCGGTACATATATAGCATTGTCTACACTTCAAAGATATTGGTGGGGTGAAGGAGAAGTAAAGTTTTATATTGATGGAGATGAACAATATCCAACAATCTGTGGAACCGGAATGGAAGATTATTTTGGAGGTTCCTGGAGTTTTGCCAGACATGAAAACGGAAAAACGATAGAACAGACATATACAACTCCTTTTCTTGGATATCCATATTATTCAAGGCATGATGATCTGGTAAATAATTTATATCATAATGATGATTGTCCACCAATGCGCGGTTTTTATCGCTGGCATGTCATGGATCCAGTATTTTTTGATGAGGAGCTTAAGGTTACTGTGCAACAGATTGGTGTTGGACATAAAGGTTTATTTGAACGTCAGGATGATTTGTCAAGTGTTGCATACTGGTATCAGAAGGAACCACATAATGTTTTTTCAAAGCTTCCTGAGAAAGAAAAAAGATGGCCAAGATAGAAAAGGGAGCAGAAAGGTCAATTGATGTCAAAGGAAAAAATGCTTCAGGAAATTGAACGGGCACAAATAGTAATTAATCAGAATAAAGAAAAAGTTTCACAGGGAAAAATGAGGCAGAAATACCACTTTATGGCAGAAACGGGATGGATTAATGATCCAAATGGATTGATATATTTCAAAGGAAAGTATCATTTTTTCTATCAGTATAATCCATATCAGAGTTTTTGGGAAAATATGCACTGGGGACATGCTGTCAGTGATGATTTGATTCATTGGGAGTATCTTCCGGTTGCATTAGCACCAAGTGAACCTTATGAAGATCATTTGAAGGGTGGATGTTTTTCCGGAAGTGCAATTGAATTTGACGGAAAGCTATATTTAATATACACAGCAGCAACGAATCATGGAAATGGATTTGTCCAGACACAGTGTGTTGCTTATAGTGAAGATGGTATTCATTTTGAAAAATATGAAAAAAATCCAGTTTTAACAGCACCGGAAGGGATTTCGCCAGATTCCTTCCGGGATCCCAAGGTATGGAAACACGAAGACAGCTATTATATGGTATGCGGAGCTTCAAAAAATCAAAAAGGACAGGCGTTATTGTATCGCTCAGAAGATTTGATACATTGGACATTTATAAATGTATTAGCAGAAAGCAGGGGAGAATGGGGAACCATGTGGGAATGTCCTGATTTCTTTCGTATAGGAAACCGGTATGTTTTAACTTTTTCACCTATTGGTGCAGGAGAGAGGACTTGTGTGTATTTAACCGGTTCGTTTGATTATGATACCGGAAAGTTTGATTATGATGTTTCAGGAGAAATTGATTGGGGTTTTGATTATTATGCACCACAATCATTTCAGGCACCTGATGGAAGAAGAATTATGGTTGCATGGGCAAATGAATGGGAATGGATGCCGTTTTTTAAAGACTGGGGACCGACTTACAGGGAAGACTGGTGCGGATTCTTTAATTTTCCGCGCGAAGTTAATATGACCAAAAGTGGAAGATTGAGTTTTGTTCCGATACGGGAATTAAAAAAATATAGAAAAAAAACTGGTAAATATGTTCAGGACAAGTTGGTGATTTGTGATTCGCAACAAGAGTTAAAATCAGATGGTGGAATAGCATTTGAGCTGAAATTTAATATAAATTTACGAGCGAGCAATGCACAGCAATTACTTGTAAAATTAAGATGCGATGAAATAAATCAAACAGTTTGTATATTTGATTTGAAGAATGGAGAATTAAAAGTAAATCGTAATAAGGCAGATGGATGGAGTAAAGGGATATCACACAGTATACTCTTTTTAAAAGAAAAAGATGTATTAGATGTTCATATTTTATCTGATCAAAGTTCCTTAGAATTATTTACTGATAATTATCAAAATAATCATTCTATGAATGTATTTGCGGGAAATGAACAAAATAAAATATATTTTCAGGCAGTAGAAGGAAGTGTTGTGCTGGAAAATGTAGAAGTGTATGGAATTGAACCGTGAAAAAATGAATTTCATTTCATGGTATGATGATATAGAAGAAAAGGAAATGATAAACCAGTTCGGAAAAGAACTGGTTTCATTTCTATAAAAACAAAAGGAAGAAATATAGGAGGAATCGTAATATGAAAAAGAGCTTTGATGTTATTGCATTGGGAGAATTATTAATTGATTTTACGATGAATGGACAGAGTGAACAGGGGAATGATTTGTTTGAAGCATGCCCTGGTGGAGCGCCATGTAATGTTCTGGCAATGTTAAATGAAATGGGAAAGAAAACAGCATTTATTGGCAAAGTTGGAAAAGACCAGTTTGGAAAATTGCTTCGAAATACGTTAAATGATATTGGAATTGATACCTCCAATCTTTTTACAGACAGTACTGTAAATACAACACTTGCATTTGTACATACATTTCCGGATGGTGACCGTGAGTTCTCTTTTTATCGTAATCCGGGTGCTGATATGATGCTGACAGAAGATGAAATTAATACAACATTTATTTCCCAGGCAAAAATTTTCCATTTTGGAACGTTATCTATGACACAGGATAGTGTAAGAGCTGCAACAAAGAAAGCGGTTAAAGCGGCAAAGGAGAGTGGAGCACTCATTTCATTTGATCCAAATTTAAGGGAACCTTTGTGGAGTTCATTAGAATTAGCCAAAGAACAGATGAATTATGGATTTAGTCAATGTGATATATTGAAAATCTCTGATAATGAGATTCAGTTTGTTACTGGAAAAGAAGATTATGATGAGGGAATCAGATGCCTTCAGGAAAAATATCAGATACCACTCATTCTCTTAACAATGGGAAAAGAAGGAAGCCGCGCTTATTATAAGGGAATGCGTGTGGAATGTAGTGGATTTTCTGTAAAGACAATCGAGACAACAGGTGCAGGAGATACGTTTACGGGAAGTGTGCTGAATTATCTTCTGGAACATGATTTTAATAATTTGACAGAAAAGCAGTTGGAGGAACTTTTAAAGCTGGCAAATGCAGCGGCAGCTATAGTGACAACCAGAAAAGGTGTTATCCGTGCAATACCAAAAAAGAGTGAAATAGAAGAACTTCTTCAAAGGAATATGTTATAATTTATAAAAAGATTTGGACAATAAAAAGAGCTGTGGCACAGTCAGAGGTTGGTCGGTCAGCTCTTTTTTTTGTAACCTTTTCCCATCCTCACTTGTATATATAGTGAAAGGCCTTTTAAACAGAAAAGAAATATGAGGGATCACTCATGAGAATAGCAACTGAGGTATTAGTGGAAAAGTATAAAGACCATTTATTTGCAGCGGCTTTCAATGTCTGTAAAAATGCAGCAGATGCCGATGATGTGGTGCAGGATACTTTTCTTCAATATCATACAACCAACAGACAATTTGAAAATGAGCAGCATATCAGAGCATGGCTCATTCGGGTGGCAATCAATAAAGCAAAGAATATCAATCTTTCTTTCTGGCGGCAGAAGGGTGTGCCGTTAGAAGAATATATGGAGACACTGACATTTGAGACACCAGAAGCCCAGACACTGTTTACAGAAGTCATGAAGCTTCCAGAGAAGTATCGAATCGTCATACATTTATTTTATTATGAGGATTACACCATCCGGGAAATCGCGAAGATTATGAATGTGACAGAAAGCAACGTGAAGGTCAGGTTGACGCGTGGTCGCAGACTGCTCAGAAATGTATTAAAGGAGGAATGGGAAAATGACAGATAAAGAAAGATATAAACAGGCTTTTTCTTCTTTGCATGCCTCCGGACATATTTCTTTGGAGGTCAATATGAATCATAATAGAAAATTTCATCCAACACGTAAATTAATCGCAGCAAGTGCCTGCGCCATATTGTTGTTAGGTGGCAGCAGTGCCTATGCAGCGTATCATTTCCTAAGTCCGTCACAGATTGCGGATGAAGTAGCGGACAATGGAGCATTGAGCCGGGCATTTGCCGGAGAGGATGCGGTAAGCGTCAATGAGACGCAGCAGAGCAATGGCTATGATATTACCTTATTAGGACTGGTGTCCGGAGAAAAATTAGAGCTTTGTGTACCACAGGAAACTCGGGAAAATGTCAGCAAATCACATACTTATGCAGCTGTTGCAATTGCAAAAAGTGATGGAACCGATATGGAATACCGTAATTTTTTTGTGGCACCGTTAATCAATAGCGTGTCTGTTTTGGATGCCAATGCAGCAACCATGGATGAGACACTTACCTGGTTCTGTAAAGATGGAGTTCTTTATGAGCTGATAGAATGTGATGATTTGGAAATATTTGCAGACCGTGGTGTACAGTTGGGAATTGTGGACAGCTTCGGGAGCGAAACGGCTGCATTTCGAATGGACAATGAAAGTGGCACTTACCGTAAAGTGGAAGACTATGCTGGCACAATTGCACTTTTCACCCTGCCATTAGATGCCACTAAGGCAGACCCGGCGGCAGCGGAGGAGTACCTTAAGAAGCTTGAAAAAGCTGCGGCAGGAGATAAGGCAGCAGATGAAGCAGTAGATGCGAAAGAAACTGCCGGCAGAGCAGAAGTCAGTGTAATCACCGGAGCAGAAAGTGAAGCTGTAGCAGGCTATATGAATCAGCAGGTCAGAGATTTTGTGGATGGAATTACAGCAGATAATTTATCGGATTATTTTGAAATCGTAAAAGATTATCCGGTATTTACTGCTACACCAGACGAAAATGGCTGGGTGGATTTTGGAACACAGTATATTGAAAAAGAAGATTATGTTGCAAATGGCGGAAGCGGCGAAGTTTCCAACTGGCTTGCAGAGGATGAAGATTTTAACGTCAATGCAATTACCATGTCAGGAAACGATGGAAAAGAAGATGCCTCCACACTTCGGATTTCTGTTGTTTTCCGCAATGAAGACGGCAGTCTTACAGAAGCATTGTATCAGATAAAACCGGACTGCGTCGATTTGATAAAGTAAATTTAGTAAAGATATGACATAAAAGAGGTTGTTACACCGGATAGATTTTTCCCTAAAAATCCGGCTGTGGCAGCTTCTTTTAAAATGCATTTTCTTATGATAAGATTATGGCAAAAGTGAGAAATAAGAAAAGACTGGAATATGAAATATCCGGGAGAAGACTGGTAAGTTCAACGGACTGCAAAAAGGTGTTTTTATAGCTTTCAGGTATTTATAAAAAACACTCATGGTTACAGGTTAAGGAAATCGTAAGAATTCGGACATTGACGTAATACATGATATTGATTAAGATGGAATAAGATAAGAGGTAAGGAAGTCAAAGAAAATGGAAGCTTATAGTAAAGATACTTATTTCATGAATATATTAAAACAGGTTGAGGCAGAGACCAGAATTTTGCAGTCCAAGGAGCATATCCAGCATGGAACCACCACGGTATATGAGCATTGCGTTCAGGTGGCATATGAAAGTTACCTTTTTGCAAAAGAACATCAGCTTCAGGTAGAAATGGAGCTGCTGATCCGGGGTGCATTGCTTCACGATTATTTCTTATATGACTGGCATAACCAGCTGACGCCACATCATCTGCATGGATTTTTCCATCCGGGTGTAGCACTGCGGAATGCCAGCATGGATGTGGAATTAACTCCGATAGAGCATGACATTATCAAGAAGCATATGTTTCCGCTGACACTGGTGCCGCCGAAATACTTGGAAAGCTGGATTGTCTGCTGGATTGACAAGAAATGTTCTACCAGAGAGACCTTACAGCGCAGATGCAGGGAGGAAGTATGTTAGTACAGGTAAGAGAATTTATGGGCACATGTGGAAATGTGTTCCTGCATTTTCTGGTAGCCGGCAGGATTTATTTCCTTTGGTTTGTGATTTACAGTGCAGCAGGATGGCTATATGAATCTACTATTTGCTCCCAGATAAAATATCATAAATTTATCAACCGTGGTTACTTAAGAGGTCCGTGGATTCCGATTTACGGAGCGGGAGCCGTGCTCAATTACTGGCTCATCGGCTGGATTGGAAATGTGCCGGCAATCTTTGTGGCAGCCATGTTTACCTCCGGTGTAGTAGAGTACATTACTTCTTATGCGATGGAGCGTATGTTCCACAAACGCTGGTGGGATTATACCAGATACAGATATAATCTGAACGGGAGAATCTGTCTTTATGGCTGCGTCATATTTGGAATCGGAAACGTGATACTGCTCCGCTTCGTTCATCCGGTAATCATGCAGCTTACCGCAGCAATTCCGGAGCTGGTGCTCACCAGAGTGGTACTTTTCCTGTATCTTCTCTTTGTAGTTGATGTGGTTTATACGACCGTACATATGGAAACCGTCCGTGCAAGAATGGAGAAGCTGGCACGGCAGATGCGGGACCGGAAGGAATGTTACCTTTATATGGCAGGGGAGCAGAAGGAGTACTGTAAAATTTACTTCGAAGAGAAGAAGGAACGTTGCAGCAGCTTTGTAGAAGAGAAAAAAGAACGTTGTAGCAGTTTTGTAGAAGAACGGAAAGAACTGTGTGTTCAATATGTGGAGAAAGTGAAAGACCGGTTCCGGGGGTAGAAGCCTTTGGTACCGGTTTTATAAATATTTTACTTGTTTTCTTCAAGGGCATTTGTTACAATCAACACAAAGCATATATTCTGAT
>OIYO01001754.1_pt1 | contig 10661 bp, 10 predicted proteins | sample 1588191 | NCBI WGS metagenome assembly OIYO01 (sample SAMN03283275) | human gut metagenome | biome: human-associated habitat; material: feces | host: Homo sapiens | place: Peru | collected 2012 | reverse complement strand
GTTCGTGCGCCCTTGGCAATGGCGTCCACGATCTCCATCCGCCCGGAGTAGTTGCAGCACAGATTCAGCGTCAGGCCGTCACAGTGGGCGGTCTCGCGCTGGATGCGCTCCATTTTTTCGATGCTCTCAGGCGGAACGCGCTTGTCCGTCCCGGAGATGAGCACGCGGATGTTGTTTGCCGCAAATTCCCGATACCGTTCAAAATACCGGTTCGCCATGGAAAAGAGCGCGTCCACCTCCTCCTTGGGCCGATTCCAGTTCTCCCACGAAAAGCAGTAGACAGACAGGGCCGGAATGCCCATGTCCACGCACCAGTGCATCATGTCCTCCACCTTGTTCAAGCCCTGCTCGTGCCCCAAGGAGCGCTCCAGACCGCGCTGCTCCGCCCAGCGTCCGTTGCCGTCCATAATAAACGCAATATGCCGAAGACGCCCGTCAGCCGTCAGCTGTGCGATGGGAGTTTGCTCTGCCACGTTTCTTCCTCCGCAAAAAACAAAATAATACCGAAGCGACCGTACGCCGATCACTCGGCATACGGCCGCACGCCCCGGGGCGCGTCAGATCTCCATGATCTCCTTTTCCTTCGCCGCGCAGATGCCGTCAATGTCCTTGATCGCCTTGTCGGTAATCTTCTGGGCATCGTCCTCTGCCTTGCGCTGCTCGTCCTCGGTGATGAGGGAGTCCTTCTTGAGCTTCTTAATCTGTTCCACGGCGTCGCGGCGGATGGAGCGCACCGCCACCTTCGCACCCTCGGCACTCTTGCGCGCCATCTTCGTCAGTTCCTTGCGGCGCTCTTCGTTCAGATCCGGGAAAACCAGACGAACCACTTCGCCGTCGTTGGTCGGGTTCAGCCCCAAATCGCTCTTCTGAATCGCCTTCTCAATCGCGGAAATCATCTTCTTTTCCCACGGCTTGATGACGATCATGCGCGCTTCCGGCACGTTGATGTTGCCAATCTGCGGCAGGGGCGTGGGCGTGCCGTAGTAATCCACCATGATGCGGTCCAGCAGGCGCGGATTCGCACGGCCCGCGCGCAGGCTCGTCATTTCGTTCTGATACACGGCGACGCTCTTGGACATCTTCTCCTTGGAAGCATCCAAAATTTCCTTCACAGTCATGTTTCATAACCTCCTTTTTTCGGGGGACAAATTCCATTTCTATTGTACTGTTTTTTCTCTCAAAAGGCAAGTGCTTTTTTGCGGGAATGGGGAGACCCCAGAGGCTCTGCCTCTGGACTCCGGCAGGGCGCTGCCCTGCACCCGCGAAGGGTCTTCGACCCTCTCGACACCCTTCTCGCGATTCAGTTGGTCGCACTTTCATGCAATTTCCGCGTGTTTATCCAAGAAACGGACAAGTCAACCACGGATAACCCCAAAAGTGGCGGCGCCGAAGGAGTCCAGAGGGCGATCGGAAAGCCCTCTGGAAGTCGGTCAAAAGCCCACTATGCCAATGAAATCAACTATGCTACGCGGGGACGCCAAAGCGTGGGTTCATCCGCTTAGGGATGAACAAAAGTCCCCATATCGCTGCCTTCCAGCACCGAAATCAAATTCTCCGGCACATCCAGCCCAAACACGCGCACCATCGGCACATGATTCTCCGCGCACAGCGCAAACGCCGCCGCATCCATCACCTTCAAGCCCTTCTGCAGCGCCTCCTGATAGGTAATGTCCTTAATCAGCGTCGCGTTCGGGTCTTTGTGCGGGTCAGCGGTGTACACACCGTCAATGTTCTTCGCCATCAGGATGGCATCCACCTGCATTTCGATTGCCCGCAGCGCAACCGCCGTGTCGGTAGAGAAGAACGGATTGCCCGACCCTGCCGCGAACAGCACCACGCGCCCTTCGGACAGATAGCGCCGCGCGGTCATGGCGTTGAACGGCTCGCAGAAGCGGTTCATGTCCACAGCGGACATCACCACGGCATCCACGCCCGCCTGACGCAGCGCGTCCGCCATGCACAGGCAGTTGATAACCGTGCCGAGCATCCCCATCTGGTCAGCGGTAACGGCGTCCATGTTCGCCGCCGGGCCCTGACGGCCGCGCCAGATATTGCCCGCGCCGATGACAATGCCAATCTGCGTGCCCATATCCGCCATTTTGCGGATGACGGCGGCGGCACGATGCACCTGATCGAAATCAAACAGGTCATTGCCCGTTTTCAGCGCCTCGCCGGAGAGTTTGAGCAGTATACGTTTGTAGACAGCCATGAAATTTCCTCCTCAGTTGTCATCCCTCAAGCGGCAAAGGTCGCCGCGTTCGGCATTTTTCCCACGTTCTATTTTACTCCTTCAAACGCTTTTTGGCAAGAGGGTGCAGGAAAACAAGGCAATAATGAATGCAGAAAATAGGATAGAAAAAAGGAAGACCGCAGGAATTTCTCCCGCAGTCTCCCTGATATTTATGCGGATGGAGACGCAATTACGCCTTCTTCATCGCAGCGATTTCCGCCGCGAGGTCGTCCTTGCGCTTCTCGATGCCTTCGCCGCGCTCGAAGCGGACGTAGCGCACGATGTCCAGCGTGGTGCCAGCCGCCTTGGCGGTTTCGTTCATCAGAGAGGTGATGGTCTTGTCGCCATCCTTGACGAACTGCTGGTCAAGCAGGCACACTTCCTTGTAGTACTTTTCGATCTGACCTGCGACGATGCGGTCAACGATCTTTTCGGGCTTGCCGGATTCAATCGCCTTCGCGCGCTGAATTTCGGCTTCCTTCGCCAGCTTGTCGGCGTCCACTTCTTCGCGGCGGACAGCTTCCGGCTTGGCAGCCGCAATCTGCAGGCACACGTCGTGGGCGAATTCCTTCACGAGGTCGGAATTCTTGCCGACTTCATCGGTGGCCACTTCGACCATAACGCCAACCTTGCCGCCCATGTGGATGTAGGAAGACACAACGCCTTCGGTCTCATAGCGGGCGAAACGGCGAACGGTGATCTTCTCGCCGATGGCGACGGTCGCGTCAGAAACCATGTCTTCGATGGTCTTGGACTCGTCGTCAACGAACTTCTGCTTCATCAGCTCGTCGAGATCCGCCGGGTTCGCCAGCGCGACGTGCTTCGCAACAGCGTTCGCGAAATTCTTGAAGTTGTCGGTGTTGGCAACGAAGTCAGTTTCGCAGTTGACTTCCACCAGCGCGCCGGTGCAGCCGCAGGGCGTCATGTACGCCACAACAGCGCCTTCCGCCGCGATACGGCCAGCCTTCTTGGCAGCCTGCGCAAGTCCCTTTTCGCGCAGCCAGTCAATGGCCTTGTCCATGTCGCCGTCGGATTCGACAAGCGCCTTCTTGCAGTCCATCATGCCCGCGTTGGTACGCTCGCGGAGCTCCTTGACCAGAGCAGCAGTGATATTCGCCATAAGGTTCATCCTCCAAATCTTTTTCGATGTTGAAACGGGTTTGCGAGGGATTACGCCTCGGTCTTTTCCACAGGCGCTTCTTCAGCGGACTGCTCGCCCTGCTTGCCTTCCAGCACAGCGTCCGCCATCTTGCCGGCGATCAGCTTGACCGCGCGGATGGCGTCGTCGTTGCCGGGGATGACGTAGTCGATTTCGTCCGGGTCGCAGTTGGTGTCAACGATCGCAACGATCGGGATGTTCAGGATGCGGGCTTCGGTCACAGCGATGTGTTCCTTGCGCGGGTCAACAACGAACAGCGCGCCGGGCAGCTTCTTCATTTCGCGGATGCCGCCGATGTTCTGCTCGAGCTTTTCGCGCTCCGCCTTCAGCTGGATGACTTCCTTCTTGGGCAGCAGGTCGAACTGACCGGACTGCTCCATCTTGTCGATGTCGTTCAGGCGGCGGATACGGGTCTGGATGGTGCGGAAGTTGGTCAGCATGCCGCCCAGCCAGCGGTTGTTGACATAGTACATGTTGCAGCGCTTCGCTTCGGACTCGATGGATTCCTGCGCCTGCTTCTTCGTGCCGACGAACAGGATCGTCTTGCCCTGCATGGCGGTGTCGCGGACGAACGCGTACGCTTCGTCGATCTTGCGGACGGTCTTCTGCAGGTCGATGATGTAGATGCCGTTGCGCTCGGTGAAGATGTACTGCGCCATCTTCGGGTTCCAGCGGCGGGTCTGATGACCAAAGTGGACGCCAGCTTCGAGGAGCTGCTTCATGGAAATGACTGCCATAGTTGTTTTCCTCCTTGTTTTTCGGGCTGCCTCGCTTGATTGCGGGCTATGCCTTCAACCACCCTCTGCCCCTTTGCGGCGACTCACTGCATCCGCAGCACAAGGACCGCAGGACAAAGGTGCGTAGTCTTGCTGATTATACCACAAGTACGCCTGTTTTTCAACTGTTTTTTCGGGATGCGGGCAAATTTTTTGCAGGGTTTTATGCTCGATGCCTGGTGAAAAGCTCCTTCACCGCCGCATAGCTCATCTTCGGCCGCCGATACTCGTCCACCACGCCCTTGTTGTTGTGCGTTTTCGGGCGGTGCATCGCCCACTCCTCCGCCACGCGGCAGTCCGCGAACTGCCACAGGAACACGCCGCTGCACGCCGGATTCGCCATCACCGCCTCCACCTGATCGCGCAGAATTGTGCACTGCCGCTCCTCCGACCACTTCGATTCGCCCAGCGGGTCATGGTAGCCGTAAATTCCGCCCGCGCCGATTTCGCTGATGATGACGGGCTTCCCTGCCCCGCCGTGCTCGCGGATTTCCTTGAGCTTCTGCGCCAGACTCTCCGCAGCGGGCGTGTTGTGGTACCACTGCGGATAGATGTTCACGCTCACCACGTCGCTGTCGCCATAGACGCGGCTGCCGGGGCGCTCCAGAAGCGCGGCGGTCATCGGGCGGGACGCGTCCAAGTCGTGCAGGAGCGCATACGTCTCGCGATAGCAGTCCGCGCCGTAATCGCAGTTGTCCGCGCACTCGTTCAGGCATCCCCAAATGAAAATGGACGGGTGATTGCGGTGCTGGGCAACCATTTCGCGCACGCACTGGCGCGTCTGCGGCATGAAGTTCGGGTTGCGCATCTGCTCTTCGGAAAGTCCCCGCGCGTGCGCCTCCTCCCACACCAGCAGCCCCATTTCGTCGCAGAGGTCGAGGAATCGCGGGTCATTGGGGTAGTGGCAGGTGCGGACGCAGTTGCAGCTCATGTCCTTCATCATCAGGATGTCCTGCGCCATCGCCTGCAGCGGCACCGCGCAGCCGAACGCGCCGTACTCCTCGTGGCGGTTGAAGCCCATCAGGCGGAGCTTCTCGCCGTTGAGCAGCAAATCCATTCCGGAAATGCTGATTTCGCGGAAGCCGACGCGGTCAATGAGATCATCCAGCACTTGATTTCCTTCGCGGATTTCAGCGCGGAGGGCGTAAAGTGCGGGCGTATCAGGCGACCACGCGGTTACATCCGCATAATGCGCATCGGGAATGCGGATAGTCGCGGTGCTGTCTGCCGGGATGTGCGCGGTTTGGGTGAACGTCTGCCCCGCGAGGGTGAGGGCGACGTCCGCCGACGCGTCGTCATCCGCCAGATTGCGGACGGTCGCGGAAATATCCGCCGTCCAGCCGTCCGCCGCGCGCTTCGTCGTGATGCCGACGCGCTCCACAAACACGTCAGGCAGCTGCTCAATGACGACCGGGCGCGTGATGCCGCCATAAGAATAGTAGTCATTCGGGATATGCAGGGCGGAATCCGCCCCAAAGCGGTTGTCCACCTCGACGGTCAGCGCATGTTCGCCGTCGGGCAGGTGGCGCACGACTGTCTCAAACGCGGTGAACGCGCCGTAGTGCCGGGCGATTTCGGTGCCGTCCAGCAGCACTTTCGCGCGAAAGGACACGCCGCCGAAGTACAGGCGAACATTCCCGCCGCAGCGGATGCGGGTCGTGTAGCGCGCGCGTCCGCGGTAGTTGTGGAGCGCTGGAACGAGTTCCCATGCGCTGGGGACGGGCAGCCGCGCGGGGACGGATGCGGTGGTGTCGAGGGCAGCAAAATCCCACAGCGCCGGGACGGGGACAGCGCGGCGGATCTGGTGGGTGGCGAAAATGCGTTCAGACATAGGGCTTCCTTTCTTCCTGCGCATGGCGGGAAAGGCGATTTTCTGGTTGTATTATAGGCGAAAAAGGACAAAAAGGCAAGAGAAACGGGGGATGAAAGTAAATTGAAAGCGCGCAGCCTGCGGAGAGGATGCGCGCTTTGTGCAGCGTTCATTCATATGGTATTACGTTCCGAGCAGTATTGTTTCCTCATAGGAAGAAAGTTGGATGTTCGCGAAGTCGTCGGATTCAGCGGAGAGCAGCATCATGTTGGTAATCCGCCAGTTTGGGATGGCAGCGACCGCCGCATCCGTCAGCGGAACCGCTTCTGCGCCATTATTCAGGATGGCATACGCCGCATTGACATCCGTATCCGCCGTGTCTGGGGACACCAGCAGCACAATTCGCACCATTTCGGGGAAAATCAGCACCACTTCGCCGTAGCTGCTTGTCTCCCACGCATCCTCGCCCTTGGGGCTGGTGTGGAGCGTTCGCGCGTGCGTCACCATCTGCACAGGGCAGTTTTCTGCAATCAGCGCATTCAGCAGGTCTTGAATCGGCATTTCCGCACGCGCCGTTCTGCTGATTTTCAGCGCCCAGCCGTATTCCGTCATTCCGGCGGCGGACGTGTCGGCGGGAGCTTCCGCCTGCGCAGTAGCCAGCAGCAGGATGCAGACGAGCAGGGCGATGAGTTTCTTCATCATCATAATAACCTCCTGATGGTTTCAGTGTGTTGATGGAGTAATTCGCGAAAATTCGGTGAAAATCCTGCTAAAAACTCTTTGTTATCCATTTTTTGAAAAGCATGCTGACAACGCAAATGCGCCCGCTCCACATCGGAACAGGCGCATTCGTTTTCACTTCAAGAACCCGCTGATAATCTGCTCTTCCGCTTCCTGCTCGGTCAGCCCCAGCGTCATCAGCTTGATAATCTGCTCGCCCGCAATCTTGCCGATGGCGGCTTCGTGAATCAGCGCGGCGTCAAGGTCGTCCGCCTCCAGCTGCGGGACGGCGAGAATCTTCGCGTGATCCATGATAATCGCGTCGCACTCCGTGTGGCCAGAACAGGCAGCCTGCCCCACAAGGCGGCTGTCGAACTTCTGCCACGAGTTGTCCTTGGCGACCGAGCGGCTCACTACATCCGCGCTGCTGCCCGCGCCCTTCATCGTCACGACGTAGATGCTTTCCGCCTTCTGGTCGCCGTGGGTCATCAACCGTTCGCGGACGACAAGGCGCGCGCCGGCTTCCAGCTCCGCGGTCGTCGTGCGGATGGTGCTGTCCACGCCGCGAATCTGCACCATTTCCATCTCCATGCTGCTGCCCTGCGCCAGATGCACCTCCGTGCCGGGATTCAGCAGGCGCTTGCCCGTGCCGTCGCCCGAACCGTAGTGCTTCTCGACGTAGCGGACGTGCGCGTTTTTCTCCACAAAGAAGCGGTGCAGCCCATCGTGCTGGGAGTCCTGCGAACCGCAGTTGTCGATGCCGCAGCCCGCGACAATCAGCACGTCGCTGCCCTCGCCGATGTAGAAATCGTTGTAGACCATTTCCTTCAGGCCGCTTTCGCTCAGCACGACCGGAATGTGCACGCTCTCGTTGACCGTGCCGGGCTTGATGCGGATGTCGATGCCGGACACGTCCGTCTTGGACTCGATGCTGATGTTCGCCGTCGTCTGGCGCGACGCCAAATGCCCGTTTGCGCGGATGTTGTACGCGCCCTCTGGCACGCCGTGCAAATCCGCCACTTCTTCCAGAAGTCTGCGCTGAACAGCCGTAATCTTCTCGCTCATCAGCAGTTGCCCTCCTTCCGCGGATGCTTCTCCAATTGTGCGCACGCGCTGACGGCGGACGGCGTGCCCAGCAGCGTCGGCAGAATTTCCGCGCGGCTGCCGTGGCTGACGATTTTCCCTTCCGCCAGCACAATGATTTCATCCGCGATGTTCAGAATGCGCTCCTGATGGCTGATGACGAGGATGGTGCGGTCGCTGCGCACCTGCCGCATCCGCTCAAAGACGCTGATGAGGTTCTGGAAGCTCCACAGGTCGATGCCTGCTTCCGGCTCGTCGAACACAGACAACTGCGTGCCGCGCGTGAGCACCGTCGCAATCTCAATGCGCTTGAGTTCGCCGCCGGACAGGCTGCCGTTTACCTCACGGTTTACATAATCCCGCGCGCAAAGCCCCACTTCGGATAGAATCGCGCACGCTTCGCTGACCGACAGGCGCTTGCCCGACGCAATCCGCAGCAGATCCAGCACGGTGATGCCCTTGAAGCGCACGGGCTGCTGGAAGGCGTAGCTGACGCCGAGTTTGGCGCGGTCGGTGATAGACAGGTCGGTCATGTCCGTGCCGTCGAGCAGAATTTTGCCTGCCGTCGGCTTTTCGATGCCGGCAATCATCTTCGCCAGCGTCGATTTTCCGCCGCCGTTCGGCCCGGTGATGACCACAAAACGCCCGCTGTCCACCGTCAGCGTGATATCATGGAGGATTTCCTTCCCCGCCGCCTCATCCGCGACGGCAAAGGACAAATGCTGGATGTCTAACATGAAAGCACCTCAACCGCGGGCATTCCCGCCATTTGTCTGATTGATTTTTCCCCGGCTTGCGCATTTCCATACGCAGCCAGTGTCCATGATAGCAGTTTGCGGGGGGCGTGTCAACCGATTTTCGTCAAAATCCGGCGAAATATAGGGGTTTACCGCAAGTCCGGCACGTCTGTCCAGTCGCGCGCCAGCATCCGCTCGTACTCCTCCTCCGTAATCGGCAGAATCGTGCCGTGCTTAAAGCCGTAGGGGAAATGGAAGGACGCATCCGCGCGGGTGAAAACGCCCTTCGTCAGGTCATCCGACACGAACGGAACGTACCCCTGCCCCGCACAGCCCGCGCCGTAGAAATCCGCAAACAGGCACCAGCGGCCGTCGGCGAGTTTGACGGCGGTCGGCGCTTCGTACATGCCCTTCGTCTGCGCGCCCATCGAATCATCGAAGCCTTCCACGCGCTCGAATTTTCCATTCACATGGTCGCTGACGAGCAGCAGCAGGTTGTCCGGATTCGGGTTGCTTTTCACAAAAAGGTAGAATTTTCCCTTCTCTTCATACATCGCGGAGTCGATGATGCTGCTGTCCGGCTTGCGGTAAATCAGTTCCGGTTCACTGTAATGGACGAAATCTTTTGTTCGGCTGCCGTAAATCGCCATATCGCCGAAGTTGTTGCAGCGGTGCTTCGACGACCAGTGCACGAGATATTCGCCATGTTCGCTGTCAAAAATCACGTCTGGCACCCAGACGCAGCCCATGTCGTCCGTGCCGAAGCGCACCATTTCCTCCTCCGACCAATGCACGAGGTCATCGGAGACCCAATGCGCCAAATCTCTGCTGCCGTTAAGCCCGATATTTCGCCATGAATGCTGATATTGGTTGCGCATCCCGTAGGACAGGCTGAGGTCAGTCGCGAAAATGTGGAATTTTCCGGTTGTGCGGTCGCGGACGATGGTCATATCGCGCACACCGCGGTCGCCATAGTATGCCCAGAGGACGGGATGTCCGCCGTTCAGCGCCTGCCAGTGGAATCCGTCGCGGCTGACGGCGAAGTGCACCTGTTCGCCGTCAGGGGATGTTTTCTCCCGAAAATGAACGAAAAGATAATGTTGCATGTTCAACCTCCTTGCGGCATGTTTCCATGAAGGTTCGCGGTTCAGGGGCAATTTTCCTGCTGATTTTGCAGCTTTCGGCAAATTTTTGTCTGTTTTTCTGCATCATCCGCCTTTACACGGAAAAAGCCTGCCGCAATCCGCTTGCAGCAGGCTCTTCGTTATGCAATTGTCGGGGGTGACCTATATGTTTCAAGGCTCAGACAGCATGGACTGGGCAGGCGGCTCGCACCGCCCACGGGGAGCTGTTAGTTTTCCGGCTCCAATAAGCCCAGTTTTCCGTCTTTGCGCTGATACAACACGTTGATTTCCTCGGTTTCGGCGTTGACGAACGCGAAGAAGCTGTGTCCCAGCATTTCCATCTGAACAGCGGCGTCCTCTACAGACATCGGACGCACGGGGAAGGTCTTGCGGCGAACGATTTCCGGCACGCTCTCTTCCGCCGCAGCGTCCTCATCCTCGATGAATTCCAGCTCATTGCTGGCGAAAGCATCGTCGCGGATGCGCTTGTCGAGCTTCGAGCGGTGGCGGTGAATCTGACGTTCCATCTTCGCCAGCGCCTGATCAATGGCGAGGAAGAGGTTTTCGGGCTCAGAGGCCTCCGAGCGGAGGATAACGCCATTGCCCATGGGGACGGTGATTTCGACGGTGCGAATATCGCGCTTGGGTTCCTTGCTCAGCCGAACCTGCATTTCCGTGTCGGGCAGGAGATAGCGGCTCATGCGCTCCGTCTTTTTCTCAATGCGGCGGGTCACATGGGGAGAAACCGTCATATTCTTCGCATAAATCGTCAACTTCATAAAATCAGTTGCTCCTTTCGCAGTTGATAATTCCTGCGGAAGCACATGGACACTTGTCAGCGCTTCCGCTGATTCTGATGCGCCATCGGCATCACGTCCTTTCTCTGTCCTTGTGCTTATATATTTCGACGCTCCCTCGAAAATTCCTGCTGCTTTTGCAAAAATATTTTTCTTTTTTGACCAGAAGCCGCAAGGGGCTTCGCCCCTTGACCCCACCAAAGGGTCTTCGACCCTCTGGACTCC
>OIYO01001752.1_pt1 | contig 10676 bp, 10 predicted proteins | sample 1588191 | NCBI WGS metagenome assembly OIYO01 (sample SAMN03283275) | human gut metagenome | biome: human-associated habitat; material: feces | host: Homo sapiens | place: Peru | collected 2012 | reverse complement strand
ATTTGTTGCACCCCAACATTTATTATAGAGCCAAAAGATATTTTGGCGACTTCAGTCGAGGGAACTGAACTCTCGAATACCACAACAACGCTTGACTTCGATTTTAAATGTTCATCTTTAGCTGTTTGCTATCCCTAAGCGCTTGTTCCACAATACTTTCTTGTCCCAACGAATCGTAATGCTCTTTGAGTCGATCCCTTAATCTGAACAGCTTTCCGCTTGCAGTGTCAACTAATTGGCCATAAGTCACTGCATGAATTCTTCCGCTTGTAGTATTCTTTTCTGGATCAATATCTCCGAGCTTTGCTCCAACTACATATGTCTGTTAATTTGTCAAGTTGATCCGGAGTCATCTGCCCTAATTGACTCAGAAGCAATTCTCCCTTTTTTGCTTTTTCAATAGATATCATCGCTTCAACAGCACTATGTAGATAGTCTGGTGTAATGACAGGATTATCATCTGTCACTTTTTCAATAAAGGCAGATATATTTCGCTGTCCAGTAACATTTAATGTTTCCAATTCATCGCGAACATCTTTTATAACATCTAACCTGACCTCACTCAAATGACTTTGCATTACTGATTTAATGAATTGATCGACTTCGGCCTTGACACAATGATAAACGCTTTCCATCTGAGCTGAGTCGATAAAGCCACTCCAATCAGGTAGGACATCATCAATCAAATCATCGGATTTTATAATTACGGTATATCTTTTTGCCGCTTTAAATCTTCCGTCAAGGAAAGTTATTTTTCCGTATGTCCACGAAGGCTGTCCTACCAAGCGACCAGAAACCCAAAACGCAATGCCATGTTGCTGTGATTTTGCAGCTGTCTTCTCAGAGTCAACGACTGTCATCAATAATTTAGCCTTGGTTGGTGTTATAAATTCCTTTGAAAAGACAACACCTTTGTGTTGAGATAAATCAATACGCTTGCCATTGATTTTTACAACGAACTTCGGATCATACAAGAACCGCGCAGAAAGTATATCTGTCATTGCAGTTGCATCTGGCAAGTGTCTAAGCACAAATGTGCTTATTCTTGTACCATGTCCAGCCTTATCATCAGTGCTGTGCTTGAGAATTTTAAATGGGGAATCTCCCTTAGATACTGCTATATCGTAAGTATTGCACTTACCATCTTTCCATGTTTCTACGGTATAACTGTCTGCAAAGCATAGCATCCCATGGCGGCCTACACCGTTTCGTCCGTATGCAATTCTTTTTGAGCTTTCGACATCTTCAGGAAATAGGACATCCTTGCCTTGCCGCTTTTGACGGTCGTAATTCAATGTCATCCATCTGCTGCGAAATTCCTCATCAGTCATACCAGTTCCATCGTCTTCAACAACGATTTTCTCGTGTTCCTCAAAGGGTATAGTAATGTCCACATTATGCGCACCGGCATCCCATGCATTAGCTACAAATTCCGTTAAAGCAATATCGTTATTGGAGGTAATAGACCTGTTGTTTCTAAAAATATAATTCTCCTCAAAAGAGACGGCGTTATTATCCATTGTTTCCCCTCCTATAAGCGATATGTCTTTTGATCCATACACCTATTCAATTTATATTATATTGTGTTTCTCGTAAATTTTCAAGGGATACAGCTAAAATCATATAAAAATTATGGTTCCAAGTTCCTTTGAAGGATAACCGCCATTGGAACTTCTCTGATAGATGGATTCCAATAGCGGCTATTAAAACGCAGACGCGTGACATTGTTAAGTGATGTTATTGCTCCACCTTGGCTTTCACTTCCATACCGCCGATAAACACCACCTTGATCTTCTCTTTGGACTCTACGATGACGCATTGCAGAATCTGGCGGATCACTGCATCGTCATAGGCGAGCGGATGATTCTTCATGCCGTCAAGGATGGTGAAGATATTGTCCAGTCGGGACGCTGTATTCTGACGGTGCTGTTCGGCTGCAACGTATTCCGCCAGTTCCTTTTCAAGTTGGCGTTTCTCTGTCATCAGATCCGTAATGCGGGGATCGGTGAGAAGCTCCTGCTGATTTTCGGCGGTCACGCTGTTCAGCAGGTTTTTGAATTCCTGATCGATCTGCGCAATGCGGATCTGTATTTCAACGCTCTTGTCCTCTTCGGCCCCGGCACCGAGGCCCAACTGAATGTGCTGTTTGAGCGTTTGCAGGACATTCAGGTCGATCTGTGCTGTTCTCAGGACTGCATCCATGATGGCATTTTGCAGCGGCGCTTCTTCCATCGTCGGCGAGTGATGGCAGTATTTTTTGCCGTAGTCCAGTCGGTTGATGCAGCGCCAGACGATCCGCTTTTTACCACCTACGGTCCATGTGCATCGACGGTATGGCGTGCCGCATTCGCCGCAGATCAGCAGCTCCGTCAGTGCGTATTTGCCGCAGTACTTGCCCTGTTCCGTAGTAGTGCCCGTTTGCTTGACCTTGCGTTTGGAAGCACGACGGGCCAGTTCTTCCTGCACTCTGGAGAAGGTAGCTGCATCGATGATTGCCGGATGATTGTTCTCCACATAGTATTGGGGCCGTTCCCCAGCGTTGACCTTTACCTTTTTGCTGATGCAGTCCTCCACATAGGTTTTGCCCAGCAGGGCGTCACCCTTGTATTTCTCGTTAGAGAGGATCGATTGCACGACGCTGGCCTGCCATACTGTTCTGCCCATGGGCGTCGGAATGCCGTCCGCAGTCAGACCGTTTGCGATCTGCTGCAGGCTGTTCCCTGCGAGGAAGTGGTCGTAGATCCGGCGTACCGTGTTTGCCTGCTCCGGGTCGATCTCCGGCTTGCCGTCCGCTCCCCGTCGATAGCCGAGGAAGGACTTATAGGCGAAGAACACATTTCCATCCTTGGCGCTTCTGGCTTTACCCCATGCCACATTGTGGCTGATGTTCTCGGATTCGCTTTGGGCGACGGAGCCGTAGATGGAGATGTAAAATTCCGAGGAAGGATCGATGCTGTGCAGGTTTTGTTCCTCGAAGTACACATCCACCTTAAGCTCCCGGAGCATTCGGGTGATCTTGAGGCAATCCAGTGTGTTCCGGGCGAAGCGGCTGATGGATTTGACGATGATCATGTCCACCTTGCCGCGCTTGCATTGGCGAATGAGCTTGTTGAATTCATCCCGCTTTTTCATACTGGTGCCGGTAATGCCCTTATCGGCGTAAATGCCCGCCAGCTTCCAGCCGGGTTCCCGGTTGATGCGATCCGTGTAATAACGCACCTGTGTTTCGTAGCTGTTGAGCTGTTCTTCCTGCTTGGTGGACACCCGGCAGTAGGCCGCCACACGCTTGAGAAGATACTCTGTGCTGTATACATTCAGCGGCTGCACAGTTGCCGGAATGGTTCGTACCCGTTTAGGCGCTGTGTTCATGCGCTCCATCCGATCGCTCCTTTCTGACCTGCTGGCCGTTTTTCAGGGTAAGGGTCACGCCTTTATCTGCGTGAAGGGTGATGGCGGTAACAATGGCTTTTACCAGCTCCGTCGAATAGGAGGAGAGCAGCCCCGTATCTAACAGAGCCGCGCTCATCTCCATGGTAATACGCTCGCCCACATCCAACTCATCATATTGCCGAGAAGCGTATACGCCCCACGGAGCCTGCCGCCGCCCCGCTGATTTCCACCGGGTGGTTGCTTCATGATGGCCTCCATACTGTTGAGGGCTGGTGTGCTGGTGAAGTACATTTTGATCGCTCCTTTTTCGTGAAATAGAAAAAGCCCGAAGTCTTTTGCAAAACTTCGGGCTTGGAAAATGCAAAACGGCGGACAAGTTTTGGCTTGTCCGCCGTCTGCGAATATTCAGTTGTACGGGAGTTCGATACTGCACCCAAAGGGAAAACAGTGGTTTTACATCTTCAAATATGCATCTCGAAAACCCGGCATTTGGGCAGCAAAAAACCCCGATAAAATCGGGGTTTTCGCGGAACATATCTTTTTTATGTTCCTTTTATGGCGGAGAAGGAGGGACTCGAACCCTCGCGCCGTTGTTTAGACGGCCTACGCCCTTAGCAGGGGCGCCTCGTCACCAGCTTGAGTACTTCTCCGGGTAACATATTATTAAATTAAAAATGGCGGAGAGAGTGGGATTCGAACCCACGGTACCCGCAAAGGTACGACGGTTTTCAAGACCGTTCCGTTATGACCGCTTCGGTATCTCTCCGTTTGCTAATAGATGATATCATAATAAAAGCGTCGTGTCAAGAGTTTTTACGGGAATAATTTTCAAAAAACGCCGTAAAAAATTTTAATTTCTGTTCTGTGAGTAAATATCCGATATGATTTTAAGAGCGGTGAGACACTCTTTTCCGTTTACCTTGAACGGGACGTTATTTATTATCGAATTGTAAAAATCATTTATAAGCAGCGTGTGTCCGTCGCCCCAGTAAGCCTTTTCACCCTTTTTGGTTCTGAACGGGATGACCTCGGTCGGTTCGGAGTCTCTGAACACGAATACGTCGCCGTTAAACAGAATTCTGCCCTTTTCGCAGTCGATTTGAATTTCGACGGGGGAGTCGGACGAATAGCATAAGCTTGCGTAAAACAGTGCGATTACTCCCGAGTCGAACGTTATCAGAGCGTCTGCCGTATCTTCTGTTTCAACGAGTCCTTTAAGCCTTTTCTGCGAGACGGAGCCGACTGCTTTTACGGGGTTGCCCGGGCAGAGCCATGCGATAAGGTCGAGCGTATGGATTGCCTGATTTATAAGAACTCCGCCTCCCTCGTATTTAAGCGTGCCGTGCCAGTTGTCGCGTGAATAATAGGTCATATCGCGGTTCCATGCTACGCTTCCCTTTATTCCCGTGACGGCGCCGAGCTTCTTTGAGTCAAGAATTTCTTTAATTTTTACGGATGACGGGTTGTATCTGTTCTGATAGCACACGCCGAAATAAACGCTGTTTTTTTCGGCGGCTTCGACCGCCTTTGCGGCGTCCGGATAAGACATAGCCGGCGGTTTTTCGCATAAAACGTGCTTACCCGCGTTCATTGCTTTTATCGCCATGGGGGCGTGAAGATAATGCGGAGTACAGATATGAAGAACGTCGAATTCGCCCCAATCAATCATTTCGTCGAAATCGTAAAAGGCTTTCGCTCCCGTTTTTTCGGCGGCGGTGTCGGCGCGTTCATTTATAATATCGCAAACACCGACAATTTCCGTGTTTTCGTTGTTCAGTAATGAATCGATATGAACTCTGCTGATATTTCCGATTCCAACAATGCATGTTCTCAATTTATCCATGTCTCACACTTCCTCGGAGACATTATATATTATGTATAAAAATAATTCAACATTTTATAAAAGAAAGTATTTTTTTATTATTCACACAAAATCGATTGAAAAATGATTTTTTTTATGGTATAATCGCTATGCAAATTTACTTAAAGCGAGTGATTATTTTGAAGAAGACATTAAAATCGTTTCTTGCGGTTCTTCTGAGCGTTTTGATGTTGTTTGCGACATGTTCCGTCGCATCGGCTTCAGACGTTCAGACTTCAGAGAGCGGTATTTCCGCTGTCAGCTCTGCCGCAGCGTATACGGCGCAGTACAAGGGCGGTCTTGTAGGATTCCTTAATAAAATAGTTAACGGAATCTGCAACGCCGTATTCAGCGTACTCGGATTTATTCTCCCGGGAACAAACAGGGTTATCGACAGAAAGGATTACGTCAGCGAGAATTTCTACGGCGGTACGAAGGAATTTCTTGACGCTCCCGCAGAAAATGCAAGATGGAATCTCGGCTACGGTTCAGAGTCGATTATCCCCGATAATTTCGGCGAGAGAAGCTATCACATGGCGGGATATGACCTTAACAAGAACGCTGTCGAGGCTCTCGACGATCTTAAAGTAAGAGCAGTTGCGATAAGCGACGGAACCGACAGAGGCATTACGATTCTTGCAAATATTGACTGTATCGGTATCGCAAACTCCGACGTTAAGCGTATCAGAGCCGCGTTAGCCGACTATGCACAGGAAAAGAATATCGTAAGTATTAATATTTCATCTTCTCACACCCACTCGGGCATTGACTCGCAGGGTATTTGGGCGGAACAGCCCAAGACTGCGTTCAACAACCTTTTCTCCGCGCTTTCGCTCGGACTCAAGGCTCCCATTAACGGCGTTGACGAGGAGTTTATGCAGACCATTATTACAAGAACCGAATCGGCGGTCAAAGAGGCTGTCGAAAGCATGACGACGGGTTCTCTTACCTATGCTGCTAAGGACGGTTCGACATACATCTACGACCGCAGCGAGCCGAGAGTTATTATGAAGGATATCGTAAGATTCGTATTCACTCCCGACAACGCGAACGTAAGACCTACCATGATTGCAAACTTCGGATGCCATCCCGAGGTTGTAGGCTATACAAGCGATAAGCTTTCCGCGGACTTTGTACCCTATATGGAAGAGGTTATCAACGCACACGGCTATAACTTCCTCTTCATTCAGAGCGCAATAGGCAACTCGACCGAGAACAGAGGAGACTGCGTTGACGGACTTGATATTGACAGACATGAGACTGTTATCAGATTCGGCAATGAAGTCGCTTACTTCCTGCTCGGAATGACCGAAACAGAGGAATACTGTAAAGAGAATATTGTCGACTGGGACAGAGAGAATTCCACAATCGAAGCTCTCGGCGACAACGCTTCTTGGTATACCGCATGGTATGAAAACTGGGAGCCCGCAGAGGAAACGGAGGTTGCTCCTCTCCTCAATATAAGACTTCAGGAATTTATTGTCAAGGTTGAAAACGGAATTTACAAGGGCATGGGCAAGCTTTCTCTTGCAAACAACATAATGCTTAAGGACGGACTTGACATTTACACCGTAACCGAAATCGGATATATGGAGCTCGGCACCGACATAATGGTAATGCTCAGCCCCGGCGAGACTTATCCCGAGCTTGTATGCGGAGGAGCCGATATGGACGAGTTTGTATACGCTCCGCTCAGAGAGACGTATGCAGATAAGACCGTGCTTGATTTCGACCTTATGAACGACGCTATCGGTTATATCATTCCCGACAATCAGTACACGTACTGCACGATTATGAAAAAGGATAACGGTAAGATAACGTTTGATAATGCGTGGGGCATGACCTCCATGGGCGAGCACACAGCGTCCCGGCTTATCGGCAATTTCAATTCAATTGTTGACAGTGTTAAGTAATTTATATTAATTAAGAAATCGGAACCGATGAAAAATGCGGTTCCGATTTTTTACCTTAATATTTTTTATACCTTTTTGTCCTTTATCATGCAAACGGCGTTGACGGCGATGAATCCGAGCGTAGCTGTGACGATCAATGTCTGTGTGATTTTAAGAAAACGAAGCGTTTTGTTCGCCTTGTGTATCGTGTTCATGCAGTTTAATAATCTGTCCATTTATTTAAACTCCCTTTCCCGTTAATAATACTCCGTGTGCTATCGACGGAATCGACAGCGACTGCTGTGAGGTCGTAGGAGACATGAGCGCGCCCGTTCCCGCGAAGAAAACTTTTTTAATTTCGCCCGACGAAAGTTTTTGAAATATATAGGAGCAAACCACACTCGCAGAGCATCCGCAGCCCGAACCGCCCGAGTAAACGTCCTGTTTCTCTTTATCAAAAAGCATCAGTCCGCAGTCGTTATGCACTTTTGAGATATCTATATTGTAATTTTCGGCAAGTATGTCTGTTAATAGTTCGGAGCCTATCGCTCCGAGGTCGCCTGTCAGGATCATGTCGTAATCCTCGGGTACGGTGTTTGTATCGTTTAAGAATCTTACTATCGTGTCCGCCGCCGCAGGTGCCATTGCCGCGCCCATATTGTTGGCGTCGGTTATCCCCGGGTCGCAGATTCTGCCGAATATCGCCGACTTGACTTTTACGTTCGAGCCGTTGTCCGAATTCGATATAACTCCCGCGCCCGCGGCAGTGGCGGTTCTCTGCGCCGTCGGCGGTTTCTGCCCTCCGTATTCGAGGGGAAAGCGAAACTGCTTTTCCGCAGAGCAGAAATGCGACGAGGCGGAGGCAAGCGCATTATCGGCATATCCGGACGAAACGAAAACCGCGGACAATGCCATGGCGAGAGCCATTGTCGAACACGCGCCGAAAAGCCCCGCAATGGGAATATTGAAATCCTTTACTCCGAAGGTCGTAGCGCAGCACTGGTTCAGAAGATCTCCGCCGAAATGAATGTCTATTTTGTCGGGTGTCAGATTGGATTTTTTTACAGCCGTTTCTACGGCTTTCCTGTGAAGCTCGCTCTCTGCCTGCTCCCATGACGTTTGTCCCATACCGTCGTCGGGGAAACTGAAATCAAAATGCTCGCCTAACGGTCCGTCGTGCTCCGTTTTTCCGACAACAGCCGCCGCGGAGGATATAAAAACGCCGTCTGTCCGGACTGTGTATTTACCGATTCTGTTCATTTTATAATCCTCCCGAGTTAACAAAAGCAGTAGTATATAACGCCGTAAATAAACGCCGCCGAACAGCCGTAAACTATTACGGGGCCTGCTATTATAAACATTTTTGCGGCCGTTCCGACGATTCTGCCCTCTGTCTGAAATTCTATCGCGGGAGCCGCCACGGCGTTTGCGAATCCCGTTATCGGAACGAGAGTTCCCGCGCCGGCATGCTTCGCTATTTTATCGAACACTCCGAGTCCGGTCAGCGCGGCGGTTATGACTATCAGAGTAACCGATACAAGCGATTTTACCGTATCCTCTTTCATCCCGAGATTTGTATACAGAACCCTGAACGCCTGTCCGATAACGCAGATGATTCCGCCCGAAATAAATGCCTTAACGCAGTTTAATGCAACGGGGGAGTTCGGCGACGCTTTTTTTACCTTTTCGGCGTATGCCTTTTTTTCGGTGTCTTTTTTACTTTTCAACACAATCATATCCTTACGGTTTTATGTTTTTATTATTTACTGTCAATGTTAAAAAATACATGTACAATTTGACCGATAAAAGTATGTCGAATTCGTTATATATTAATAAAATATTAACTGACTCTTGATTTTTTATAAAAAAAGGTGTAATCTGTTATTAAAGTGCCGTATAGCATATGCGCGCGGCCGATTATTATTCAACGGGTGATTGTTTATGAAAAGAAAATTGATTGCTGTTCTTGCTCTGCTTGCATGCCTTACTCTTATTTTTACCGGCTGTCCCGCAAAAAATAACGGTAAAAACAACGACATCGGAAACGGCGCGGAGAATGTTACGGATGAGAATCTTTTAGGTTCGGTTCATCAGGCTAACGATATCAAGGATTCGGGCGAAACCGTTGCCAACGCACAGGTTGCAGCCGATATAAACACATTTATAAAAGGCGTATTCTATCTCGAGGGAACCATGTACACCGAGGATTCTAAGGACGGTATGAACGTCAATATTGCAATGAACGGTCAGAACGCGATTCAGATCACGACTACAATGAGCGGAATTTACCTCGGTATTTATCACGAGGGCGACAACACTTATGTTATTAATCTCGCGCAGAATACATATCTTGAACTTACGGAAGGCGTAAGAAAGATGCTCGGTCTTGATGAGATGGATATGAACGTAGATCTTTCCTCAGAAGAGGGCGCGGATACCAAGTATTACAATGTTAAGATCAACGGAAACGACGGTCTCTGCTCCGAGGTTACCTCTAAAGACGGCAATATAACGAAACTTTATACGATCGGCGATAAGCTTGTACAGGTCGATTCGTACGACAAGGATAACAAACTTACCTCCCGTATTGTTGTTTCTGCGTTCTCAGCTTCTATTCCGTCGAACCAGCTTACTCTTAACGGTCTTACGAAGGCTTCCTCGTTTTACAGCTTCTTCTCAAAGATGGCGGAGTAATCAAATATGAATAAAACGGCTCTTGTTACGGGCGGGTGCAGAGGAATCGGCTCCGCCGTTGTAAAAAGACTGTGCCGTGACGGCTTTAATGTAGCTTTGAACTATAACAGCTCCGAGGATAAGGCGAAAAGCTTATCCTCAGAGCTTTCTTCTTTGGGCTATAACGTTTTAGCGGTTCAATGCGACGTGTCGTCGGGCGGGTCTGTGAAAAAAATGTTCGAAACCGTAAGGAAAGAACTCGGCGAGGTCGATTTGCTTGTTAACAATGCGGGGATAGCTCAGCAGAAGCTTTTTACCGATATTACCGACTCCGACTGGGACAAAATGATAGGCGTCGATCTGTCGGGAGCATTCTATACGTGCAGAGAGGCTCTGCCGTATATGATAAGACAGAAAAGCGGGAAAATAATAAACGTGTCCTCAATGTGGGGACAGGTCGGAGCTTCGTGCGAAGTTCATTATTCGGCGGCGAAAGCGGGCGTTATAGGTCTTACTAAGGCTCTTGCAAAAGAAGTCGGTCCCTCCGGTATTACGGTAAACTGCGTGTGTCCGGGAGTTGCCGATACCGATATGATGTCCTCGTTTTCAAAAGAGGATAAAGACGCACTGACAGAGGAAATCCCTCTCGGACGTATCGCCTCGGCGGACGATATCGCGCGGGTAATCTCTTTTCTTGCCTCCGATTCCGCGGACTATATCACGGGGCAGATAATACCCGTAAACGGCGGATTTGTCATTTGAATTAACAATAAAAAATGCCCGAGACGGAAATCCGTTTCGGGCGCAGACTGTCGATAAAGCACCTGAACCACGCCTTAAAGACACGTTATGTTTTGTTA
>OIYO01001750.1_pt1 | contig 10681 bp, 9 predicted proteins | sample 1588191 | NCBI WGS metagenome assembly OIYO01 (sample SAMN03283275) | human gut metagenome | biome: human-associated habitat; material: feces | host: Homo sapiens | place: Peru | collected 2012 | reverse complement strand
AGATGTTCTTCCGCAACCGCTTCACCTACGAGACCAAACTGGCGTTTGACAGTCTGCAGACTCTGCACCCCGACCAGTTCAAGCACCGCATCGAACTGGTGCCCAAATGCGCCCACCAGATTGACTATCGCCCCACGACACCGTGGCTGAGCGAGTTCACACGCAACCCCTACCCCAAGCACATGATGTGGGAGGACTTTGCTATGCACGGACGCCACCGCCAAGGATTCTACAATCTGCGTGTTGACAAGCGCCCAGCTCTCGATTCGATGTCGCGCTCTACATACACTATGGACATCGTAGACAACACTGTCAACATAACAGTGAAGACCGTGAGATACGAGATTCTGGAGACCGACCCCTACTGGCACACTATCGACATGAAGATACAGCGCCACTACTCGGAAGCCGCAGACTTGCAGTTCACCGTGTTCCTCGACGAACATCTGGTAGATATGAACCGCAAGGTGACGGTGATGGTCAACGGCCGTAAGGTGTTTGCAGGCAAACTGAAGTCGAACATTCAGAACATGGCAGAAAGCGTGGCTACATTCGGCGACCCGTGTCGCATCTATCCGGCGGCGGTGCAGGTGAAGCTATAGACTACTTGTCTATCTTGCTAATCTCGCTTGCCTCCCAGTCCTGCCACTGCTTCATGGCCTCCTTCCAGTCGGTCTGCTCGCCAGCCTCAACAGCGTCCTGCATTCGGGCAGCCTCGTCGCGCTCACGGTCGCGTGCACGCTTTGCCTTCATGTCGGCTATGGTCTGGTCATCGAGTATACGTATGGCGCCACGGTGGATAGTGTCATACAGTTCCTGCTCGCCAAAGGCACGTCCCGGCACGTTGAAGTCGGAGATGTTGAACTCGTATTCGACGCGCAGTTTATGGCGAATCTCCTTCTGCTTGGCACGATTGGCACAGTTCTTCAGTCGCAGGAGTTTGGCAATGCCCTGAATCTCGGAATCAGAATATTTGTTTCTTCCCATACAAATTTAATAATAGTCTGAATTAATAATTTTCGTAATCAATTTTACATACATTAAAATAATGGCAATGTCCGCAGCGTTCAATGCAGGCATTGCCATTGTTTTATGCTTAACAACTTGCAAAATTAGCTTATTTTGTTAAATAATCCACTTTTTAACCGCAAATATTTGTTTTGTTCGAATATAAGCTATATATTTGCGTTATCATTTTTTGATGATTTCGATTTTTACGAAATCAACAGTTATGAGGTTGGTAGCTTCCTGCACCAACCTCTTTTGTTTTTATGCCGTTGCATCATCGTGCCAAACGCAACTGAGAACGGTCGATGTCGCCCGAACCTTTCTTTGAGGTGTTGAGCGTGCGCAACGTTCCCTTCAACTCTACGTCGCCACTGCCGCGCAGGTCAATATCGGCATTGCCACAATTGATGAAGTCAAGATCGAGGTCGCCACTGCCTTGCAACGAAGCCTTCACGTCGGCTACACCTTTGAGCGTAGCGTCAAGATCGCCCGAGCCTCTGAGTGCTGCATTTGCATTGCGTGCCTTCAGCATCTTCACCTCAAGGTCGCCGCTGCCAAGCAGTTCGAAGTTTGCCACAGCACAGTCTACAGCCTGCGCTTCAACATCACCGCTGCCACGCAAGCGCAACGATATATTGTCGCACAACACCTTGCGCAGGTCGACATCACCCGAACCAGAGAGTTCTACATTGAGAGCGTCAGTGTCAATATTGCTTTGCGCTTCAAAATTGCCCGATCCTTTCAGATAGACAGAAGTAATGTCGGGCGACGATACATATACGGTGAGGCGCGCCGGACCGACTATCCTCATTCCACGACCTTTAGTTGTAACAACAAGAGTCTCGCCATTCTGCTTTATGTCGAGATTGTCTACCAGACTCTTGGTTCCCTCAATACGCACCGACGATGTCTTGCCTTGAACAAACTTTATATCAGCCGAGGTGTACGACTCAATCTTGCAGAAATAGCCAACCTTAACTACACGTTTCGCGAAAGAACGGTCTGCCTTCAGATCCTTGCTCGAATAGCATGCTATGCATGCAACACTCATCGTCACCAAGACAATGAATGAAAAGATACGTTTTGCTGTCATCATAATACTAAATATTAATTATTAATCGTATATTTGACGCAAAGCTACAAAAAAAAGTTGCAAAAATAAAAAAAAGTTGGCTGTACCATACTTAATTTGTAACTTTGCAGCCAATACATTATTATAACAATGGGCATAGAATTATTAACCGCGGCGGAAGCCGAATCACTCAAGGCATATATCAACTCAGCCGAACACATTATTATTTGTTGTCATAAGTCGCCCGACGGCGATGCTATCGGATCGTCGCTCGCATGGGCCGACTATCTGCGCTCACTCGGCAAGAACCCCGAAATCATTGTGCCTGACGCTTATCCCGACTTTCTTCAGTGGATGCCCGGCACCGAGCGCATCATACGCTACGACAAGCACGCTGCCGACAAGGCCGACCCGATGCTTGCCTCAGCCGACCTCGTATTCTGCCTCGACTTCAACGGCACCGACCGTGTAGACGAGATGAAGGACGCCCTGGAGCAGTCGCCTGCCAAGAAGATAATGATCGACCACCACCTCGACCCACGCATGGACACAGTCTTGACCGTGTCGCACCCGCACATGTCGAGCACCTCCGAACTCGTGTTCCGTATAATATGGCAGTTGGGCGGATTCGAAGAGATGTCGCGCAAGTGTGCTGCATGCATATATTGCGGCATGATGACCGACACGGGCGGATTCACATACAACTCTACACGCCCCGAGATATTCTACATCGTCAGCCAACTGCTGACCAAGGGCATCGACAAGGACAAGATATACCGCAACGTGTTCAACAACTTCAGCCCATGGGCAATACGTCTGCGCGGCTATCTGATGAGCCAGAAGCTCAACGTGTTTGGCGACATTCACGCCTCTTACTTCACCATCTCGCGCCGCGACATGCGCGACTTCCACTTCATCAAGGGTGACGCTGAGGGGCTTGTCAACGAACCACTGAAGATAAAAGGCATGCGCCTGTCGGTTTCGCTGCGCGAGGACGACCGTCGCGACAACACCATCTGGGTGTCTCTGCGCTCGGTAGACGACTTTCCCTGCAACAAGATGGCAGCTGACTTCTTCAACGGCGGTGGCCATCTCAACGCCAGCGGCGGCAGACTCTACTGCTCGCTCGACGAGGCTGAACGCATAGTGAGAAATGCGTTTGAGCAATACAAAGACCTGCTCACGAAATAAAAAACGTGAAATATTGTCAACCCAAGGTGACATTACATATAATTTTTGTACTTTTGTACGATAATTAGTGATTTCAATCAAATAAAAAAGAAAAAGCAATTGATGAAGACGTTAAAATTCTTAGCGCTCACACTCTTAGCCATTGTGGCTCTTGCTTCGTGTAGCGACAGCGAAACTTATGCCGACATGAAAAAGAAAGAACGCTCGGCTATAAACCGATACATTGCCAACCAGAAGATAAAGGTCATATCTGAGGATGTATTCAACGCACAAAACCAGACCACAAACGTTGACAAGAACGAGTGGGTGCTGTTTGAAGGCACTGGCGTATATATGCAGATTGTGCGCGAGGGATGCGGCAAGAAACTGGAAAGCGGCAAGACCGAAAAGATACTGTGCCGATTCAACGAGTACAATATTCTCGAATCAGACTCGACACTGCAATGCACCAACATCTACTCATACAACTGGTTGGTAGAAAAAATGACAGTGAAGAATACATCAGGTACATTCTCTGGCACATTCGACAAAGAAAGCAGTCTGATGTACAACACATATAGCTCAACTGCTGTTCCTTCGGGATGGCTCGTTCCGCTGACTTATATCAAGCTTGGTCGTCCGGCATCAGAAACTGACGAGATAGCCAAGGTGAAACTTATCGTTCCGCACTCAATGGGACAAAGCAATGCCTCGCAGAAAGTTTATCCATGCATGTACGAGATAACATACCAGCAGGGAGCATAATTGCAGAATCGGCGGCTACTCAACAACAGCCGCCAACATACTAAAGACTAAAGTCAATCATTTAAAACATTATTACTATGACACTAATCAAGTCAATTTCAGGTATCCGCGGTACTATCGGCGGACCTACGGGCGACACACTCAATCCGCTCGACATCGTTAAGTTTACAACTGCCTACGCTACATTCATGAAGCGCAATGCCAAGACCGAAGGTCGCGGCAAGATAGTAGTTGGTCGCGACGCACGTATCTCTGGCGACATGGTGCGCAACATCGTGTGCGGTACTCTTATGGGTATGGGACTTGATGTAATCGACATCGACCTCGCTACTACTCCTACCACAGAGCTGGCAGTACGCTGGACTGGCGCTATGGGCGGTATTATCATAACAGCAAGCCACAACCCACGTCAGTGGAACGCTCTGAAGCTGCTCAACAGCGAGGGCGAATTCCTGACAAAGGAAAACGGCAACGAGGTTTTGGAAATCGCCGAGAAGGAAGACTTCGACTACGCCGACGTTGACAATCTGGGCCACTACACACGCGACGACTCTATGGACGCACGCCACATACAGAGCGTACTCGACCTCAAGCTGGCTGACGTAGAGGCTATCAAGAACGCTAAGTTCAAGGTTTGTGTTGACGCTATCAACAGCGTTGGTGGTGTTATCCTGCCCGAACTCCTTAAGGCTCTCGGCGTAGAGTTCACCATACTCAACAGCACACCTAACGGCGACTTCGCCCACAACCCAGAGCCATTGGAGAAGAACCTCCAGGGCATCATGGACGAGATGAAGAGCGGCAAGTACGACCTCGGTATCGTTGTTGACCCCGATGTAGACCGTCTGGCTTTCATCTGCGAGAACGGCGAGATGTTCGGCGAGGAATACACACTCGTAAGCGTAGCCGACTACGTACTCTCACACACACCGGGCAACACCGTAAGCAACCTCTCTTCTACACGTGCTCTGCGTGACGTAACAGAGAAGCACGGCGGCGTTTACGCAGCTTCGGCAGTAGGTGAGGTTAACGTTACCACCAAGATGAAGGCTGAGCACGCAGTTATCGGCGGCGAGGGCAATGGCGGTGTCATCTATCCGGAGAGCCACTACGGCCGCGACGCATTGGTAGGTATCGCTCTGTTCCTCTCTTCACTGGCTCACAAGAAGTGCACAGCAAGCGAGTTGCGTGCTACATTCCCAAGCTATCAGATTGCCAAGAACCGCATCGACCTCACCCCGTCTACCGACATCGACGCAATCCTCGAGAAGGTAAAGGAAATGTTCAAGGAAGAGAAGATTACTGACATCGACGGCGTTAAGATTGATTTCCCCGACAAGTGGGTTCACCTGCGCAAGTCGAACACCGAGCCTATCATCCGTGTATACAGCGAGGCTGCTACAATGGAAGAGGCTGACGCACTGGGCAAGAAGCTGATGCAGGTAGTTTACGACATGCAGTAATTAAAATAATACAAAATGCCGCAACATCCAAAACAAACAATGGATTGTTGCGGCATTTTCCATATCCTAACAGACATGAGCAAATCATTATTCACAGTCATAGCCGTAGCCACAGCCATGCTGGTATGCACCAATGCTACAGCACAGCAAGCCGACAACTTCCCCTACCCTACAGTGCCCGACACATTGCGCACTGCCGAGACGCGTGCCTTGTATGTAATGGAGCACTACTGGGACCGTTTCAACTTTGCCGACACAACACTGATGCACCGATCCGAAACAACCGAACAAGGATTTGCCAACTTCATCGACCTCCTGCCGCGTGTGGCTCCATCTACTGCCACTCTCGGCGTAAAGGCATTTGCCGACCATCTATACAACATCAAGGCAGCCAACACTAACAACATCAATACACCCGAACGCATACGCGAATACTTCGCCACACTGACAGAGAAATATCTCGGCGACTCCGATTCACCGCTGCACAACGACTTGCTCTACGCTCAGTTTCTCGATGTCATGTCGGCAAATAAGTTTGCCTCAATGGCCGAACGCACACGCAACGAATACATGGCGCGCAATCTCAAGAAGAATCTTCCAGGCACCACAGCCACCGACTTCGTTTACATAGACCGCAAGAACCAGCAACGCCAGCTACACAATCTGAAAGCAAAATACACATTATTATATTTCTACGATCCCGACTGCGACCACTGTCACGAAACCGCTGCACAGATTGCAGCAATGCCCGAAACATCATCGCCAGCCATCAGCGTGCTCGCCATATACCCCTATAGCGACTCCGAAATGTGGAAAACTAAGAAATCACATTTGCCCTCTACATGGACCGAAGGCTACAGTCCCGACGGACAAATCACCACCGATGACATATACTACATCAAGTCGGTACCGTCGGTATATCTGCTTGACGAACAAAAACGAGTAGTGCTGAAGAATCCAAGCATCACACTACTGCAAAATACATTACGGAAACTGACGGCAACAGCCGAAAAGTAATATTATAAAAAAAACCGCGAGGCTTAATAAGCTTCGCGGTATTTGTTTTCGTCCTTATCCTCAAGCATCGAGAGATAGCTCTGATAGCGTGATGCAGCTATGTAGTGCTCTTCAACGGCTTTCAGCACGGCACAACCAGGTTCGTGAGTGTGCGTGCAGTTGTTGAAGCGGCAGTCCTTCGAGAAGTGGAAAATATCCTTGAAGTAGCTTGTCAGCTCTTCGGGTTCGATGTCGAACGTTCCGAAACCCTTGATGCCCGGAGTGTCGATGATCCATCCACCCTCGGGAAGCGGCAACATCTCAGAGAAAGTAGTGGTGTGCATACCAGTGTTGTGAGCGTCGGAAATCGACGACGTGCGCAGGTTGGCATCGGGAAGGATATGATTGATGAAGGTAGACTTGCCCACACCGCTATTGCCGCTGAGCAATGTAATCTTATCCTTCAGCATGGGCTGTATGCTGTCCATACCCAGTCCCGTAGTGGCCGACACAGCCACACACTCGTAGCCAATCGTACGGTAGAGCGTCATCATCATCTCCTGATAGTGGCGCTCTTCGTCCGAGAGGATATCGGTCTTGTTGAACACGAGCACCGTCGGAACGCTGTAAGCCTCGGCAGTGGCAAGAAAGCGGTCGATGAAAATGGTGCTTGTCTGCGGATAGTTGACCGTGACAATAAGGAAAGCCTGGTCGACATTTGCCGCAATGATGTGGCTCTGCTTGCTTAGGTTTTGCGACTTGCGTATGATATAGTTGCGTCGGTCGCAAATGGCAGTGATGAAAGCCGTACCCTCCTGATTGCGCACTATCTCCACACGGTCGCCCACAGCAACGGGATTGGTGCTGCGTATGCCTTTAAGGCGGAAGTTGCCCTTTATCTTGCAGTCTACGTTCTGCGCGTCGTCAGTACGCACAGTGTACCAGCTGCCCGTGTTCTTTATTACTAAACCTTGCATTCAATACTATACTGTCATGATTTCCTTCTGCTTTGCAGCGAGCAGGTCATCTACCTTCTTGACAAACTTGTCGTGAATTTTCTGGAGTTCGCCCTCAGCGTCCTTCTCCAAATCCTCAGACAGACCGTCCTTGATAGCCTTCTTCAGCTTGTCCTTAGTCTCCTGACGTGCGTTGCGAATCTCCACCTTAGTGCGCTCGCCAATCTTGTTGCACTGCTTGACAAGCTCCTTACGGCGTTCCTCTGTAGGCTGCGGAATGCCAAGGCGGATAATCTCGCCGTTGTTCTCGGGAGTGATGCCTACGTCGCTATCCATTATTGCCTTCTCAATCTCGCGGATCTGCTTCTTGTCGAAAGGACGGATAGCGATAGTGCGTGGATCGGGCACAGTAACGTTGGCTACCTGGTTCAATGGCACCATCGAACCCCATGAACTAACTCTTACGCCGTCAAGAATTGCCACGTTGGCACGTCCGGCACGGATGCGTGCAAGCTGCTCCTCAAGGTACATTGCACCCATTTCCATGCGCTCCTCGGCGCTGTTCAATGTTTCTTTTACGTCTATCATATTAATATTGTATTAGTTTCGTACAAACGTTTTTCATTATTCGATTTGCAAATTTAATGAAAATACTTGACACTACGCTACAATACAAACCAAAATTATTGCAATTATACTCCCTACATCACATTTAATATGGTTGACGCCAAAAAACACGACAATGAATATTTGCTTATATTAAAAATATTGGTAAATTTGCATAACTATGAACGAAAGAGATGCATATAACTAAAACAAACTATGATAAATTTTTCTAAACGTATTTTTCTTCCAGCATTGGCTCTGATGACGCTTTCAGGCGTTGCCAATGCTGAGAATATCAGCGTGTCTACACCCAAGACATCGCTCGTAGTGGATGCCACAAAGGGTGGAGCATTCAAATTTGTGTATTATGGCGACAAGCTGACTGATGCCGACATAGCCACACTACAGGCTGGCGGAACAGCAGGCAAGGACGCTTATCCGGTATATGGCATGATAGGCGAATCGGCTGCTGCACTTTCGGTGCGCCACGCCGACGGCAACATGACTCTTGAGATGGACGTAGACAGCTACACCACCACAACCGAGCAGAACGCCAAGGTGCTCAAAGTAAAACTCAAGGACCGCGTCTATCCCTTCTACGTCACCGTGTGCTACCGTGCCTACAACGATGTGGACATTATCGAAATGTGGACCGAGATAAACAACGGCGAGAAGTCTACCGTCACTCTCTCACAGTTTGACTCTGCCTATCTGCCCATACGCCGTGGCAATGTATGGATGTCGCACTTCTACGGAGCTTGGGCCAACGAGGCACAGCTGTCGGAAGAGGAGCTGAAACCAGGCACATTCGTAATTGAAAACCGCGACGGAACACGTAATGCACAGACATCACGCGGCGAAGTAATGTTCTCGCTCGACGGCAAGGGCAAGGAGAACACGGGCCGTGTGATAGGTGCCGCCATCTGCTATTCGGGCAACTACAAGCTGCGCACCGTGACCGACGAGTCGGAGTATCACCAGTTCTTTGCAGGCATCGACGAGTACAACTCGGAGTATCATCTCGCCAAGAACGAGACCTTCACCACTCCCGTCACAGCCTTCTCGTACAGCAAGGAGGGACTGAGCGGAGTGAGCCGCAACTTCCACCGCTGGGGACGCCAGTACAAACTGATGAACGGCAATCGCGAACGCAAGATTTTACTTAACTCGTGGGAGGGTGTATATCTCGACATCAAGGAGCCGGAGATGGCGCAGATGATGGCAGACATCAAGCAGATGGGTGGCGAACTCTTCGTCATGGACGACGGATGGTTTGGCAATAAGTACAAGCGAAGCATCGACAACTGTGCGCTGGGCGACTGGGTTGTAGACCGCCAGAAGCTGCCTCACGGCATTGAGGGACTCCTTGCCGAAGCCAAGAAGCAGGGCATAAAGTTCGGTATTTGGCTTGAGCCGGAGATGTCGAATACCAAGAGCGAACTCTTCGAGAAGCATCCCGAATGGGTTATAAAGGCTCCCCACCGCGACCTCCAGTGCGGACGCGGCGGCACACAGGTGGTGCTCGACCTCGGCAATCCAAAGGTGCAGGACTTTGTGTTTTCTATCGTCGACGACATGATGACCAAGTATCCTGAGATTGACTACATCAAGTGGGACTCAAACATGAAGATTACCAACCATGGTTCGCAATATCTCACCGCCAACAATCAAAGCCATATGTTCATCGAGTATCACCGTGGTTTCGAGAAGGTATTGCAGCGCATCCGTGCCAAATACCCCGACCTCACCATCCAGGACTGCGCTTCTGGTGGCGGACGTGTCAACTGGGGCACACTGCCATACTTCGACGAGTTCTGGACCAGTGACAATACTGACGCCCTTCAGCGCGTCTACATGCAGTGGGGAACCAGCTACTTCTTCCCTGCCATAGCCATGGCATCCCACATCTCCAACGCCCCCAACCATCAGACAGCCCGCACCGTGCCTTTGAAGTATCGCACCGACGTGGCCATGAGCGGCCGTCTGGGCATGGAGATACAGCCCAAGGTGCTCAGCAAGGACGAGAAGGCCCAGTGTCGCAAGGCAATAGCCGACTATAAGCGCATCCGTCCAATAGTGCAGTTCGGCGACCTCTATCGCCTGCAGTCGCCCTACGAAAAGAAGGGTGTGGCTTCGCTTATGTACGTGACCAACGCCAAGGACAAGGCGGTGTTCTTCTGGTGGAAGACCGAGTCGTTCTGCAATCAGCATCTGCCGCGCATCCCGATGGCTGGTCTCAACCCGCAGAAGCGCTACCGCATCACCGAGCTCAACCGCATAGACAAGACTCCGCTCGCCTTCGAGGGCAAGACGTTCTCAGGCGAATATCTCATGCAGAACGGCCTGGAGATTCCTTACGGTCATAACGCCGACTGGGGCAAAGCCAACGAATGGGCAAGCCGAGTGCTGCTCCTCGAAACAGCTGAATAATAAATAGTGAAGGTTAGGAAAAAGTCCCCGTCGCTTGTGCAAGTGGCGGGGACTTTACGTCTAAATCTTACAACCTCAGTCCTACTCCAACGGTGAATGGATGCCATTCGGGAGCATACTTAGTATGCAAAAGCGGAGTGAGCGATGTGCGTGCATAAAGCATCAAGAAGCCATATCCAAGACGTGCCTCAAGATTTATGCCTACAGGATTCATG
>OIYO01001743.1_pt1 | contig 10721 bp, 14 predicted proteins | sample 1588191 | NCBI WGS metagenome assembly OIYO01 (sample SAMN03283275) | human gut metagenome | biome: human-associated habitat; material: feces | host: Homo sapiens | place: Peru | collected 2012 | reverse complement strand
CATCTCAGCTGCTGCATCATCTGAAGCATTAGATGTTGTACCACATGCTGTTAATGAGCACATCAATAGTGCACCTATTACCAATAAAATAAATGTCCGTTTCTTCATGTTTAATTCCTCCAATAATCTAAATAATGTATGAACTACGCCATATACATATAATATAACACAATTTGCATATTTTTGCAAATTTACAGACTTCTTTCATATTAAAGTATGTCAATGGAACGTAGTTTTTTAACAACCTAAAAATATAACAGAGATTACGCCTTGCATACATCCATTATATAATGTAGTTAATTTTTCATAAATTAATTTTATATGGTGAGCATATCATAAGTTATTCATATAAAAAATCCTTTTTTATTGAAAAATTTGTAAAAATATTGTAAAATATATAAGAAACTATTTTTATAGAAAGAGGAATTAAAATGTACTTAATTGTAGGACTTGGAAACCCAGAAGAAGATTACAGTAATACAAGACACAATATGGGATTTAATACAATAAATAAATTATCAGAACAATGTGATATTAAAGTAAATAAAAATAAATTTAATGGATTATATGGTACAGGAATAATAGAAAATGAAAAAGTAATATTGTTAAAACCACAAACATTTATGAATTTAAGTGGTGATAGTATAATAGAATTTGTTAATTTTTATAAAATACCAATTGATAATATAATTGTAATTTATGATGATATAGATTTAGAAAAAGGAATTGTAAAAGTTAGAAAAAAAGGTGGACCAGGAACTCATAATGGAATGAAATCTGTTACTCAAAGATTAGGAACAAATGATTTTGTACGAGTAAGAGTTGGAATTGGAATGCCAGAAAACAAAGAAAAATTAATAGAATATGTAATTGGACATGTTCCAAATGAAGAATATATAAAATTACAAGATGGAGTAAAAAAAGCTGCAGATGCGATTACAGAGATATTAAAAAGTGGCATAGATATTGCAATGAATAAATATAATTAAATTTTAGATTAATATTAAAGTAAGCCTATCTTTTCTAGAGCTTACTTAATTTGTATATAATAAGTTAAATATAAAAAATAAGAAGGGAGAAATATTAGTAATAAAATACTAATATATAGAAAAATGAAAGAAATACTAGTTTATGCAGATGAACAAAATAATAAGAATATTTTTCTTGTAGAAGAAGGAAAGATAACAGAAAACTATGAAGAAAATTTTAATAAAGAAAAGATAGAAGGAGATATTTACTTAGGAAAGGTTCAAAAAATATTACCAGGGATGCAAGCTGCATTTGTGGATATTGGAAAAAGTAAAAATGCATTTCTTCATATAAAAGATATTATACCAAAAGTAAGCAATGAAACTGGAAATAAAAATGAGAATTTTGAAAAAATTAATATTAATAAATACATAAGAGTTGGAATGCCAATAATGGTACAGATTAATAAAGATACATGTGGAAGCAAAGGAGCAAAAGCAACTACACATATTAAACTTTCAGGAAGATTTATTGTACTTATTCCAAATGTTAATTTTATAACAGTATCAACTAAAATAGAAGATACAGAAGAAAAAAATAGATTAAAAGAAATTGTAAAAGAAATTAAAGAAGAGAATGTTGGAATTATAATTAGAACCTCGGCACAGGGAAAGAGCAAATTGGAGATTCAAGAGGAATTGAATAAAATAATTGCTAAATGGGAGAGTATAAAGAAAAAAGCAAATATTATAATACAGAATAAACAATCTATTCCGTGTATTTTAGATAAAAATTACAAAATTTTAGAAAAGCTTGTAATAGATTTTATGGACAAAGATTTAAATAAAATTATAGTTAATAAAGAAAATTTAAAAAACAATATTTCTGATTTTATTGCAGAAAATGAAAAAAGTAATATTGTAGTTGAAGTAAAAAAAGACATTTTTAATATGTATGATGTACAAAAGCAATACGATAAACTTAAGGAAAGAAAAGTCTGGCTTAAATGTGGTGGATTTATAACAATTGATAAAACAGAAGCTCTTACTGCAATTGATGTAAATACAGGAAAATATACAGGAAAAGATGCAAAAGAAGATACTGTTTTTGTGGTCAATAAAGAAGCTACAATGGAAATAGCAAAACAAATTAGATTAAGAGATATTGGAGGAATTATTATCGTAGATTACATAGATATGAATGAAAAAAATAGAAATAGTATATTAGAGATTTGGAACAAATGTATAAAGCTTGACAGATCCAAAGTACAAATTATTGGATTTACTCCATTAAATCTGTTAGAAATAACTAGAAAACATATGTGGAGTTAATTATAGAAATAAAGCACTTTTATTTGAGTATCATAAATTGGAGATGAAGATGGAAAACGTATAAATTAGATAGTTTTTACAAATAATAATCAAAATGTAAAATAAAGAAAGAAGACTATATGTTTAAAAAAATTTTGATAGGTTTTATCTCAGGAATATTTAGCGGACTCTTTGCTTCTGGTGGTGGAATGATATTACTTCCAGCTTGTATATATTTCTTTAAACTAGACGAAAAAGAAGCAAGAGCAACTACAATTTTTTGTATTTTACCAATGGTTTTGACAACTGCATATTTTTATTCAAAAAATTACCAGATTAATTGGAATGTTGGAATAAAAGTTGCTATTGGAGGAGTTATAGGTGCTTTTTTAGGAACAAAATTATTACAGAAGTTAGATAATAAGTGGCTCAAAATAGTTTTTATAATTTTTTTATTTTATGCGATTTTTAATTTATTAAAATAAAGGAAAAGTTTATGATAGAGGTAATTGTAGGTATAATATCCGGAATTATAACAAGTATGGGAATGGGCGGAGGAAGCATTTTAATTTTGCTACTTACAATATTTTTAAATTATGAGCAGCAAATAGCACAAGGACTTAATTTATTATTTTTTATACCATCTTCAATAGTATCGATTATTGCATATATAAAAGCCAAAAAGATTAATTTCAAATTAGCTTTAATATTAACAATTTCTGGAGTTATAGGGGCAATTATAGGTGCTAAAATTGCAAACCTTATTCAAACGGAACAGCTTAAGAAATGGTTTGGTATATTTTTATTATTTATTGCAATTCATGAAATATATTCTTTTTATAATCAGTATATTAATAAGAAAAAAAGGCATAATAGTATAAAAAAAGGATAGGAGGATATTAAAATGAATTTTGTAAAGGGTATGTTAATTGGTTCAATTATTTCAGCTGGACTTGTAATAGCTTATAATGAAACAATGGGGCAAGATAAAAAAAAGGTAATGAAACAAGGAAAGAAAATGATAAAAAAATTAGGAATTATATAGTTTTATATAATATATAAAAAAGAATCTATGCGGAGTAAATCAGCACATAGATTCCTTTTTTAATTATTATCTTCTATAATTGAATCTTCCGAAACATGGTCTACATTCATCCTTTTCGCAAGGCTTACATTCACATTCTTTTTTTTCTTCACAGTGTTTTTCAGAAGGTTTACATTCACATTCCTTTTTTTCTTCACAGTGTTTTTCACAAGGTCTACATTCGCATTCTTTTTTTTCTTCACAGTGTTTTTCGCAAGGTTTGCATTCACATTCCTTTTTTTCTTCACAGTGTTTCATACAAGGCTTACATTCATCCTCTTTTTTTTCTTCACAGTGTTTCATGCAATGTTCACATTCACATGGCTTATGAGGTCTATCACAATCAATGTCTACACCTTTTAAGCAAGATCCTTTATGCTCACAAGTTGCACATATTTTTGCATGTTTTACTTCATCAACCCAAATTTGAATCTCATAGAATTTATCTGGACATAGAGGACCAAATACAAATTCGCCATTTTTATCTGTAAATGTGTGAGATACAGGTTTTCTTTCTTCTTTTCCACAATTGCATATTACTTCTATTAGTTTTACGACTGCGTCACAAACAGGCTCTTTATAGCAGTTTTTAATTATTCCATAAATAACATTACGATTGTCTTGTGGTAAAGTAATATCTAGGTCAAACTGTTTTCCAGATGCAACAACTCCATTTACATCAACTACTGGACATATATTTTTATCATATTCCATCTTTTATCAATCCTTTCATATTATTTAGCCTTAAGGCTTAATATATAGTATGAAAAAAATGTCTAATTGTGTCATAAATTAATAAATACTTTTTATAATAAAAACGTAAAACTAATAATTATAATATTTTTATAAATAATTGCAAATATACTAGAAAAATGTTAAAATAGATAAGAAAAAAAAGAGGTGTATATAAAATGGTTTGTAATAATTGTTATTATAATAACGATGATGATTCTAAATTTTGCGTGAAATGTGGTACTAAATTAAAACAAAAAGTTATAATACAAAATAATGTAAATAATAAGTACGATAAAGTAAATTATTTAAATAATGAAACAATAAAATATAGCCCAGCAGGAGCTATAGTTGCTTTGATTTTGAGTTTTATGTGTTGTTCTAATATTGCGGGAATAGTTTTTGCAATTTTATCTTTAGTAGAAGGAGCAAAAATAAATTCGTTAGTACAAATTGGTAATATTCGGAGCTGCTAAAGAAAGTTTAAAACAATCACAAAAATGGACAAAGTATGCATGGATTTCAATTGCAATCTGGGCAGGTATAATTATTTTATGTTATATTTTATATTTTGTCTTTATTTTTGGAATGGTAGCATTATATAATTAGAAATTAGGAAAGTTAAAATGAATAAGAAGAAGAGAAATAGTATAATTTTTATTAGCATACTAGCAATTATAGCATGTATAGGAGCTGTTATTGTAAAAAAATATAATCCAGAAGAACATAGTTTTTTTATACCGTGTATATTTTATAAATTAACTGGAATAAAATGTGCTGGATGTGGAATGACAAGAGCAATACATAATTTATTAAATGGAAGAATAAAAGAGGCAATTTGGTACAATTTAATGTTATTACCAAGTGCGGTAATATTTAGTTATAGCACTTACCGTTATTTAAGATATATTATTAAAGATGAACCAATAGTAAATAAGCCATTAGATATAATATTAAAAATATTTTTGGTTGTTATTATAATTTTTATGATTGCTAGAAATATGACAACATTGTTTTATTAATTAAATATTAAGAAAAAGGTTACTCATAATAAATATTTATTAGAGTAATTTTTTTATTATATAAGGTAATACATTTTAAATTATGAAAAAATTTAAAATGTCTATTCTTAATTTAAGTGCCAATAAAAGTCTTTATTGCAAAGATAAATTCCTTACCGTATGTTTCAGCTTTATATTTACCTATCCCTTTAATTTGTAATAGACTATTTATATCTGTTGGAAGAGATTTTGTCATTTCAATTAAGGTTTTGTTATGAAAAATCATAAATGGAGGAACCTTATATTTAATAGAAAGCTCTAAACGAATTGCTTTTAAAATAGAAAATAATTTGAAGTTAGATGGAAGGTCTTTTATATTATTATTTGGCTGTATACTTAAGTCAAAAGGCTTTTGAAAATTTGAGCAGCTGTTTAAATTATTATAAGTACAATTACTACAATAATTACATATTTTAAAATTTGGATGTTCACCAAAGTATTCTAAAATATATCTTCTAAGACAAAGTTTAGTTTGGCAATACAGTGTTATTTGTTTTAGTTTTTGATATTCATTTGTGTGATTAAGAAGGCTACTTCCATGATTAATTAGAAATTTGTTTGAAACAATATCTGATTTACTAAACAATAAAATACATTCTGCCGCTAATCCGTCTCTTCCGGCTCGACCTGCCTCTTGATAATAGCCTTCTAAATCTTTTGGCATATTATAGTGAATAACAAATCGAATATTTGGTTTATCAATTCCCATTCCAAATGCATTTGTTGCAATCATAATAGAATATTTTCCAGATAAAAATAAATCTTGATTCTTACTTCTTTGTTTTTCAGACATTCCGCCATGGTATTTACCTATGGAATAGGAAAGACTTTTTAGATAATAATAAAGAGAATCTACAGATTTTCTTGTTAAGCAGTAAATTACGCCACATGAACTTTTATGTTCTTCTATATAGTTTACTACAAACTCTTTTTTTATAATAGAATTATAAACTTGAAATGATAAATTGGCACGATCAAATCCTGTTGTTAAAGTAAAGGGATTCTTTAAGTTTAATATTTTTATTATATCATTTTTTACAGTTTCTGTGGCAGTAGCGGTAAAAGCAGTAACTATTGGACGATGTTTAAGCTTTGAAATAACAGGTGCAATTTGTAAATAACTAGGTCTAAAATCGTGTCCCCATTGGGATACACAATGAGCTTCATCAATTGTAATCATTGAAATGGAAAGAGTATTTAAAAATTCTATAAAATTTTCTGATTTTAGCCTTTCTGGTGCAATATAAATAATTTTATAGTTACCATTTGAAATATTTTGCAAGATAGTTTTATATTCTAATGGTGAGAGTGTGCTATTTATGTAGCAAGATGAGATTTGCTTTACATTTAATGCATCAACTTGATCTTTCATAAGTGAGATTAGAGGAGAGATAACAATTGTAACACCTAAAAATATTAATGAGGGGACTTGATAACATATTGATTTACCAGCTCCAGTAGGCATTATTCCTAAGCAATCTTCTTGGTTAAGAATGTGTTTAATAATTTCTTTTTGACCAGGTCTAAAATCTTCATATCCGAAGTATTTCTTTAAGATTTCAAATGCTTGTTTCATAGATAAAAACTCCTTTATAAGAATTAAAAAAATTGGAAAAAATTGTTAATGTAAGTATATAAGATTTTTTTACTAATGTCAAGAAAATGTGGTATAATTATATATAATATGTTACTGTTTGATAATATAAGAGTTAAAAAATATAAATAAATTCATTCAGGAGATTAGATCTTTATGATGTAATGGTAAGAGGGACATAGTAAGGATAAGAAAGGAATAAAGTTATAAATGAATAAAGTTAAATATAATAGTAAAATAATCGAATACGAAATAGTAAGGTCGAAAATAAAAAATCTTTATATACATGTAAGAGATAATAAAGTTATAGTTAAAGCACCAATTAAAATGAAACAAAGTGAAATTGAAGACATAGTTGATAGAAAGAAAAAATGGATTTACGAAAAAATAAATCAAAACGTAGTCGAAAATTATAAAGATGGAAATACTGTTAAAATTTTAGGAAAAGATTTTTTATTACAAGTTCAGTTTTTAAAGGATATAAAACCCATATTAGAACTTAATGAAAGTGATGTAGTAATAAGTTTGCCATTGGAGAGAAAAAATAGAAATAATACACAAATAATAAAAGATTTAATTAATAATTTATATATGAAAATAGCTGAAAAAGAAGTTGCAATGGCTATGATGGTTGTAACCAGAATTGTAGGGATTAAACCTAATAAATATAGAATTAAAAGATTAAAAACTGCATGGGGGACTTGTACACAAAATAAAAATATTACAATAAATTCTGAGTTAATGAAATATGATAGACAAGTTATACAATATGTAGTTTTACATGAAATATGTCATTTAAAATATATGAATCACTCTAAAGAATTCTGGAATATGGTAGAAAAATATATGAAAGATTATAAAGAAGTTAGAAGTAGATTAAAATAACAAAAAATCGATTACTTAGTTAAAAATAAGTATCGATTTTTTAGAAAATAGAATAAGTAAAATAATTATTTGTTTACTTTGTTATTTTCCAATAAACATTTGAACATATACTTTTCCATACTTTGGACTATTAACAACTCCAATTCCAGTATAATTAAAAGACTTATTTAAAATATTGGCTCTATGACCTGATGAATTCATCCAAGCATTTACAGCTCCCGAATTGCTAGAATTTCCAGCTATATTTTCTCCAGCGGTATTATATGAAACTTTATAACTCTTTAGCATATCAAAAGGAGAGCCATAAGTAGGTGAAGTATGTGAAAAGTAATTATTATTGACCATATCTTGAGCTTTAATTCTAGCAACTTTTTGAACTTCAGAGTCAATTTTTAATGCACTTAATCCATTTTGCGTTCTTTGATTATTAATTAAATTAAAAACTTCCTGTTCATCAGCACTTAAATTAGATGTTGTAGTTTGAGTTGTTCCAGTATTAGTATTGGTGTTAGTATTAGTGCCTGTATTGGTCTTAGACGGATAAATTGGTTTAATATATTTTTTATTTACTGCTCCAACATAATCTCCTTCAACTTGAACAATATACCAATCTCCAACTCCAGCAAATACACGAATATATTGGTTTTTATTAACAGTTGTAACTATTCCGTAACCAGTACCTGGACCACTTCTTACATTTAATTTAGTAGCAGTAACTAAACCAGTTTGAAAATCTAATTTATAATAATGTTGCATACCAAAAGATGTTGAAAACATGCAAAATGTAATGATAAATGTCAGAAAGATACTATTAAAAAGTAATAGTTTTTTCTTTTTTATATGAATAACCTTCATAAAAATCCTCCTAAAATATATTATAGTCTTATTTTATACAGTACTGAATGTCCGATATTACTAAAAAATATAATAAAATTTCATAAAGCTGTTAAAATAATCATAAAATAAATTAGATTATTTTGGGAGGTTTTTTTATGTTTATTGTGTTTAATAAGGAAAAGATTTATTCATATGTTATAGCATTAAGTACAATAGTAGTTTTGTTTATGATGGCCAATGTAATTGTTGATAGAAACAAAGAGGCAATTTTAACTTCATCGCAAAATAAATTATTACCAATTTATAGTGTTGATACCGAAGAAAAAAAAGTTGCACTTACAATGAATTGTGCTTGGAATGCAGATGATATTGATAGCATATTAGATACATTATCAAAAAATAAAGTACATATAACATTTTTTATGGTTGGAGATTGGGTAGATAAATATCCTGAATATGTAAAAAAGATTGCAGATAATGGACATGAAATTGCAAACCATTCAAATACTCATCCACATGTTAATAATTTAAGTCTTTCTCAAAATTCAGAAGAAATTCGTTTGTGCAGTGAAAAAATAGAAAAAATTACAGGAAAACCAACAACATTATATAGAGGACCATATGGAGAATATAATAATACAGTAATTAATGCAGCAGATGAGCAAAAACATAAAACTATTCAGTGGAATCTGGATACATTAGACTATACTCGGTCTAACAGGTGATGAAATGTGGAAAAGATTAGAACAAAAGTTAAGTAATGGAAGTATAATATTATCTCATAATGGAACAAAACATACTGCAGATAGCCTAGAGATGTTAGTACATAATATAAAAAATAAAGGTTATGATATTGTCAGTGTTTCTGAATTAATTCATAAAGAAAATTATACAATAGATGCAAATGGAGTGCAAAAAAGGCAGAAGGCTGAATAAAAAATAGTTTATATACAAATAATAAAAACATAAATAAAAGGAGAAATTTATGGTTTTTGTAGGAATAATTACTGACGATAAGAGTAAAAAATATATTAACAAAATTTTAAAAGATAATATTGATAATGTATGTTTTCAAATTGTATATATAACAGAAAAAAGTATAGAAAATATGAAGAATATACGATTTGATGCTATTTGTATAAATAAAGAGATTTCAAAAATAGAAAATCTAAAAGATATATTGATAAATGCAAAGTATATTATTATTAATACAGATTTAAATTTGAATTTGAACATATTAAGTGAAATAAACTCTATAATTATTACTTACGGCTTTAATTCAAAATCAACAATAACAATGTCTAGTAATACAGAAGACAATGTTCAAATTTGTGTACAAAGAAATATATTAAATAAAAAACAAGATATTGAACAGCAGGAAATTAGCCTAAAAAAATATGAACAATGTGACATCTATGATATTATGCTAATAATTGCGTTATTACTCATTTATAATCAAGATACAATAGAGTTATTAAAGTTTTAGTATGAATTTTACAAAATATATAAAATAGAATTTTGATAATGCCATAAATAAACATAAATATACCTAAATTTTTAAATAATTAATTTACAAAAATTAAAAAATGCCATATAAATTAGCAAAAAACAATTAAAATAAAATAAAAAAGTGTAAAAAAATAACTTTTTATGTAGACAAAATGAAAAAATGGTAGTATAATATAAATTATGAAATATATTCTAAAAAGATAACAAGATGAATAAGATACAATAGATAAACAAATAAGAGGAGGAGAATAAATTGAATACAAATTATTCAGATAATAACCACATTATTTTAGTGGGAAAAGTAACAAGTGATAAAAAATTTAGTCATGAAATTTATGGAGAGAAGTTTTACATATTTAATCTTAGTGTTCCACGTTTAAGTGGTAATGCAGATATTATACCAATTACAATATCTGAAAGATTACTTGAATTAGAAGATCTAGAAATGAACAAAAAAATAATTGTTGAAGGTCAGTTCAGATCTTACAATAGCTATGAAAACGACAGAAACAGATTGGTACTTACTGTATTTGCAAAAGAGGTTAAATTCGTAGAAAACCAAGAAGAGGAAATTGAAGTAAGTAAAGATTTTATATCAAATGAAGTGATTTTAAACGGATTTATTTGTAAAAAACCAATTTACAGACAAACACCATTTGGTAGAGAAATATCTGATATCTTACTTGCAGTAAATAGAGCATATAATAAATCAGATTATATACCTTGTATAGCTTGGGGAA
>OIYO01001741.1_pt1 | contig 10724 bp, 8 predicted proteins | sample 1588191 | NCBI WGS metagenome assembly OIYO01 (sample SAMN03283275) | human gut metagenome | biome: human-associated habitat; material: feces | host: Homo sapiens | place: Peru | collected 2012 | reverse complement strand
GCCGCCGCAACAGAACCGGGCGAAACATTGTCGAATATTGCTCTTGTATTCCGCGGGAGGAGTCGGTATAATAAAATTGCTTTTTGTTTTTCATGCCGTCGGGCATTTACGTTGCTTGAATAACACGAAGGTCGGGTGATCGGTTTGCAGCTTCTCGAAGAAAGAATCAAAAAGGACGGTCGGGTGCTCCCGGGCGATATCCTCAAAGTGGATTCCTTCCTTAATCACCGGATCGATGTCCCTTTTATATGTGAGCTCGGCAGGGAATTCCACCGCCTGTACGGAGATGCCGGAGTTACCGTCATACTCACGATAGAAGCCTCCGGCATAGGCATTGCCTGCCTTACCGCGCAATATTTCGGCGTTCCCGTTGTATTTGCCAAAAAGTCGAAATCCAAAAATATTACCGGCGAGCTTTATTCCAGCAGCGTGGAATCCTATACTCACGGTACAACATACGAAGTTACGGTTTCAAAGAAGTTTCTCGGACGGAACGACCGTGTCCTTATCATAGACGATTTTCTTGCCAACGGCAAGGCGCTCGAAGGGCTTATCGCTATCTGCCGCCAGGCGGGTGCGGAGGTTGTCGGCGCCGGCGTTGCCGTTGAAAAGGCATACCAGCACGGCGGCGATATCATCCGCTCGATGGGTGTCAGAGTCGAATCACTTGCCCGGATATCGGGAATGAGCGAAAAAGAAGGAGTACGGTTTCTCGATTGAGCGGCTTCCTTTTTTATTTCATAGTATAAATGCCGCAGCGACGGCTTTATAAAATATTTATTTTTAATCGGAGGACATTCAAAATGTCAAAGAAGATCCTTTCTCTCCTTACGGCGGCACTTATGGTGTTCGCGGTTTTCTGCTTTGCAGGCTGTGAAGACCCCGACACCGGCAGCAGCGCCGCTTCCGGCAGCAAGAATCCCGACGGCACCTCCTCGGTCGCCGATGTTTCCAATCCTACCGTAAGCAAGGATGATTTCAAAATCGGTATCATCTGCCTCCACGATGAAAATTCCACCTATGACAAGAACTTCATCGATGCTGCAAAGGCTATGCAGCAGGAGCTTGGTCTGAAGGACGAACAGGTTCTTATCAAGACCAACATTCCCGAATCCGATGCCTGCGAGACCGCCGCTATGGAGCTTGCCGAAGAAGGCTGCAATGTTATTTTTGCCGATTCCTTCGGTCATGAAGATTTCATGATGAGCGCCGCCATGAAATACCCGAACGTGCAGTTCTGCCACGCTACCGGCACCAAGGCGCACACCGCGAAAATTCCCAACTTCCACAATGCTTTCGCCTCCATTTATGAAGGCCGATACCTTGCCGGTATCGTCGCCGGTCTCAAGCTCAACGAAATGATTCAGAACGGCAAGATCACCGCAGAGCAGGCAAAAATGGGTTATGTCGGCGCTATGCCTTATGCGGAAGTTAAATCCGGCTACACCTCCTTCTACCTCGGCGCAAAGTCCGTTTGCCCCTCTGTCACCATGGAAGTAATGTTTACTACCTCCTGGTACGATGAAGCAAAGGAAAAGGAATACGCCAACGCGCTTATCAACGACGGCTGCGTCCTTATCAGCCAGCACGCCGATTCCTGGGGCGCTCCCACCGCTTGCGAAGAAAAGGGCGTTCCCAACGTTTCCTATAACGGCAGCACCACCGATAAGTGCCCGAAGACCGCTCTTATCTCCTCCAAGATCAACTGGGCTCCGTACCTTGTTCATATTTCCAACGCCGTTATGAACGGCACCGCCATCACCGAAGAATTCCTCGGCAACCTCGAAAACGACGGCGTACAGCTCACCGAGCTCAATACTTCTGTCGCCGCAGCGGGCACCCAGGAAGCGATCGATGCCGCAAAGGCCGATATCATCGCCGGCAAGCTTCACATCTTCAACACCGATACCTTCACCGTCGGCGGCAAGAAGCTTGATTCCTACAAGGCTGACGTTGATTCCGACGCAAACTTCGAAAAGGATACCGAGGTTATCAAGGACGGCTACTTCCACGAATCCGAATACCGCTCCGCTCCTTACTTCGATATCGATATCGACGGCATCACCATCAAGAACTGACATTACACCGTGCAAGGCGGGACAATAACGCCCCGCCTTGCCTTATTTTGCTTTTTCGGTTTTCGGAATGGGGTGCGGAAGGCTCCGCGCTCGATTCGGAAAACCGCAACGGGGAGGGTAACGAATGAGTAAGACCGCGGCGATCGAGCTTAAAAATATAAGCAAAAGCTTCGGAAAAACGGTTGCAAACGACAATGTATGTCTCACCGCTTACAAGGGTGAGATACTTTCGGTTTTGGGCGAAAACGGAAGCGGAAAAACCACGCTTATGAATATGATATCCGGTATTTATTTTCCGGATTCGGGTGAAATATTCGTGGATGGTAAGGAAGCGGTCATACGCTCCCCGAAGGATGCTTTTGCGCTCGGGATCGGCATGATCCACCAGCACTTCAAGCTTGTGAACGTTTTTTCCGCCACCGAAAATATCATTCTCGGTATAAAGGAAAAGGGCAGGTTCAGCGTTGCCGAATCCGAAAAAAAGGTACGCGCGATCGCGGATACCTATGGCTTTGAAATAGACCCGAAGAAAAAGATATACGATATGTCCGTTTCGGAAAAGCAGACTGTCGAGATCATCAAGGTGCTTTACCGCGGCGCGAATATTCTGATACTTGACGAACCCACGGCGGTGCTCACCCCGCAGGAGACCGAAAAGCTTTTCAATGTGCTGCGCAAAATGCGCAACGACGGCAAGTGTATTATAATAATCACCCACAAGCTGCACGAGGTCATGGCGCTTTCCGACCGTGTCGCCGTGCTGCGCAAGGGCAAATACGTCGGCAGCGTGAATACTTCCGAAACGAGCGAATCCGAGCTTACCGAAATGATGGTTGGCAAGAAGGTCGCGCTCGATATCGAACGCCCGGAGCCCGTCGGATGCGAGGACAGGCTTGTTGTCAACGGGCTGAACTGCATAAACCGCGACGGAGTCCATGTTTTAAGCGATGTTTCCTTTACCGCACGCTCCGGAGAAATACTCGGTATCGCAGGTATCGCAGGCTCCGGTCAGCGCGAGCTGCTTGAAGCCATTGCCGGATTGCAGCATATTGAAAGCGGCGCGATAGAATATATCGATCCGAAGAGCGGCAAGACCGAAAATCTGCGCGATAAAACCCCGCTCCAAATACGCGAGCTCGGCGTGCGGCTTTCGTTTGTACCCGAGGACAGGCTCGGCATGGGGCTTGTCGGCAGCATGGATCTCGCCGATAATATGATGCTCCGCTCGTTCCGAAAGGGGCGCGGCATCTTTACCGACAGGAAGTCCCCGCGCAAGCTCGCAGAGAATGTTGTCGAGGAGCTCGAGGTCAGCACCCCCGGCATCAGCACTCCGGTGCGCCGCCTCTCCGGCGGCAATGTGCAGAAGGTGCTCGTCGGCAGGGAGATCGCCTCCGCACCGACTGTGCTTCTGACAGCCTATGCCGTGCGCGGGCTTGACATCAACTCGTCCTATACGATATATGACCTCATCAACAAGCAGAAGAAGGCCGGTGTGGCCGTCATCTATGTCGGTGAGGATCTGGATGTTCTGCTTGAGCTCGCCGACCGTATCCTCGTGCTCTGCGGCGGCAAGGTCAGCGGCATTATCTCCGGCCGCGGCGCGAAAAAGCGCGACGTCGGCATGATGATGACCAAGCTCGGAGGTGACAACGCCAATGAATAAATCCACAAAGTCTCCGCTTTTTCACATAGTCAAGCGCGGCACGATGCCGTGGTACAAAGCCTGGGGCATCCGTGCTCTTGCAATAATTCTTGCGCTCATAGTCAGCGCGCTCGTCACAACGCTCACAACGGGGCTTGATCCGCTGAAGATATACGGCACGATCTTCTCCGGCGCCTTCGGCACCGCACGCAAGACATGGATCACCTGCCAGAACGTTGCGATACTGCTCTGCATTTCACTTGCAGTCACGCCTGCGTTCAAGATGCGCTTCTGGAACATCGGCGCAGAGGGTCAGGTGCTCGTCGGCGGCCTTGCCTCTGCGGCATGCATGATCTGCCTTGCAGGAAAGCTCCCCAACGCCGTGCTGATCCTCATCATGGCCGTCAGCTCTATCCTTGCCGGCGCTGTCTGGGCCGGTATCCCCGCAATATTCAAGGCCCGGTGGAACACGAACGAAACGCTCTTCACCCTGATGATGAACTATGTCGCAACACAGCTCGTCGCGTTTTTCGTCATCGTCTGGGAGGTACCCAAGGGTGCGGGCCAGATCGGTATAATCAACCAGAACACCGAAGCCGGCTGGCTGCCCGTCGTCGGCAACAAATATCTTCTGAGCATACTCGTCGTCGCGGTGCTGACCGTGTTCGTCTACGTATATCTGAACTACTCCAAGCACGGCTATGAGATCGCAGTCGTCGGCGAGAGCGAGCGCACCGCCCGCTATGTCGGCATCAAGGTCGACCGTGTGATAGTGCGCACGATGCTGCTCTCCGGCGCTGTGTGCGGAGTCGCCGGGCTGCTGCTCGTCGGCTGCATAAACCACACCGTCTCCACGACAATAGCCGACGGCAGGGGCTTCACTGCGGTCATGGTTTCATGGCTTGCAAAGTTTGACCCGATCATCATGATATTCACGAGCTTCCTGCTTGTTCTGCTCGACCGCGGCGCGGGCGAGATCGCAACGCAGTTTTCCCTCAACCAGTCCTTCGCCGATATACTCACCGGCATCATCCTGTTTTTCATCATCGGCTGTGAGTTCTTTATCAGCTATAAGATCAGCTTCCGCAAGGCTGCAAAGGAGGATTGAGCCATGTTTGATTTTGTTTCCTTTATTCCCAGGGCAGTTGCTCAGGGCATTCCGCTTCTTTTCGGCAGCACCGGCGAAACGCTCACCGAAAAGTCCGGCAACCTCAACCTCGGCATACCCGGCATTATGTATGTCGGCGGTATAAGCGGCGTTATCGGGGCCTTCCTCTACGAGCAGTCCTGCGGCTCCGCCGCGGCGATGAACGGCTTCTATGCCGTCATGATCCCGCTGCTGGCCTCTCTTGCCGGTTCGCTGCTCATGGGTCTTATTTACTGCTTCCTCACCGTCACGCTGCGCGCGAATCAGAACGTCACGGGTCTTGCCATGACGACCTTCGGCGTCGGCATCGGCAACTTCTTCGGCGGCTCGCTCATCAAGCTTACCGGCAGTGAGATACCGTCTATCGCGCTCTCGGCTACGAGCTCTTATTTCAGCAAGTCCATGCCCGCAGCCGCAGAACTCGGCTGGTGCGGCAAGATATTCCTCTCCTACGGCTTCCTTGCCTATCTCGCGGTGATCATCGCGCTTATAACATCCTATGTTCTCAATCACACCCGCGTCGGCCTGCAGCTGCGCGCGGTCGGCGAGAGCCCGAACACGGCGGACGCAGCCGGTATTGACGTAAATAAATATAAGTATAAGGCTACCTGTATCGGCAGCATGATAGCCGGTCTCGGCGGACTGTACTACGTAATGGACTACGCATGCGGCGTATGGTCAAACGATGCGTTCGGAGACCGCGGCTGGCTTGCGATAGCGCTAGTCATCTTCACTGTGTGGAGACCGAGCATCAGCGTGCTCGCGTCCATCCTCTTCGGCGGACTCTATATTCTCTACATCTTTATTCCCTCCGGCGGCAACCTTGCCGTCAAGGAGCTGTATAAGATGCTGCCCTACGTCGTGACCATCATCGTCCTCGTTGCGACTAGCATGCGCAACAAGCGCGAGGATCAGCCCCCCGCGTCGCTCGGCCTTGCGTATTTCCGCGAAGAGCGGTAAAAGCTGCGGGGCGCATGGCGAGAGCCCCGGCAAGCCCGGTTCAATAGTAAAAGCGGCATGGAAGTTTCCATGCCGCTTTTTGCAGAGAGCTTTGACCGATGCGCTTTGCCGCCGCACAGACTTGCGCCTGTATCTGCGGAGCCCTGCCGGACGTGCGTGGCAGGAGGCGGTGAAAATTTTACCGTGAAAAAATCTTCACATGGGGCTTGACTTTGCACTGCGCACGTGCTATTATATATAAGCTAAATGAATATCGCGGGGTAGAGCAGCTGGTAGCTCGTCGGGCTCATAACCCGGAGGTCGTTGGTTCAAATCCTTCCCCCGCAACCATATCGAGCGGATGTAACTGATTTCAGTTACATCCGCTTTTCAATAAAAATAAGCATTTATTAAGTTATTGATTGTACAGACGGCTATTAGTTCGTACATAGTTTCTTATAAACTATAAGGAAAATGAAACTCATTTGAATATACGGGGACTGAATTATGAAATATGAATTTAATGAATACCGACCTTCGGCTTCGGATGAAGAACTTATTGAAGACCTAAAACGAGTTGCTTCTGCTTATCCACCTCCACTATCATCCACAAAGTACCAAGGCGCAGGGGAATATAACATTTCAACAATAAGTCGGAGATTCGGCAGTTGGACTCACGCTCTTGAATTAGCCGGTGTTACAGCAGATACAACTAATAAGCAGCATTCAACAGAAGAATTGTTCTCAAATATTGAACGCGTTTGGGTTGCTAAAGGAAAACAACCGACTCGCTCAGATATGAATGATAAAAGTCTATCAACCATATCAAGTGGTTCTTACTTGCGCAGATTTAAAACGTGGAATAACGCTTTGCAAGTGTTTGTATCTTATATAGGAAGCGGTTATGATGCATTACTTACCGTGAAGTCAAACGAGTCGTGTAGTTGCAAAGGCACTCGCGATGTTAATCTTCGGCTTCGTTTTAGAGTTATGCAGCGTGATAATTTCAAATGTTGTATTTGTGGAGCTTCTCCAGCAAAAGATCCCTCTGTAGTTCTTCATGTGGATCATATTGTCCCGTGGTCAAAGGGTGGAAAAACAGAGTTAGATAACCTTCAAACACTTTGCAGTAACTGCAATTATGGGAAATCAGATGATTTATAAGTATGGACCATCATCGGAGCAGACTTTATGCCTGCTCCGTTTCTTCTTCCTCGAAAGAATCATCATCCACTCCATATCCCTCCGGGAACAGCACTTCCAGACCATCCGACGGCTCGCAGGAAATATACTCAATGGCGACACCCTCACGGATGTCGGCAGTGTAGGTCGGATGGCACTGCGTGGGATCAATGTCCAGATACCCGACGAACTTGTAGTAGATGACAAGGCGTTGGGTTTTGTTTTTGCCCGTCCCCTGCGTTTCGTACACATCGATGTGGTCAATCAGCTCGTTCAACACCTGTTTGGTCAGCGTCCGCATTTCCATGAACTTGCGTATCGCATGGATGAACTCCTCCCGCTCGTTTTCCTTTTCGCCCATTTCGGTCAGCTTCCTGCGCAGCTTCAGAATCTTCTTTTGCAGCTGCTCGCGCTCATCGGAATATTCCTGTGAAAGAACACAGTAGTTATCCTCCGAGGTCTTGCCGCTGAGCTTGTCCTCATAAAGCGTTTTCAGTAGCTTGGGAATGATCTCAATACGCATTTCTGACTTGCGAAGCTCGGACTGAACCGTTTTCTTTTCATTCTCTACCTGCTTATTACTCTTGCGGGCAAGCAGCTCGGCAAATCGGTTTTCATCGGCTATGAGGTATTCCGCAAGTCGCTGCAGCTCCATTGCCACCACCGCTTCCACCGCATCCGCACGGATGTAGTGGCGGGTAAGGCAGGTACCGCGGTAGTCCTTCACATAGTTGGAGCATGAAAAGTAATGAATGTCCCTGTTCTGCGTGTTGGTGTGGTACCAGAGCTTGCTGCCGCAATCCGCACAACGGAGGATGTCGCAGAAGATACTCTTTGGGCCGTTTATCTCCTTTGGTGCACGCTGGTGGGTCCTTTTCAGTCTTTTCTGCACCTTTTGGTAGGTGTCGCGCTCGATGATTGCCTCGTGCCTGTCCTCAAACACCATCCAGTCCTCTTTGGGATTGTCGATACGGCGGTGATTTTTGAATGACTTGGAGCGCGTTTTGAAATTCAGAACATCGCCGCAGTATTCCTGCCGCGTCAGGATACCGTGGATGGTGCTCGATTTCCATTTGTACGGATTCGGCTGACTTTTCTTGCCGCCGCGATTGATGCCTTTAGACGCCCAGTATGCCGTACAGTTGAGGTGCTGCTCCTCCTGCATGATTCTTGCAATGGTGTCCTCACCGTTGCCGTCTAGATACAGCTTGAAAATCTCCCTAACGACCGATGCGGCCTCCGGATCGATAATCCAGCACTTCTTGTCCTGTGGGTCTTTTACATAGCCGTATGGGGGTTGGGAGAGCGGCTCGCCGGCCCTCCCTCGTGTATTGTGCGCAGACCGCACCTTGCGGCTGATATCCTTGGCATACAGCTCGTTCATGATATTCTTGATGGGGATAAAATCGTCCATATCCGTTGCCCCGTCAACGCAGTCCACATTATCGTTGATACTCATGGTCATACAGTTCTTCTTCGATGAAGTAACGCATTGACCACATCGGATATTTGTTATTTGTCAAGTAGATGTTGATATTCTTGGCAATATCATCGACAGAATTGCGTTTTTCTTTCGCAATCTTAAAAATCTCGCCCGTGATTTGACAGAATTTCATCTGCTCGGAGGTTTGCCTAACAATAAATTGCCCCTGAGCTTTGGGAAGATTCTTTATGACGCCGAAGGTAAGTTCACTAAGATCAACATAGTTAAGGGATACCGTATTATTGTTCGCATCTCTTTTGTAATAGGTGCTATCAGCGTACTCTCCAAGAAGGAAGCCAAGAAGAAACACAGAACCGGTATTCGGAAGGAGGCCAAAAGGAGGTTTTCTGAGTTCTTTCCAAATATCCGTGACACTTACCATTGTGCTCTTTTCAAAGCTCTGCTCAATGATTTCATTAATTGCCATTTTCATCTTTGAAACAGGATGCGACGGTTTGACTTCCCAACACTTCGGAGTACTCCAAATTCCATCCATTTGCAGTTTTGCTGAGATGTTTCTGACATATGAATAGTTGTTTGGAACATCTATCTTGCCCATTGCCATTTGAGCAACAGTCTCTTTGAAGCCGGTTTCAGCAAAGAGCTTATCATTTTGCGTGATTTCTTCAAGTCCAGCGCCAAAGAACTCGCCGTTTATCTCTTTGAATTCCTTTCTTAAATTGGCGCCACCAGTTTTCTGAACAGACTTATTAGGTGCAGAGTAAATGTACAAAGATGTTGTAATCAATTTTCTTGTCCATTCATTAAGGACTTCCTGAGAAGTTTTCTTTGCAAGCTCAAGCTGGGATTTCTGATTGGGGATTGTAGAAAAATACTTTTCTTTTGCTTTGCTCTCAATGAATTTTGAAAACAACGCATCAGTAAACGGCAAAGAGCTAAAGTCAACTACGATACAGCGCTCTCCAACTTTATCAAAAATCGCTGTAACGGTGTCTTTAATCTTACCTTGGTCGGCTTCATTCTTTGCAAACAAGAAAAATGTCGGAATATGATTTTCGGACTTATCAACCTTCTCTGCCTCTTGCTTTGCATTTGCAGGTGACACATTGATAATCCGCATTCTCCACTTTAGGTAATCAGTTGGCATGAATTGCTTAGCAACATCAAATGTGGAGTCGGCAACAAGTTTTTCAAAAGTGATTGCTTTACGCGTTTCATCAATAATCTGATTCATGCGCTCGGTATCAATAGCAGCAGAAGTCATGACGAAGAGAACTTCTTTTGCGCTTTCAATCTTACCAACGATACCCTTTGAAGCAAAATAATTCAGATCCTGTTCAACAGTAGACTCCTGCGGCGTCCCGGTAAAGCAGGCTTTGATGTTCACTAAGGTCGGACGCATCAATGATGTTGCACCAGTTCTTGCCTCTGCGCCGTTCTTTGCTTGCAAGGCAGCAAGAAGCAAAGTCACCTTCAACACTCTACGTCTGCGATCACCAAGCTGCTTGTTGGTAGGATCATCGCAAAGCGGCGCGAAATTGTTGTAGTGACTAATCGTTTGAATAAAAGCTGCATCAAGATCGACGTTACTGGTTTTGAAGAAGTAATCCCACAGGTAATCTGCCGTCAAATAGTTCCATTTACCGTACTCAAACGCAAAGTGCTATTGAAGTCTACTTGAATAAAGCTGCTGTAGTTATTTGCAAGGCCCTGAAGAATCGGCTTTAGTGTTTCGCGTTCAATACCGAAAATAGCACGAGGGCTCAAGCCTTCTCTCTCTTCGTTATCTTCGAGCAGATCAGAAAGAGTAAAGCTGTACATACCTTCCATTCTTTCTGCAAACATATATAGAGAATAAAGAATTACTATAGGCTCAGGCTCCACCCATCCATTTTTTGTAATAGATAAAATCTGTTTGCCTTTCATTTCAAATTCCCCTTGACCAAGCAGCCAACCAATCGGAGAATTCCGTAGTGTATCCTTAAGAGATGTAAGTGCGTTTTTCCTTGTCCGTTCTTTGAGCTCATCTCCAAGCATTAACATATGCAAAATATTCATACCCCTTCGCCGTAGCGCAGATGTCATCGTTGATGGTCACGCGGGACGCATCGTACACACCGAAGTTGCGTATCAGGCAGCTGCCGCCGCCGAGAACATATAGCCTCATCAGCTCCGAATTGTACTCGTGCTCACGAAGCCTCTGAAAAATGCCTGCCCCATAATCAGTGGCCGTGTCAGTAATGGTTTTCAGATAATCCTCCTTGATATCTGCCGTACCGAAGCGGAACACCC
>OIYO01001737.1_pt1 | contig 10772 bp, 9 predicted proteins | sample 1588191 | NCBI WGS metagenome assembly OIYO01 (sample SAMN03283275) | human gut metagenome | biome: human-associated habitat; material: feces | host: Homo sapiens | place: Peru | collected 2012 | reverse complement strand
TACTACACCCAGAACCGCTGGGGCGATGCCCACAACTACGATCTGGCCATCAACGCCGCGCTGGGCCGCGAGACCTGCGTGAAGATGATCCTTGACGCCGTGGCCGCCAAGGAAAAGGCCATGGAGAAGTAAGCTCTCCGCCCGGGCCAGCCGCCCGAAAAAACAATGATGCTATGTGGGTAGGGCGCATCTGCGCTCTGCCCACATTTCAGGCAACGGCAACGACCGCGGCCAGCGGCCGAAACAGGGAGGAGCTGTTGGCGCAGCGGTCAGCAGAGCACGAGTCCTGCTTGCAGGGCGAAGTGATCGCTGGGAACCGCAAGAGAAATACCATATTGTCAACGTCAAAAGGAGAAATCGTGGAAAACAAACAAGCAACGACCCCTGCGGCGCAGGAAAACATCATGGGCACAATGCCCATCAACCCCCTTCTGATCAAGCTGAGCATTCCGATGATGGTCTCGATGCTGGTCCAGGCATTGTACAACGTCGTGGACTCCATCTTCGTCTCACATGTCAGCGAGGGCGCACTGACCGCCGTTTCGCTGGCGTTCTCGCTGCAGAACGTCATGATCGCGGTCGGCGTCGGCACGGGCGTCGGCGTCAACGCGCTGCTGTCCAAGAGTCTGGGCGAAAAAGATCAGGAGCGCGCCAACAAGACCGCCGAGAACGGCATTTTTCTGGCGCTGTGCAGCTTTGCGGTATTTTTTGTCATCGGTCTGACCTGCATGAAGCCCTACTTCTACGCACAGACCAGTGATGTCGAGATCGCACAGCAGGGCATCCGCTATCTGAGCGTCTGCTCGATCTTCAGCCTCGGCCTGTTCCTGCAGACCATGAGCGAAAAGCTTCTGGCTGCCACCGGCCGCACCAACCTGAGCATGTGCAGCCAGCTGATCGGTGCGATCGTCAACATCGTGCTCGACCCCATCTTCATCTTCGGCTACTGCGGCGAAGCGCTGTCCGGCACGACCGGTGCAGCCGTCGCCACCGTCGTCGGCCAGTTCTGCGGCGCGGGCGCGGCCATCTTCTTCAACCTGAAGAAGAACCCGGACATCCAGTTCGACTGGCACGGCTTCCGCCCCAGCATCGAAACCATCAAGCGCATCTATCTGGTCGGTCTGCCCAGCATCGCGATGCAGTGTGTCGGCAGCATCATGACCTTCTTCATGAACCAGATCCTGATGACCTTCTCGGCCACCGCCGTCGCGGTCTTTGGCGTTTACTTCAAGCTGCAGAGCTTCGTCTTTATGCCCATCTTCGGCATGAACAACGGCATGGTCCCCATCATCAGCTACAACTACGGCGCCCGCAGGCCCGACCGCGTGAAAAAGACCATCAAGCTGGCCATGTGCTACGCCGAAGGCATCATGCTCATCGGCTTCTGCCTGTTCCAGTTCCTGCCGGACAAGCTGCTGGGCTTCTTCGCGGCCAGCGACGCCATGCTGACCATCGGCATCCCGGCCCTGCGGACCATCTGCTTCCACTTCCTGCTGGCGGGCATGAGCATCATCCTGTCCTCGTCGTTTCAGGCGCTGGGCAACGGCATGTTCAGCCTGATCGTCTCCATCTGCCGCCAGCTGGTCGTCCTGCTGCCCGCCGCGTGGCTGCTGAGCAAGACCGGCAACGTCAACATGGTGTGGTGGTCCTTCGTCATCGCCGAAGTCGTCAGCGTGCTCATGAGCTTTGCCTTTGCCGCACGCCTCAACCAAAAGATCATCGCCCCCATGTACGAGCACAAGGGAGCCTGACCTGAACCTTTTTGAAAACCCGAAAGGAACGTGAGCTTTATGGGAAAGAAATTGAAATGGAATCTGATCCTCATGAGCATCCTGTATCTGGCGCTGGGCATCTTTCTGCTGATGGTCCCCGGCACGGCGCTGAACATCGTCTGCTATGCGCTGGGCGGCGTGGTGCTGGCCTGTGCAGCGGTCCAGCTCATCCGGTATTTTGCGGTCGAGCGCGGTGTGTTCCAAAGCCAGCTGACCCTGATCTCCGGTCTGGTGTGTCTGGGGCTGGGCGCGTTCCTCATCATCCGCAGCGATCTCGTGGTGCGCATCCTGCCCATCGTGTTCGGCCTGTTCGTCATCTTCGACAGCCTTGGCCGCATCCAGAATGCGCTGGAACTGCGCCGGTGCGAGTATTCCAGCTGGAAGGGCTTCCTTCTGCTGGCAGTGCTCAGCATCGTGCTGGGCATCGTCATGATCCTTGACCCGTTCGGGACCATGGAAACGCTGGTCATGGCCATCGGCGTCATCCTCATCATCGAGGGTGCGCTGAACCTGCTCAGTGCGCTGTACACGGTCATCGCAGTCAAGCGGTTCCTCAAGCTGCATCCCGAAACGCAGTCCATGCTGGAAGCGGTCACCGGCAAGGATCTGAACGGCGACGGCGTCATCGCCCCGGACGTCACCCCCACGGACGCCGAAGCAACTGCTGTAGAACTGGACCATGTGGACGAAAGTGCCACTGTCGAGCAGGAGGACGCGGACGAATAACGTCTCTCCGCATCTCATACCCATCTCAAACAAAAGGATAAAAAGAACATGGAAAAGTACGATCTGATCATCGTCGGCGCCGGCCCTGCCGGTATCTTTACCGCTGTGGAGCTTCTGCGCCATGGCAGCAAGAAGAAGATTCTTCTGGTGGAAAAGGGCAAGCCCGTGGAAAAGCGCCATTGCCCCAAGGCAGAACTGGGTCACTGTGTCAACTGCCGCCCCACCTGTGCCATCACCACCGGCTTCTCCGGTGCGGGCGCTTTCTCGGACGGCAAGCTGAGCCTGTCTTATGAGGTCGGCGGCGACCTGCCCACCCTCATCGGCGAGGAGTTCGCACAGGAGCTGATCAACTACACCGACAAGATCTACCTCGAGTTCGGCGCAGACCCCCACGTTGAGGGCATCTACACCGGCGAGGACATCAAGGAGATCCGCAAGAACGCTATTCACGCCGGCCTGAAGCTGGTGGACTGCCCCATCCGCCACCTCGGCACCGAGAAGGCTCAGCAGCTCTATCTGGCCATCCAGAATTATCTGGCCGACAACGGCGTGGAGCTGCTCTTCTCCACCGAGTGCGAGAACATCATCCTCGAGAACGAAGTCTGCAAGGGCGTCCTGATCAAGCAGGGCAATGAAGAGCCGCACGCCGTCTACGCCGATGAAGTCGTCATCGGCACGGGCCGCCGCGGTGCAGACTGGCTGGAAAAGATCTGCGCTGAGCACCACATCGCCCACAAGCCCGGTACGGTCGATATCGGCGTCCGCGTCGAGTGCCGCAACGAAGTCATGGAGAAGGTCAACAAGGTCCTGTACGAGTCCAAGCTGATCGGCTATCCGAAGCCTTGGAAGAACAAGGTCCGCACCTTCTGCCAGAACCCCGGCGGCTTCGTCGCGCAGGAGAACTATGACAACGACCTCGCTGTCGTCAACGGCCACAGCTTCAAGGAGAAGAAGAGCGAGAACACCAACCTCGCCATCCTCGTCTCCCACAACTTCACCGAGCCGTTCAACCAGCCCATCGCTTACGCACAGAAGGTCGGCGAGCTGACCAACATGCTGGGCGCGGGCCACATCATGGTCCAGCGCTACGGCGACATTCTGGACGGCAAGCGCACTTGGCAGAAAGAGCTGGCACAGTCCAACGTCAAGCCCACCCTGAAGGATGCCGTGGCCGGTGATATCACCGCCGCCATGCCTTACCGCGCCATGACCAACATCATCGAGTTCATCAAGATGCTGGACATGGTCGTTCCCGGCTTTGCCGCCACCGAGACGCTTCTCTACAGCCCGGAGCTGAAGTTCTACTCCAACAAGGTCAAGATGGACGAGAACCTCGACACCAACATCAAGGGTCTGCACTGTCTGGGCGACTCTTCCGGCTGGACCCGCGGTCTGATGATGGCGTCCGTCATGGGCATCCTGATGGGCCGCAAGCTGGCGGAAAAAGAAGGCTGCTAACGGAAATTTACGATTCCTCGTGCAAATGCACGGGGAATTTTTTTGCGCGTTTTTGACCGAAATCTACGATTTTTGCCAAAACCGATTTTTTCCGGTTTTGATTGGATTCATCGCGCGAAATAATTGATTTTTTCGGCAAAAACTGCTACACTAAAAGAGTGAATCATTGGGATCGCTCCAAAAAAGTGTGAGGGAGGTATCTCTATGCGCGAATCCCCGGGAAGCGTCGTCACTCTGCTGTGCTCGGGCATCCAGCTTTACAGTGCCGAGCGGCGCATTGCGGACTGCATCCTCAGCGATGTAAAGTGGGCCTCAAGCGTCACTTCGGCCGAGCTGGCCCACGCCAGCCGCTCGTCGGAAGCCACAGTCACGCGGCTGTGCCACAAGCTTGGGTTCGAGAATTACCGCAAATTCCAGCTTGCACTGGCGCGCGACGTGATGGACCAGCAGGAAACGGAGGTCCAGCGGACCATCAGTCAGGATAAACTGCGGCAGACGCTCCAAAGCGTACAGGCCAACCGGCAGGAAGAGGTCCGCGCCACCATTCAGGCGCTGAATCTGCGCCAGCTGCGGCAGACGCTGAGCATCCTGCGCAGCGCCGAGATCATCCAGATCGAAGCCACCGGCAACACCCTTCCGGTCGCGATCGACGCATCGCTCAAGCTGAGCAGTCTGGGCAAGCGCTGTGTGACCAGCATGGTCGCCGAAAAGACCCGTGCATTCGCCTCCACCCTGACCGAACGGGACGTCCTGCTGCTGATCTCCAGTTCCGGCCGCAGCGACCGGCTGCTCGAGACGGCCCGCGTGGCCCGCAGCCGCGGGGCCAGCGTCCTGCTCATCACCTGCGACCGGCGCTCTCCGCTGGCATCTCAGGCCAACCATCTGCTCCTCGCGTCCAACCGCGCCCAGCGCATCGTGGATACCGACCCGGCCCCGTCGCTGCTCTCGTCGGCGCTGCTGGTCGAAATCTTGTACTATCTGCTCCTCACCGGTGAGGACCTGACCGAAGCATAGGGCTTGCTGCAAATAAAAATGTGATAGCAGCCTGTACAAAGAAATCGCGCAAAATCAGAAACCCGGAACCCTTTTTGAGCCGTTTTAGCTCCGAAAAGGTTCCGGGTTTTATGCATTATTTTTTTTTTTAGAGAACCGTCATCCAGTTTTCCACAGGTTTCTTACTTTGCGTTGAAAACATAGGCATCCATCCGGCGGAATGCTTCCTCGATGCGGGCACGGGGAGACGCCAGATTCATCCGCAGATGGCAGGGGCCATGGAACATCTTGCCGTCCTGAATGGCCACGCCCACGTCCCAGCAAGCCTGTTCGACTTCCTCGATGGTCTTGCCATGAGCCTTGCACCAGTCGGTGCAGTCCACGAACAGCATGTAAGTGCCCTCCGGCTTTGCCACCGTGACGCCCTCGAAGTGCTTTTCGATGTAGTCACAGGCAAAATCGATGTTGCCGGTCAGGACCTCGCACAGCTCGTCGATCCACTCATAGCCTTCCGGCTTGTATGCGCCGATCAGGGCGTGCATGGACAGGACGTTCATCATGTTGTAGTGGTTCAGGCTGGATTCCTTGTTGATGCGGTCGCGCCACCAGCCGTTGTAAACGATGTGGTAGCTGCCCACCAGACCCGCCAGATTGAAGGTCTTGGACGGCGCATAGAACGCTGCCGTGCGCATCCGGGCATCCTCGCTGACAGACTGGGTGGGGGTGTGCTTGTGGCCGCCCAGAATGATATCGGACCAAATTTCGTCCGAAACGACATAGACATCGTATTTTTTGTACAGCTCCATAGCTTTTTCCAGCTCCCAGCGCTCCCACACACGGCCGCAGGGGTTGTGGGGGTTGCACATGATGGCTGCATGGATATGCTCTTCCTTGAGGTGCTTTTCCATGTCCTCAAAGTCCATCCGCCACACGCCGTTCTCGTCCTTGACCAGCGGAGAGTGCACAGCCTCATAGCCGTTGTTCTTCAGGCTCATGGTGAAGCCGATGTAGGTGGGGCTGTGGATCAGAATTTTATCGCCGCGGGAGCAGACGCAGTTCAGCGCGCTGATGACGCCGCCCAGGACGCCGTTCTCGTAGCCGATGGCCTCTGCGGTCAGGCCGGTCACGCCGTTGCGCTTCTCCTGCCACTGGATGATGGAATCATAATACTCCTTGGTGGCATTGAAATAGCCGAACATCGGGTGCTTGGCGCGCTCGATAATGGCTTCCTGAATGGTAGGGACCGTGGGGAAGTTCATGTCCGCCACCCACATGGGGATGGCGTCGAAGCCCTCCTTCGGGGCTGCAGGGGAGAAGCCGTCGCCTTTCAGGCCGTCCACCGCGATGGCGTCCTTTCCGTGGCGGTCAACAAGGGAAGTAAAATCGTATTTCATAGCTGCGCTCCTTCTCAAAATTTCATTCGCACCCACCTTAACATATTTCCGCGCCGGGTGCAACCGCCCGCACGAAACTTGAGAAAATCGTGCGGAAAAATCCAAAATTTTTACGATAGCCGCAAAAAAGGACGTTCCGCCCAGAAAGGCGAAGCGTCCTCTTTGCAAATTTCAGATTCAGCCCTCGATCAGTTCCACGGTCTTCATCTTGACCGGCGTGGTGGGCTTATCGTTCCAGTCGGTGCGGACTGCAGCGATCTTGTCCACGACATCCATGCCGGCGACGACCTTGCCGAATGCGGCATACTGGCCGTCCAGATGGGGTGCATCCTGATGCATGATGAAGAACTGGCTGCCAGCGCTGTTGGGGTTCATGCTGCGGGCCATGCTGATGACGCCGCGGGTGTGCTTCAGCGGGTTGTTGACGCCGTTGGAAGCGAACTCACCCTTGATGCTCCAGCCGGGGCCGCCCGTGCCGTTGCCCAGCGGGCAGCCGCCCTGGATCATGAAACCGGGGATGACACGGTGGAAGGTCAGGCCGTTGTAGAAGCCCTGACCGACCAGCTTCTTGAAATTCTCACAGGTGATGGGGGCGACTTCCTCATTCAGTTCGATGTCGATGACGCCGCCGTCTTCCATAGTAATGCGAACCATAATGTTCCAATGCTCCTTTAGTTTTGCCCCTTGCCGGGGTGTTTGCGGCAGAAAGCTCTGCCCGCGTTCCCTTATAGTATACCATAGGTTTTGGCTTGTGCAACGGCACAGTTGCAACGTTTTTGTAAATTCGGGACCGATTTTCACAAGTCCGCGTCAAAAAGGGGCCGTTTGCGCATCCTCTTTCGGGCTGTAAACGAATTGTTGACAAATCCCGCACCTTCGTCTATAATAAAGCTAAAGAAGGCGCTGGTCCGCAAAACGGCTAGTCCCTTACTGGCTTGTCAAGAAAAATGACCGCTCTAGTCTGGGAAACTTTGAGGCGGTCATTTTTTCTTACGTTTTGTGCTTTGAGAAATCGTCCATGTGATCTGGAACGTACCGAAAATTGCTCCGCCGAGAAGGCCAAGCAACAGAACGACCTGTTCAAACGTCATGGTGAATCCCCCCTTTCCGCTTTTCAGCGTCAAGGGAAAGCAAACTTTTCAGAAAAAATCGCCCTGCCTGACGCCGAGGTGTCAGTAAGGGTCAGCCGCCTGCGTTTTGGACACAGCGCCTTCAATACCGCCCTTTGGGGCGGTATTTTTATTTTATCACAGTGTTCGACACAATACAAGAATTTTCCTGTTTCAAAGCGCGTCCCGCATTTCCGGCATATCGGCCCAGAAGCGCTTGGGACAGTGGGTCATACGGCCCTTTTCGTTGTGGCGGGCCTTGATCTCCAGCGTCTGATAGAACTGCTTCCAGAGGGCCTGAAACTGCTGCTCCCGCGCGCTGGGCGGCGGAAGCTCCAGCGGCTCGGCCAGCTCCAGAAGCTGTGCCTTGTGGTCCTGATACAGCAGAACCGCCTGATGCACCGCGTCATAGATCAGAAAATTCTCCTCCGGGAATCGTCCGCAGAAATGCCCGCGCAGGAGAGGCAGGATATAATTTTTCGGGTGGATGACTGCGCCCAGCATCCCGTCGTGCTCTTCGAAGCGGACGAAGCCCTGAAACTTGTCCACCTCCCAGTCGAGGCTCTTTTTCATCTCGTAGAGCGGAGCCACATCCGGGTGGCCCATCCGCTTGACCGTTCCCGGCCCCAGCGCAAAGGCCAGATGCAGAAATCGGATGAGGAGCAGTTCTTTCTCCTCCCAGCCGGACAGAAAATCCCGTGTGACGAGAAGTTCCGTCTCTGCGCCCAGCTTCTTTCCCAAGCTGGCGAACACCCGCTGGGCCTTTGCATGGTCGGTAGCAATATCCTTGAGCGGGTAGAGCGTGGCCGTCTCACGCTCCGGCGTCCAGACGGCAAACGGAAGCTCGTGCTGGGCAAAGCTCTCGAACACACAGCACAAAAAGCCCTCGAAACTGCCGTCGTAGAGATAGACCACATCGGCGTCGTGGAGCTTCCGGGCCGGTCTTACAGCGCTCTCGCCAGACATTGCACAGCCTCCTCTCGGACCATCCGCTGGGCTGCACGGGGCGGCACGCCTTGCTCCACCAGCCGATCCACGGCGGGCGGCGAAAACATACTCAGCTGCTCCACGCCGCCGCTGAACACGTTCGGGTCGATGAGGGCGCTGGTGATGCGCTCTCGTCCGGCGCTGCCGCGTCCCGGGTGCGCCCCGGAAAAGCCCCTGCAAACGATGAAATACTGCGCCCGCTTGAGCACCACGCCCATCCGTTTCAGCTCGTCCAGCCCCAGCGAGGCCTGTTTGCGGGCGTGCCAGATGCGGCGGGCGCTCTTGGGGCCGATGCCCGGGACCCGCAGCAGCATTTCGAAGGAAGCCTTGTTCACGTCCACCGGGAACAGCCCATAGTGCTGGACCGCCCAGTTGCACTTTGGGTCCAGATAGGGATTGAAATTCGGGTTGGCATCGTCCAAGATCTCATCCGCCTTGAACTCGTAGAACCGCAGCAGCCAGTCTGCCTGATAGAGCCGGTGCTCCCGCAGAAGCGGCGGCTTAGTGTCCAGCGCGGGGAGCCGGGTGTCCTCGGTGACCGGGACATAGGCCGAATAGAACACCCGCTTCAGGCTGTATTTCTGGTACATGCCCTCGGTCAGCTTGAGGATGTGATAGTCCGTCTCCGGCGAAGCGCCCACGATCATCTGGGTGCTCTGTCCTGCGGGCGCGAAGCGGGGCGCTTTGCGGTAAAGCGCCAGCTCTTCCCGGTTGGCCGCACCCTCGGCCGCGATCTGCTTCATGGGGCGGAAGATGGAATGCCGCCCTTTGTCCGGGGCCAGAAGCTTCAGGCTGCTCTCGCTGGGCAGCTCCACGTTGACGCTCAGGCGGTCCGCCAGAAAGCCCAGCTGTTCCAGCAGTTCCGGGCTGGTCCCCGGGATGGCCTTGGCGTGGATGTAGCCGCCGAAATGGTACTCGTTCCGGAGCAGCCGCAGGACAGCCAGCATCCGTTCGGTGGTGTAATCGGGGCTGACCAGCACCGCGCTGGACAAGAACAGCCCCTCGATGTAGTTGCGGCGGTAGAACTCGATGGTCAGTTCCGCCAGTTCGCGGGGCGAAAAGGTCGCGCGGGGGACATCGTTGGACTTCCGGTTGACGCAGTAGCTGCAATCGAACGTGCAGCAGTTGGTCATCAGGACCTTCAACAGGCTCACACAGCGGCCGTCTGCGGTAAAGGCATGGCAGCATCCAGGCGCATAGCAGCTTCCGATGCCGCCCGCCTTGGCCGACCGGGACGCGCCGCTGGACGTACAGGCCACGTCATATTTTGCGCTGTCGGCCAGAATGGTCAGCTTCTCCATCAGCGACTGTTCCATCTTCGTCCCTCCGTTCCATCAAAAAAGGCTGCTGCGGCGTGCAGCAGCCTTTTCAGCATTCGTTCTACCACTTGGCCTTCGTCTCGACCACACGGCCCGCGATGTGCAGACGGTTCAGGTCCTCGCCCTTGATGACCAGCTCCTTATAGGCCGGGTTGAAGGGCTGCAGGACGACGCAGTTGCCCCGCTGCAGATAGCGCTTGAGGGTCCCTTCGCCCTCGTCGCCGTAGATCAGCACGCCCAGATCGCCGTTTTCCAGCGTATCCTGACGGTGGACCAGCGCAAGGTCGCCGTCGTGGATGCGAGGCTCCATGCTGTCGCCGCGCACCACGAGATAGAAGTAGCTGGACGGGTCCTTGACCCTGGCATACTCCTTGCCGTAATCTTCCTCAAAGGCCAGCGCGCCATAGCCCGCCTTGACCGTGCCGATGACGGGGATCAGGCTGTAGACGTAGCTACCAAAAAAGCGCTCTTCGGTCTGGCCCTCGCTGGACGGGTCGAACAGGCCCAGCAGATAGTCTGCGGTGGTATCCAGAATCTCGGCCAGCTTCGCCACCGTGGTGGGGTCCGGAGAGCTTTTTCCACTCTCCCACTTGCCCACGGCCTGCTGGGTGACCCCCAGACGTGACGCAAGTTCCGCCTGACTCATATGCTTTTGCTTGCGGCATTGCCGTAACAGCTCCGGAAACGACATCGTACAACACTCCTCTGCTTTGGTTCCTCGGGTTGGTTTCTTACCGCTTTTATTATACAACAAAAAGCTGTTTAAGTAAAGAGAAATCTTGGTTTTCCCTCGAAGAAAAGTTGTCGCAGGGCATTTTTTCGCTGCGGAGCCGGACAATTTTGCAATTTGGGGTTGACAGAAAGCCAGAAATCTGGTAAATTAAATAGGCATTCGGTACGGCGTGTGCGAGTGCCCACGAGGAGAGATGTCCGAGTGGTTTAAGGAAGCAGTCTTGAAAACTGCCGTACGGCAACGTACCGTGGGTTCGAATCCCACTCTCTCCGCCATTTTTT
>OIYO01001734.1_pt1 | contig 10783 bp, 10 predicted proteins | sample 1588191 | NCBI WGS metagenome assembly OIYO01 (sample SAMN03283275) | human gut metagenome | biome: human-associated habitat; material: feces | host: Homo sapiens | place: Peru | collected 2012 | reverse complement strand
TAAGCTTGCTGTATCTAGCATACTATTTCCTTTAATAACTTTTCCATCAAGTGGAACTTTTTCTCCCACTTTAACAACAATTGTATCTCCCACATTCACTTCTTCTGGTGTTACTTGAATCATTTGTTCATCTTTTACAATTGTTGCATATTCACTTTTAATATCCATTAAAGAAGAAATTGATGAACGCGTTTTATTAACAGCATATCCTTGGAATATTTCTCCAATAGCATAGAACAACATAACAGCAATCGCTTCACTATAATCACCCAAAGCAATCGCTCCAAAAGTAGCTAAACACATTAAGAAGTTTTCATCTAGGAAATCTTTACGTCCAATATTTTTAATTGCTTTTAAAATAACTTTATAACCAATTAATAAATAAGCAAATAAAAACTCTATTAAATTGTTCAAAAAAAGAAAATGAAACTAATAGTTTAATAGGTAGTTTAACTGATGTAGTAAGTAATATATGTGATTTTTTATTAATAGTACTTTATATATATTTAATAAAAGAAAATATTGTAGGAAAAACCGCACTAGATTTATATTCAGGTGTTGGAACATTATCTATTGTAGCAAGTAAAGTAGTAGATAAGGTTTATTCAATTGAGGTAATTGCCAATGCTGTTAAAAATGCTCTAATAAATGCAAAGATTAATAAATGTGATAATATTAATTTTATTTTAGGTAAAGTCGAGGATAAAATAGGTTTTATTAATGATAAAATTGATACTATTATTGTAGATCCTGCAAGAGCGGGTCTTGATAAAAAAACAATTGAGGTTATTAATAATATTTGTCCTCAAAGAATTATTTATGTTTCTTGCGATACACAAAGTTTAGCAAATAATTTAGTAGATTTAGCTAATTATGAAATAAAAAAGTTTTATATTTTAGATATGTTTTCTTATACATATCATATTGAATGCTTTTGTATATTGGATAGAAAAATTCATACATAATGAGTTGACTTGAAAAAATCTTAGGAAATTCTGATGTTGGAGTGCATATTTATATATTTTACTTGGTATATGAAAATTAATTAAATTTGTTGTGAAAGGATGTAATGAAATGAAAAGTGAAATTACAAAGATAAATGATTCAGAATTAATTATATATGAGTCAAAAGATGGAAATATTAAATTAGATGTTAATTTTGAAAATGAAACTGTTTGGTTGACCGCTAATCAGATGGCACAAATTTTTAATAGAGATGAAAAAGTTATCAGAAAGCATATAAATAATGTTTTCAATGATGGTGAATTAGATGGGGAAAACAACACGCAAAAAGTGCGTGTTGATGGTGTGAAACAACCTGTTTCTTATTATAATTTAGACGTAGTAATTAGTGTTGGTTATCGAGTTAAATCTTTAGAAGGAGTCCGTTTTAGAAAATGGGCAACAGAAAGAATTAAAGAATATATAATTAAAGGCTATACTATGGATGATGAAAGACTTAAAAATCTTGGTGGTGGAAAATATTTTTATGAACTTTTAAATCGCATTAAAGATATAAGGTCGTCTGAAAAAGTATTATATAGACAAGTTTTAGATTTATATGCTACTGCTATTGATTATAATCCTAAAGCAGCTGAAACAATAAAGTTCTTTAAGATGGTACAAAACAAATTTCATTATGCTGCCCACGGAAACACGGCAGCTGAAGTGATATATAATAGAGCAGATTCAAATAAACCATTTATGGGACTTACTAGTTTTAAAGGCGAATTACCAAGTATTAATGATATAGAAATTGCTAAAAATTACTTAACGGAAGAAGAGTTAAAGATGTTAAATAATCTAGTTTCTGGTTATTTTGATTTTGCGGAGTTTCAAGCGCTGAAACATAAAACAATGAGAATGAAAATTATATAAATCAACTAGATAAAATTTTGAATTCATTGAATGCTGAAGTATTAACTAATCCTGGAAAAATTAGTCATAAAAAAGCTATGGAAAAAGCAAAAATAGAGTATGAAAAATATCAAATAAAAGAACTTACTCCTATTGAAAAAGAGTATTTAAATTCTATTAATAAATTAAATCAAATCGCGGAAAGCTTAGATAAAAATTAAATATTTAGAAAGGAAATATATGATATATGGAAAATGATATAATGAGTATTATGAATGATATTAAATATGGTTATTTAGATATAAATGGAAATATACATTATGTAATTGATAAAGACTTTGAAAGTTCATATAAATTACAGTCCCCAGGAGAAACTTTAAATAATAAAGTAGGAGTTTGCTGGGATCAAGTAGAATTAGAAAGATATTTATTTGATAAGAAAAACATTAAATTTAATACATATTTTATAGTATATTATTCTGATAATATTTGTCCAACACATACATTTTTAATATATAAAATTGATAATGACTATTATTGGTTTGAACATTCTTGGGAAAAATACCGTGGAATTACAAAATATAGTTCAGAAAATAGTGCTTTAAATGACATTAAAGAAAAGTTTATAAATGATGAATTAAATAATAATTATGATGATACAAATTTATTTATTTTTAAATATTCTAAACCAAGATATGGAATAAATTTATTAGAATTTTATCATCACTGTGAAAATGGAGAAAAAGTTAAATAAAGTTTTTATTTTCTGAAAATTGTATAGTATAAGTCTTGAAAATTATATAGTGTAAATTAAAATGTAAAGTGTGTGTTAAATGATATACAGTATTTATAAAAAAATATATACTATAAATAGGTGTGAATTTTATGAAAAAGAAAATAATAAACTAAGTTCATAAAATGTTGTAACATTAGGTGTAAAACCAATCGATGATATAAAATGCTCATATTATAGACTTTATAAATATCATGCAAATGCTGTCTTAAAAATAAAAATTAATCGGAGGTAAAAATGACAAAAGAACAGTTTATTAATGCTTATCCAAATATTAAAATAAATAATACGATGTTTTTAAATGAAGATGGCTTTCGTGACTTTACTGAGGAAGAATTAATAAATTTATGTTCTATTTATTTTGATAATGCAAGTAAACTTTTTATGTATATTTATATGTATGATTATGAAAAGTATTATAAAAAAATGCTTATTACTATTGCTAAAACTGTACCTTTGTTTTTTGATATATCAAATATAAATGATATTAATGAAAATAGTTTTGATGATAAAAGATTCGATTATAATGTAATATTTAATGAATATGAAATACTTTTTAATAAGGGATTAATTAAAAATATAGATATAGATTATACAGATATTAAAGATATAAAATTTATTAATGCTTTTTTGCAAATGAAAAAGGATTACCATCAAAGTGGCAAACTTAATAAAAAAGTTATATCTACTTTAAATGATTATTTAAAATCTAATATTCTTAAGGAAAATTCTAATTTAGAAAATATAGATTCTAAAATAAATGAAATTATTGGCTATTTATTAAGTGGTGATATAAATCTTATTGATATTATAAAGTATGATTATAGTTCTTACAAAAGAATTTTAGTCGAAGGAAAATATAAAGATAAATTAAATAATTTTGATAATAACTCTTTAGAGGTACTACTTGATATTAAACCTAAACAAGTTAAAAACTTAATTAATATAGTTCAAAATAATTTCGATGATTTTAAACATTATAATTATGATAGACAAATGCGTTTTGTTATAAATTTAATTGCTGTCTTAGGCTATCAAAATTCTGAAAAGTTAATTAATATGTTAAATAAAGATGAAAATAAATTTAGAAAAGTATTTAGTAGTTTATATTTAATAGATTTACAAAAAATTCATTTAAATTCTGGTAAAATTGTTTATGATGAGCAGTTTATTAATTTCTTTTTTAGTCCAAATGGATTATTAAAAAGTATTCTTAATAACGATTATGAAATATCACAAAATATTGATGTTATATATGCTGGTTTTAGTGAATATGAAAAAAGATTTAAAACGCAACATATTTATAATAAAATAGATTTTTATAAAGATTTACTTAAAAATGGTATATTAAGACCTCTCGATCCAGATTTATCACCACTTGAGGGAAGTATAATTAATGAATGTGTAGATAATAAAAAGTTTCAATCATTTACTAATGATAATAGTATTATTCAAAATGTAAGTGAGGAATATAGAAAGGTGCGTCATAACTATCAAAAAACTATTCCTTATGTAAGTGGCACAAAAAATGGTTATTATTACGAAACACTTTCTTGTGATGATCCTAATTTATTTGTAATGGGTTCAAAAACTAATTGTTGTTTTAAAATAGGTGGGGAAGCGGACTCTTTTGTTAGGTACTGCGCTGAAAATGTTAATGGAAGAGTTTTAGTTATAAAAGATAGTAAGGAAAATGTATGTGCAATGATACCTTTTGTAAGAAATGGAAATGTACTTTTATGTAACTCAATTGAATCTACAAGCGTAAAAAATATTGATTATATGAGAAATATATTTGATGTAGCAAAAACTGCTTTTGAAAAAATGATTAATATTTCTTCGTTAAATGAAAGCAAAGAAGAAAGTATTTCTTTAGTACTCATGGGTAATTATAAAAATCAAATTGAAAGAATTGGTGGTTATGAAATGATGCCTAGGGACCTTATTAGTTATGAAAATTTAAGACCATTAAATGAAACCCCAGATATGTACGCTAATATGGGTGGTTATGATTATGCAAATTATATAATTACGAAAAAAGATGATACAGCACTTTATACTACCTCAAGTTTTGAAGCCACTGTTAGATATTTAGATCCAAGAATGGAAACTAAAGAAATAGAAAAAGAGTATATTGCCAAAGAAGACATAACAAATATAAATAAAATTTATTATGAAAAAACATTAGGGGTTTTAGATTTATCACATGCTTTAAAGATAATATATAATAAAGACTTTTTCATTTTAATTAATGATGATTATAGTATTATTTCATGTATTGTTGGAAGTGATCCAAGAGCTATAAATGAATATAATGAATATTTAAGTTTAGAAAAAGAGTATGCAAGTTATTTTGATAAAGATGGACATGTAAAAGAACAAGCTTATTATAGATAATGCAACTAAAAAGTTACAAAAAACAACCTAAAATTGGTTTTCCGCAACTGAGTTACATGATAAAATCTTTTTAGAAAGAAGGAAAGATTATGAATTTTAGTGAAAAGTTAGTAAAACTTAGAAAAGAAAATAAGATGAGTCAAGAGGACTTAGCAGCATCACTTGATGTATCAAGGCAATCTGTATCAAAATGGGAAAGTGGACAAACATATCCAGAAATGGACAAACTCCTTGCTATATGTAAAATATTTAATGTTACTTTAGATAGTCTTACAAATGATGAGGTAGATATTAATAATACTGAAAATAAAGATAAAAATGTAATTGATAGTTTCTTTAGTTTTGTAAAAAATACTTATAACTTTATTGTTAATAATACACTTCTTGATAATACAAAATGTTTTTTAGTTATGATGTTTACTTTTTTAGCATTATTAATATTAAAGTTACCGGTTAACTTATTAAGTAATAAAGTAACTAATTTAATAACAAGTGTTAGTCAAAATGATTTTACAATTTTTGTGGCAAACCTTTTTGAATTTATATTTGACTTTGCTTATGTTGCTTTATTTTTTATAGTAATGATATATATATTTAAAATTGGTTTTTTAGACAAAATGGATTTAAAAAAAGATAATGATTTAAAATTTACAAAAGAGGTAAAGGAAAGTAAATCTATAAAAGAAATAGAGAGAAATGATTATTCATTTATTAATTTATTTTCTAATATTTTAATTGTTTTTGTTAAATTTTTTATAGCTTGTTTTACATTTCCATTTCTAGTTACTTTAATTATATTTTTTATAGGTCTTATTATAATATTATATTTTGCATTTAACGGACTTACATACATTGGCTTAATTCTTATTTCATTATCAATTATTTTCTTAAATATTTTAACTATAGAATTCTTATTTGACTTATTATTTAGTAAGAAAGTTCCATTCAAAAGAATGCTTATTACTTTAATTGCATCACTTTCTATATTTGGAATAGGTTCTGGATTATTTTCAATTGAGATATCTAAAATTAGTTATATAAATAGTATTTCTCCAAAGTTTAAAACCACAACAAATGAGTTTAATGTAAAGATGCAAGATAATCTTTTAATAGATACAAATACTCATTATGAGTATGTAATTGATAATACTTTAGATAATATTAAAATTGAAGTAGAAACATACCCAGATTTTGTTACATCGCATACTGAATATCAAAATTACATTTATAGAATTGTGTTAAATGATTATGAAGTAAATGTAAAAAAAATATTTGATGATTTTTTACAAAACTTAAAACATAATAAACTATATAATTATGATTTTGAGGATAATAGCATAATTAAAATTTATGCTAATGAAAAAAATATTAATATTTTAAAAAATAATATTGAAAAAGAATATAAAAATATTAAAAATCAAACTGATATAATTGATGATATTAATGAAAAATATGATGAAATTATAGATAAGTATAATGAACTTTTAGATAATTATAATACTTTAAAAGAAGAAAATAATTCTTTAAAAGAGGAAAATCAAAAGTTAAATGATAAAATTAATATCATTACTAAAACAGTAGAGTAATATAAATAAAAATTAGTTATATAAATATAAAATAATCAAAATATAAATCAATTTATTGACTAAACATTAAAAATATTATATTATTTTAATAGATAGAAAATAGAAAAAAGGGTGAAAAGTGTGACAAAAGCATATAAGTTTACATATATTTTTTTAGGTATTATGATTGCTGTTTTACTAACTTTTTTAGTACTTTGGTGTACTAAGTCATACACAGTAACTTTTGATACTGATGGTGCGCAAACCTATGAAGCTATATCTATTAGACCTGCTCAAAAAATTGAATTACCGCCAACTCCTGTAAAAGAGGGGTATACTTTTGAAGGTTGGTATTATGATGATAAAAAATTTGATGAAAATACTTTAATATTTGATAATATAACTTTGAAAGCAAAATGGAAAAGTATTATGGAATAAAAAAATCATTAGTTAATTTCTAATGATATTTTTTTGATTAAATCTAAATATTTTTGTTTTTCTTTTTCTAAAGATTCTTCGTCTTTTCTTTCAAATCTTACTGTAAGAACAGGACCTGTATTAGATTGTCTTATTAATGTAAATCCATCTTCATAATCAATTCTTATGCCATCAATATTATTATATTTAATATTTTCATTATCAAGATATTCTTTTAATTTATCAATTATTTTTGATTTATTTTCTTCGGTTACTTCAATTTTAATTTCAGGAGTATGGTAGTATTTTGGAATGCTTTGGCTCATTTCACTAAACGTTTTATCACTTTTAGATAGCATTTCAATTATTCTTAAAGCATTATATATTCCATCATCAGTTCCTATCCATTTATCTTTAAACCAAAGATGTCCAGAAAACTCTCCACCAAAATCTAAATTCATTTCATTTATTTTTAAATTCATATAACTATTACCTGTACGATAAATTGTAAGAGGTAAGTTAATTTTTTGCATTTCATCAATAACTGCTTTAGAGCATTTAACATCCATTATTGCATTTCTATTTTTTAAATTTGGATTTAAATACTTATACATATTTATCATTACATTATCAATTGGAGTAAATACTGCCTTATTATCAACAACTCCAACTCTATCGGCATCACCATCTATACCAAGAGCTATATCAAAATGATTATTTGTAACTTCCTCTTTTAACATTTGCATATTTTCTTCGACTGAAGGATCTGGATGATGAGCTGGAAAGTTTCCATCACTAATTCCATTAATTATTTTATAATCAATATCAAATTTTTTAAGTATTCTTTCTAAAATTATACTTCCTGTACCATTACCTGGATCAAATACTGCTTTTATTTTTTTACTTCCTAAATCTATACTTTCAGTAATTTTATTTATATAACTTTCAAAATTATCATTATATTCTTGATAAAATCCTTGGGCATTTCTAAATTTACCATTAAATAGAAAATCTCTAAAATCATATATTTCTTTACCACAGGCATTTCCCTTTATTGAAAAAGAAAATTTAAAACCATTATATTCTTTAGGGTTATGAGAGGCAGTAATCATAATGCCATTTTCTACGTTAAGTAGTTTTTTATAGTAGTAGTAAATAGGAGTAGTACATAATCCTAAATCAATTACGTGAGCACCTCCCTGTAAAAGTCCCTTTACTAAGGAAGAATTTAATCCCTCAGAGGAAAGTCTATTATCATGACCAATTATTACTTTATTATTTTTTATGTATGAAGCAAAAGCATGACCAAAAGTAAATGCATCTTCTTCGTTTAAATCAGTGGGGTAGATACCCCTTACATCATATTCTCTAAATATATATTTTTTCATATCATCACCATCTAAATTATATAATTATTTGATTATTTAGTAAATAACTTGTTATTTAACTTTACATTGTTAATAGTAAAAAAACTCAGTAATTTATACTGGGTTATTTTATGTTTTTAAAATTATTATGAATAGTATCAGCATTATTTTTTTCATCCATTATAACTATTATTACATTTTGATTACTATCAATTATTACACTATCTGGAACTACACATATCCATCTATTAGGATCAACTGATTTTTTTAAAGTGTCTACTGCTTTTTGAGTATCTTCATTATCATTTAATCTTATTATTCCTATCATATAGGCTATTGCATTAATATTTGCTTCGGAAACTATTGCTTCTTTAAAATCAATATCAGCATCACCAAAATAGTCCTCAAAATTATCTTTTGTAATTTTAGTAATATAATTATCTGGTAACTGGGCTCCTTTAGTCGATGCTTTTAAGATACTTTTTAAACTCATTTTTGTAATATTGTTTTCTTTTTTACAACCGGTAATTAGTAATAATGAAACTGCAAATAATAAAAATATTTTCTTCATTTAATCTATCCTTTCAATAATATTTTATCAAATATAAAAATAAAAAGAAAGTGGTAAAAAAATTCTTTATTTTCATATTAAAGTATGATAAACTAATTGTAGTTATAGGATGGAGTTTATTATGAAAAAAGTTTTAAAAAATATCTTGAAAGTTTTATCTTTTATTGGAGTGTTTATATTAATGGTAGTATTTACTCTATATGCATCATTACTTCTTATATGTTATGGCCCAAGTAAGTCTGCGAGAAATATATTTACAACAACATTTTTAGAGACTGGTGCTTTTAAATTCGTTGTTCATTTAGTTCTTCCTAATAAGACTATTAATGAAATAGTAAATAGTAACTCTTTAAAAGAACTAAATAAAGATGTTGATAGTAATTTAATTGATGTTAGTAATGAAAATAAAAAAGATATTAAAATCGAAAAGGTTAATGGTAGTAATTTTCATGGAACTATGATGATAATTAGTGATCCATCAAGAGTTAAAGTAGCAACTACAGCACCATTTTCTGAATATGGTAAAACTCTTGATGAAATAGTTAAGGAAAATAATGCTATTGGAGGAGTAAATGGTGGTATTTATGTATCTACTCTTAATAAAGGTGGGTATCCAATGGGTGTTGTTGTTTCAAAAGGTGAAATTGTTTGGAATAGTCCAAATGGTGTTGGTTATCATTTAATTGGTTTTGATGAAAATAATATTTTAAAAATTAAATGTTCGGTATATCAAAGGAAAAAAGATAATACCGGTTATGAAGATAAAGAACTTATTTTTATAAGTAAAGATGATGGGTTAAATTGGCAACTAAAATAATTATTGACTTCTCAACTCAAATATATTACGCTTTAAGTAGTGTAGGAGATAATGAGTTATGAAAAAGAATTATAAACTTATAATAATTTTTAGTGTAGTAATTGTTTTCTTTATTATGCTTAGTTTCTTTTATGATAAAAGTAATAAAAATAAAACAACAAATGTAACTACTTACGATAGAAAAGTAATGGATATAAAAAATACAGCTAAGAGTGATGAAGTATGTACTGATTCTAAAGAAGAATTTTATCAAGATGATAATTATAAATATTCTTTTCCTTGTATGATGAGTAGTAAAATAATTGTTTATTTTAATGATGGTACCCAGGAATATGTAAGAGATGCTTTAAATAATAAAGATATCACTATAAGTGATTTAGATCGATATTCCATAACATATTATAAAGAAGTAAAATAAGTTTTAGTAACATAGGACTTATTTTTTCTTGTTATTTACTGAGACATTTGCTAAACTAAGTGAGGTGAAAAAAATATGGAAAAACTTATAATTATAAAATATGGTGAATTAACAACGAAAAAAGATAATATTAATTTTTTTTTAAAAGCATTAAAGAAAAATGTTGAAGATGCTTTAAATAATATAGAACATGCTACTACTTATGATGCTTCTAGAATGTTTATAAAAACTAATGATTTTGATAAGACAGTAGAAAAGTTAAAACGTGTTTTTGGAATTCATAAAATTACAGTTGCTTATGAACTTAGTAATGATTTAGATACTATTAAAGATAGTTTACTTACTCTTTTAAAAGATAAAGACTTTAAGACATTTAAAGTAGTAGTTAAAAGATCTTATAAAAAATATCCTGGTAACAGTATGGAACTAGCAGCCACTTTAGGGGGACATATTTTAAAAAATATAAAGAATAAAAAAGTTGATGTTCATAATCCAAATTTAGAAGTTAACGTCGAGATAAGAAAAGATTATAGTTACATCTATTTTGAAGACATACTAGGTATTGGTGGTTATCCTGTTGG
>OIYO01001732.1_pt1 | contig 10806 bp, 7 predicted proteins | sample 1588191 | NCBI WGS metagenome assembly OIYO01 (sample SAMN03283275) | human gut metagenome | biome: human-associated habitat; material: feces | host: Homo sapiens | place: Peru | collected 2012 | reverse complement strand
GTTTCTTCCTTTCGGTCCAAGGGTTACACGTACGGTATCTGCAAGCTGGTTTACACCATTCTGAAGAGCGTTTCTTGCCTCTGCTCCATATTTAATCTCTTTTGCCATGATTGTCATGCCTCCTGATTTTTACTTGATTATTCTTTATTTTACAACTGCCAGAATGTCATCCTGTTTTACGATGATGTACTCTTCGTCTTCCAGTTTGACGTTGGTTCCTGCATATTTGGAATAGATTACCTGATCTCCGACTGCAACTTCCATTTTTACTTCTTTGCCGTCTTCTACTTTTCCAGGTCCTACTGCGATAACCTCAGCCTGCTGCGGTTTCTCCTGTGCCTGTCCCGGAAGTACGATACCGGATTTTGTGGTTTCCTCTGCTTTTAACTCTTTTAATACAACTCTGTCACCTAAAGGTACTAACTTCATTTATGTTTCCTCCTTCAAGATTTCATTCAGTTTTATTTATTAGCACTCAGTTCATTCGAGTGCTACTTGATGGTTCTTACTATAGTGTTTTCCACCTCATTTCGCAAATGCATGAATTTTGTAATTCTCTTTTTTTTTCTCGTGATAGCTCTTAATTTCTCTTATTTTCTCGTTTTTTCTTATTTTGGCAACTTTTTCATATTTTATACTCTCTTTATAAATTTATTAGTTACTGTTCACACAGCGCCTGAACACTCGCTGTTCAGGTGCGTAAGAACGTGATTCAGGTGTGAGCAGCCCTCCTTTTGCGCAGCAAAACTTTAAATGAGGGCTGCGAATGTTACAATTCACAGGGAACCTGGGAATTGTAACATCTAATTATAGTTTATTCCTAAAAACGGGAATGATACCATTTTTTTCCGCTCCACGAATGCTTTTTTGCACAAAAAGAAACGGCGCCATTCTTAAACGGCTCCGATTCTTTTCTACATTCCACTTTTTTATTTTTTCGCCTCGTCCGGATGGGCATCGCCCTTTCCTTTCAGGTTCTTTCTTGCTTTGATCTCGTCGAGTTCATCAAAGATATAATCATTTAATACCTTGATATACGTTCCCTTCATACCGCTGGAACGGGACTCGATGACACCTGCGCTCTCGAATTTGCGGAGGGCATTTACGATGACGGATCTTGTGATGCCGACGCGGTCTGCAATTTTGCTTGCAACCAGAATGCCTTCATCCCCGTTCAGTTCATCAAAGATATGGATGATGGCTTCCAGTTCGGAGAAGGACAGCGTGTTGAATGCGGATTTAACTACCTGAACCTTGCGGTTTTCCTCCACATTTTCCTCGTTGACGGAACGCATCATTTCCAGTCCGACAACGGTTGTGCCGTACTCACTGACGATGATATCGTCGATATCGTACTGCGGGGTGCAGCGGTACATAAATACGGTACCAAGGCGTTCTCCGGCGATCTCGATCGGGCAGATAATTGCGGTGTAGCGCTCTACACCAGGCCGCTCAAAGCCGAGGGTCTGTAAATTGACGTTCTCTTTTGTGGAGAGTACGCCGAGGAGACGTTCGTTTAATGCGGCATCGACATAACCGCCCACCTTATCCTCGATCAGCTCCGTAATTTCTTCCACGCCCGGGCAAAGGCTGATGCCCAGCACTTTTCCTTTTTTACTGATCACCAGGATATTGGAACTTAACGTTTCCATCAGGACTTCACAGATATCGTTGAACACGACCTTCGTGGAGTGATTGTTATGAAGCAGTTTGTTGATTTTTCTGGTTTTATCCAGCAGTTGTACGCTCATGTTCTTCTCCTTTCTTTATTTTCTGCATTTTTTTGGCGTATCCGCCGAAAAAAATGCACACTAATGCCTTTTTCAGACAACCCTTAAAACTAAGCTCATTCTATCATGTAGTTTTCCGGAAATCAATATATTTTTCAGAAAACTATAAATTTTATAAAAATTCATGCTAAATTTTTTCGGATCTTCCTGTTTTTCCGCCTCGATAAGCAAAAAAACGGCCTGCACCAGTTTTTCACCAGTACAGACCGCTTTGTCATTCTCAGTCTTCGTCTTTCTTTTCGCGTGCTTCTACATAGCCGCACTGCTCGTCCGCGCAGACCAGCTTATTGCCTTTTTCCAGCATATAGCCGCCGCACTGCGGGCATTTCTTGGCAGACGGTTTCTGCCAGGACATGAAATCGCATTCCGGATTGTTTTCGCATCCATAATATTTCCGTCCTTTTTTCGTCTTGCGCAGGATCACTTCTTTTCCGCACTTCGGACACGGAACACCGATCTTTTCCAGATACGGCTTCGTGTTCTTGCAGTCCGGGAATCCCGGGCAGGCGAGGAATTTTCCGTGCGGGCCGTATTTGACCACCATGTTGCGGCCGCAGTTCTCGCAGATGACATCTGTCACCTCATCCTCTACCTTAACTTCTTCGAGGTTCTTTTCTGCCTCTGTGACCGCCTCATAGAGATCCGGCCAGAAGTTCTCGACTACTGTCTTCCACGGAACACTTCCATCTCCAACCCTGTCGAGCAGAGCTTCCATCGTTGCCGTAAAGTTGACATCCACGATGCTCGGGAATGCCTCTTTCATCATGTTGTTGACCACCTCGCCGAGCTCTGTCATGTAAAGGTTCTTGTTCTCCTTTGCCACGTAACGGCGGTTGATGATCGTTGTGATGGTCGGCGCATACGTACTTGGACGGCCGATGCCGAGTTCCTCAAGCATTTTGACAAGGGATGCCTCGGTGTAGTGTGCCGGCGGCTGTGTGAAGTGCTGCTGCGGATCCATCTTTTCCAGTGCCAGCTTCGTTCCTGCCTCCAGGCTCCGGACAGCGGCGTTTTTCTCTTTCTTTTCCTCATCCGGATCGGTGTAAACGGACATGAAACCATCAAATGCCAGACGGGAGGAAGCTGCTGTAAAGAGATACTCTCCTGCATTGATCCGTGCGGAAATTGTCTCATAGACGGCTGGCTGCATGCGGCTTGCCACAAAGCGTTTCCAGATCAGCTGATACAGGCGGAACAGATCTCTTGGCAGGGATTCTTTTACCATTACCGGTGTATTCGTCACATCGGTCGGACGGATGGCCTCGTGCGCATCCTGTGCCTTGCTGTTTTTATTCTCCGTCGTGTCCCCGCTTGCGGTATATTTTGTGCCGTACTGCTCCTGGATAAAGGAACGTGCTGCCGCATCGGCCTCCTCGCTGATTCGTGTAGAATCGGTACGCAGATAGGAAATCAGAGCGATCGTTCCCTTTCCTTTTACTTCCACGCCCTCGTAGAGCTGCTGCGCCAGACGCATCGTCTTCTGCGTGGAGAAGTTCAGCACCTTCGATGCTTCCTGCTGCAGGGTACTCGTGGTGAACGGAAGCGGCGCTTTCTTGGAACGCTCTCCTTTTTTCACTTCGGATACGGTAAAGGTCTCATTTTCCAGTCCCTTTAAGATTTCATCGAGCTGCTCTTTCGTCTCGATCGCCATCTTTTCACTGCCTTTTCCGTGGAATTTTGCGACGAGCGGTTTCTTCTCGCCCGGAATTTTCAGATCTGCTTCCAGTGTCCAGTATTCTTTCGGAATGAACGCATTGATCTCATCCTCGCGGTCGCCGATGATGCGCAGTGCAACGGACTGCACACGGCCGGCGGAAAGTCCGCGTTTGATTTTCTTCCATAACAATGGGCTGATTTCATAACCTACCATACGGTCGAGGCAGCGGCGCGCCTGCTGCTCGTCCACCAGGTTCATATCGATGTCGCGTGCCTGTTTGATCGACGCTTTGACTGCTGATTTTGTGATCTCGTTGAAGGTGATGCGGCGCATCTTGTTCTCATCGAGATTCAGCGCAATCGACAGATGCCAGGAAATTGCCTCTCCCTCGCGGTCAGGGTCAGTTGCGAGATAAACTTTATCTGCTTTTTTTGCGGCTTTTCGAAGAGATGCCAGAAGCTCTCCTTTTCCGCGGATGGTGATATATTTTGGTTCAAAGTCATGTTCTACATCAATTCCAAGCCGGCTTTTCGGCAGATCGCGCACATGGCCCATGGATGCTGCAACTTCGTAATTCGCCCCGAGATACTTTTTCACCGTCTTGACTTTTGCCGGTGATTCCACTATTACAAGATATTTTGCCACCTCTGATGCCTCCTGAATACATATTTTTATAACTGTCCAGATCTATATTGCGTTTTTCATATCGCATAGTTCTGCATCATTACAAATTTCCAAATTAGCCGTAACTTCCACTGACTATACACCAAAAAGTTTTTTCTTGCAAGTGTTTTCCATTTTTAAAATGTACCATTTTTCGAGGTTTCCCGACAAAATAACAGGATTTTTTCTATTTTTTAACGATTTTTTCCTGATTTTTTTCTTTTCTTTTTCCTTTTTCAGACATGCACGCGGCGCAGAAGAGCCCCCTTTTTTCTTTTTCTTCTATTATAATTGTGCACCGGGCAGAATATCACAAAACCTTTCTTTTCCTCGTCTCTTTTACGATAACGCCATGTACACGCCCGGCGGATTTTCCGCAATAACGCCGTCAATTTCGAGTGCCAGCAGAATGCCGGTCAGCTCCTGCAGCGGGATTCCGGTGCTGCCGGCAAGCTGTGCAAGATTCTGCGGTTCTGCCGCGAGTGTTTTCAGAACCATTTCCGCCTCTTTTCCATAGCGCGGACGCGGTGCGGCTCTTTTTGTCCCGGCCTTTTTCACGCCCAGCTCCTCGAGAATCGTTTCGGGTGAAATCGCAATTTCCGCTCCCTGCGCGATCAGGCGGTTGCAGCCGCGGCTTGTCGCATCCGTTGTCCGTCCGGGCAGGGCAAATACCGTTTTTCCCTGCTCCAGCGCGTAGTCCGCCGTAATGAGCGAGCCGCTCTTCTCTTTTGCCTCAATTACCAGAACGACATCTGCCAGCGCACTGATCACGCGGTTACGGATCGGGAAATGCCACGGAAGCGGCTCTGCGCCCGGCGGAAATTCGCTTAAAACACCGCCTCCGTTTTCCAGCATCCGCCGCATCAGCGGATAATTCTGTTTCGGATAGCAGATATCCACGCCGCAGCCAAGCACGGCAAACGTCTTTCCCTTTCCGCGCAGTGCCCCCTCGTGCGCCGCCGCGTCGATTCCGCACGCCAGTCCGCTGATCACCGCCACGCCGTTTGCCGCCAGCACCTGCGCGAAAAAGGCCGCCTGGCTCTTTCCGTACGCCGTACACATCCGCGCGCCCACAATCGCCGCTGTTTTCTGCTCATCCGCCGGCAGCGCGCCCCGCACGAAAAGGCGGGACGGCATGTCCGCGAACGGCATAAGCCGCTCCGGATAGCCCTCCTGCCCGCGGCCGACTGTAAAGATTTCCATCGCCATACGTTAGATCCTCCATATACTTTTGTCGGCGCTCCGAAAGCAGATCGCCTCGCTGATATGCGGAACGCTGATTTTGACCGCCCCGTCCAGATCCGCAATTGTCCGCGCGGTGCGGATAATCCCATGGTAGGAACGCGCGCTGAGGCGCAGGCGGCGGAAGGCATCCTCTAAAAGCTCTTCCGCTGCCTTTTCCAGGATACAGTATTTCTCGATCTGGCCTGCTTTCAGTTCGCTGTTGAAATGAATCGACTCCTGCCGGTAGCGCGCCGCCTGGATTTCCGCCGCTGCCGTCGCTTTTTCCCGCATCTTGGCCGAGGATTCGCACCGCTCCTCGCCGTGCAGATCCTCGTAGGAAAGTGCTTCCACCTGCACGCAGAGATCCATGCGGTCGAGGAACGGCTGGCTGACTCTCGAGAGATACCGGCTGATGTCGCCGGGTGCGCAGGTACAGCGCGATAAGTCGGGGTAAAAGCCGCAGGGGCAGGGGTTCATTGCCGCCACCATCAGAAATGACGCCGGGAACACATAGTTTCCGCTGACACGGGAAATCACAATCCGGTGCTCCTCGAGCGGCTGGCGCAGGATCTCAATGGTTGTGCGCGTCATCTCCGGGAGTTCATCAAGGAAGAGAACGCCGCGGTGTGCCAGCGTAATTTCGCCCGGGGACGGCTGTTTTCCGCCGCCTGCAAGAGCCTGCGGCGACATCGTGTGATGCGGAGCACGGAAGGGCCGCTCCCGGCGGACACCCTCTCCTTTGGCAAGCATTCCGGCGATGCTGTAGATCCGCGTTACTTCCATCTGCTCCTCCTCAGACATCGGAGGCATGATCGTCGGAATCCGCCTTGCGATCATGGATTTTCCGCTGCCCGGCGGCCCCAGCATCAGCAGATTGTGAAATCCGGCCGCCGCGATGAGCGCCGCCCGCCGCGCGGCTGTCTGCCCCTGCACCTCGGAAAAGTCCGGCTGTTTTCCGTCCTCCTTCTTTTGATTTTCTATAGACGGAATCGACGGCATTTTCCCTTCACAGCAGTAGTTCAAAAGCTCCTGTAAATTCTGGATTCCAACGACGTGAAGCCCGCCGACCAGACCCCCTTCCGCGGCATTTCCGGCCGGAACAAGAAGCGTTGTGCATCCAAGCTCCCGCGCCTTCGCCGCTGCCGGAAATACACCGCTGATCTCCTGCACATGGCCGTCAAGACCGAGTTCGCCGAGCACCATCGTTTTCCGGAGTGACCCGGGCGGAATCCGGCCGAGCGTCATCAGAACGCCCGCTGCAATCGGAAGATCGAAACGCGATCCTTCTTTTCGGACGTCCGCCGGGGATAAATTAATCGTAATTCGTTTCGGCGGCAGGGAAATTCCCATGTTTTTGAGGGCTGTCCGCACGCGGTCCTGCGCCTCCTTTACCTGGGCACTCACATAGCCGACCATCGTAAACTGCGGCATGCCGTCACTGACATCCGCCTCCACCTGCACCGGAATCATCTCCATGCCCGATACAGTGGCTGATAATACACTGCAATACAAAGAAAACCTCCTTTTCTGTAGCAGGTCGCAATAGTTCCTATTTATTTTTAATTTCTGGAAAATGTCCGGCGAAACACCGGGAAGATATTATTTTTAATACTTGTTCGAAAAAGTAAGGATAAGGAAACCTTTTTCTGCACCTGATTTCCTTACCCTTTATTATAGAAGCAGTCCGTTTGAAATGTCAAGCATTTACGAAGCGGCAAACCGCAGACGCAGTTTTTCGATCGCATTTTTCTCGATCCGCGACACGTACGAACGGCTGATGCCGAGCCGGGCAGCGACCTGTTTCTGTGTGTATTCTGCTTTTCCGCCAAGGCCGTACCGGAGAAGAAGCACCTGTTTTTCCTGCTCTTTTAATTCCGAATCCAGATAACAGTACAGCCGCACCGCGTCCTCTTTCCGGTTGTACTGTTCCGCGATATCCTCCCCGCCGCTCTCCACAATGTCGAGCAGATGGATCTCATTTCCCTCCTTGTCGGTTCCGATCGGCTCGTAGAGGGAAATCTCCCGTGCCGTTTTCTTTTTGCTCCGAAGATACATCAGCAGCTCATTATCAATACAGCGGGCGGCGTATGCGGCCAGCCGGTTTCCTTTTTTCGAATCATATGTCATCACCGCCTTGATGAGGCCGATCGTTCCAATGGAAATCAGATCGTCGAGATCATCAGGCAGGCCCTGATACTTTTTCACAACGTGCGCGACCAGGCGCAGATTCCGCTCGACCAGAATGTCTCTGGCTTTTGTATCGCCCCTCTGATACGCATCCAGACAGCTTTTTTCTTCCTGTGCAGACAGTGGTTTTAAAAAGGGTTCCAAGAAAAGCGGCACCTCAAAGGGGATTTTTCTTTATTTTATGTTTGAATTGCAGGAAACGTGCCTGTCTGCTATACTGATAAGATCAGCCGGGTTTTCCGGCACTCGACATTATATTTTTAAGAGGAGGTTTCCTTTTATGACAGACCAGAAAAACGGACAGGAATATCTTTCTTTTGTGCTGGAAAAGCTGCAGGCGCGTCTTGCCGAGATCAGTCAGTCTCTGCTGGACGGACAGAAAGAAATTGAAAATATGCACGATTATTACTGGCAGAACTATACCGAGATGGACCAGTACGGATATGAGGATTACGACAATCAGCAGGCGCTGCTGCATCAGGTGAATGCGAATCAGGAGCAGCTTCTTCTGCGGAGCCGCTTCCGGAAAATGCTGGATTCTCCGTTCTTCGGGCGTGTGGATTTCTGCTATGACGGGGATGATGAGCCGGAAATTTTCTATATCGGCATCGGCAATTTTGCGGAGCGGCCGGGCGAGCTGCCGCTGATTTACGACTGGAGAAGCCCTGTCAGCGGTCTTTTCTACGATTTTGACCGCGGGCCGGCTTCCTATCTGGCGCCGGGCGGCGAGATGACAGGGGAAATCTGTTCCAAGTGGCAGTATAAGATCCGGGATGGAAAGATGATTTACGGATTTGAGAGTGATGTGAAAATTGATGATGATATTTTAAAGGCGGAGCTTGGCAGCAACGGCGAGGTACAACTGAAGAATATTATCCGCACAATTCAGAAGGAACAGAATGCGATCATCCGCAATACGAAGGACCGGATTCTGGTAATTCAGGGAGCGGCGGGAAGCGGCAAGACATCGGTGGCGCTGCATCGGATTGCCTACCTTTTGTATCATGACAGACAGAATCTGAAGTCTTCGAATATTCTGATTTTATCGCCGAACGGGGTATTTTCGGATTATATTTCACATATTCTGCCGGAACTCGGTGAGGAGAATATTCAGGAGATGAGTTTTGATCTCTTTGCTTACCGCAAATTACAGGACACGGCGGCGGACTGTGAGGACCGCTGTGATCAGATTGAGCGGGAGATGCGGGATCCAAAAGCCGCAGAACAGTTTGCTTTAAAACAGTCGCAGGCGTTTGTGGACCAGATGGAGGGATTTGCGCTGGAGCTTGAGGACGAGCTGATGAATTTCTCAGACGTTTCGTATAAGTCGTTTGTGAAGTCAGAATCGGAGATTATTACGCTGTTTTATGACAAGTTTGCGGATATTCCGCTGCTCTCGCGGATGGATGCGGTGGCGGAGACGTTTATTGACGAGATCGAGACGCTGCTGAACCGGGATCTGCCGGAGGAGGAGCGGATTCCGCTCATCGAAAAATTCCGGAAGATGTATGAGACGATGGATTTTTATGTTCTCTACAATCGTTTTCTGAAGAAAGAGGGATATCAGATGCTGCCGCGGCGGCCGTTGGAGAAGCGGAAACTGCGGTATGAGGATGTGTATCCGGTTCTGTATCTGAAGTACCGGCTGTCGCGGCAGGCGGAGCGGTCGAATATTAAGCATCTGGTGATTGATGAAATGCAGGATTATTCTCGGCTCCAGTATCTGATGATCCGGCGGATGTTTTCCTGTAAGATGACGATTCTCGGCGACCGGGCGCAGACGATGGCGGATCAGCAGCAGGATGTACTGCAGTTTTTACCGGGGATTTTCGGGAAGGATCTGCGGCGGATTGAGATGCGGAAGAGTTACCGGAATACGGTGGAAATTGCGTCGTATGCGGCAAATCTCATTGGCGTGACGGATCTGGAGCTGTTTGAACGGCACGGAATGCCGGTGTTGGAACGGGATGTCACGGATCTTGAGGCGGCTCTGCGGAAGGCAGTGGATACGCTGTTTCCAGAGGATAAAACGTATGAGACGGCGGCGGTGATTGTACCGGATGAGAAGACGGCGGAACAGGCTTATTTGATTTTGCGGGAGATTCTGGCGGAAAAAGATTTTGACTGTGAGAAGCGGCTTTCCTGGCTGAACCGTGACAGCTCCAGTTTTAAGAAAGGACTGACGGTTACCACATTTTATCTGGCGAAAGGGCTGGAGTTTGATCAGGTATTCTCGATTTTCCCGAAGGACGAGAAACGGGAGATGATGATGCAGGCGCAGTATATTGCAGCGACCAGGGCATTGCATGAGCTGAGAGTGTATCATATCTAAAAACAGGGAGATCCTCCGAAAAAATTCGATTGGATCTCCCTGTCATTTTTCTTTTCGATCAGATATGATAGAATCCTGCAGACTGTGCCGGGATGGTGATGGTTCCGTCTTTGGATCCTGCTTTTCCTCCGATCGTGTAGAGGGCATCCTTCAGCTCTGCACTGTACGGGAAGGACTGCTCTTTGTCGGATGGGTTGATGATGACGAGGACTTTTTCACCCTCAGCCTCACGGACGTATGCCAGCGGATACTGGTTTTTCTCTGCATAAACGAACTCGATGGTTCCGCGGCTTAAGAGTGCTTTGCTGCTCTGGCGGATCTGGATGAGTTTTTTAACTTCGTGGTACAGGGAATCCGGATCGGCCATCTGTGCTTTGGCGGTCGGACGGTCCTTGCCCGGGTCCATGGTGATGTAGAGGTCGCTGGCCGGTGCGCTGGAGAATCCTGCGTTGGTGCTGTCATCCCACTGCATCGGAGAACGGGAACCGGTGCGGTTGTAGCCGCCCTCAACGGATTTCAGGCCTTCGACGTAGCGCATACCGATTTCATCACCGTAGTAGATGAACGGCGCACCTGGCATGGAAAGAAGGAAAGCGAAAGCAATTTTCATCTCATCCTCCTGCAGACGGCGTGCCAGACGGTCCATATCATGGTTTCCGGACGGGATGCAGATCAGGCCTTTCTGTGCGGTCTTATTGTAGTTGGTTTTGTAGGTCTCTGCAAACTCAGAGATATCTCCTTTTCCGCGTTTGGAGAAGAACGGCTCATCGCAGCGGAACAGATCGTTGTAATGGGACGGTCCAAAGTGAAGCAGGAAGTCCATGTGGAAGCCGCCCTGTAAGGATTTGTCCGGCTCGCCCCACTCGGATACCATGGCTGCATCCGGGAACTCGGCGTCGAGGAATTTCCGTACCTGCTGCCACAGGCGGATGGTTCCTTTGCCTTCCTGATCG
>OIYO01001731.1_pt1 | contig 10811 bp, 8 predicted proteins | sample 1588191 | NCBI WGS metagenome assembly OIYO01 (sample SAMN03283275) | human gut metagenome | biome: human-associated habitat; material: feces | host: Homo sapiens | place: Peru | collected 2012 | reverse complement strand
TTTTCAATATTTTATTTTTAATGTTCTTGTGACATATCTATTTTAAACCTATATTCTTTACTTTTTTATACTTTTATGATACTATTTAAATGCAAATTTATAGAAAAAATCTGAAAGGAATACGTTTATATGGAAAATGTATCATTAGCAGTTATTAATGAAGATAATAGATATAACAAGCAATTAACCAATTTTCAATGTTATTTGTGTTATTTTTTCATATTTTCTTTTTTAGGCTGGGCTATGGAAACAATCTATAGTTATATCGTTCTTGGTCATTTTGCAAATAGAGGATTTTTTTATGGTCCTATTTGTCCTATATATGGATGTGGTGGACTAATTTTAATTTTATTTTTGAATAAGTACAAACATAATCCAATTAAATTATTTATATCTGCTATTTTAATATTTTCTATTTTTGAATACGCTATTGGCTTTGGATTAGATGCTCTTTATAATTTATGGCTTTGGGATTATAGAAATGAACTTTTAAACTTGAATGGACGTATATGTTTATTTTACTCTCTTTCATGGGGAATAGTTGCTATAGTTTTTGCTTATGTAATTTTTCCTTTATTTAAAAAACTGATTACGTTTATTTCATCAAAGGTTCCCACAAAATTGCAAGTATTTCTAATTAGAATTACAACTATGATTTTTGTTTGTGATATTTTATATTCTTTTATAGAATATTCTAATTTTAAACCATTATAGCAAATCTGAAAATCTTCAATCTTCAGTCTTAAGTACACTTTTTATCATACTCAATAAAATTGAAATTTTCAGTAAATTTATTCATGCACGAAAATTTATGGGATAAATTCTCTGTGTAATATATTTCTATTATAGGAAAGTTTCATAACTTTCTTATCATATAAAAGCCAAAAAGGATTGAAGCTTTTTACAACGCTCCAATCCTTTAATTTTTTTAATCCCGTCTAATTATTGACACATTTCTGTTGCTTTCAATAGTTGTGCATCATTATCTTTGCTAGTTTCATATCTTCCATTTGAATCTTTAGTTAAATCAACTTCAACATCAGGTTCTATTCCAACCTTATTTATAGATGTATGATTTGGAGTAAAATATTCATCTGTTGTAATCTTCAAACCGCTACCATCAGTTAATCTATAAACTGTTTGAATAACACCTTTTCCATATGTTTTTTTACCAACAATTTTTGCTCCATAATTATCTTTTAATGCTCCTGCCAATATTTCTGATGCACTTGCTGTGCCCTCATTAACAAGTACAACTACTGGTATATCTTTTACTATTGGATCTCTATTAGATTTAGTATCTTCTTCCTTTTCAGTTTTACTTTTAGTTATTAATACAGTTTTTTCTTTTTCGGTAAACATACTTGCTATATCAGTGGCTTCATCTACAACTCCTCCACCATTACTTCTTAAATCCAGAATTAATCCTTTTATTCCTTGCTCTTTAAGTTGATTGTATTTCTCCTCAAAAGTTTCTGCTACACCATCATCAAAAGCATCAATTTGAATATAACCGATTTGATTGTCCAACATTTCTGATGCTACATGTTCTACATTTATTGTTTTTCTTGTAATTGTTAATTCTATCTCTTTTCCTTCTCTTAGTACTATTACTTTTACTTCCGTGCCTTCTTCACCTTTTAGTACTGATGTAGCCTTGCTCAATTCTTCCCCTTTATATTCAGTTCCATCTATTTTTGTTATAATATCACCTGACTGCATTCCAGCTTCAAGTGCTGGTGAACCATTCATAACTCCAACAACTAAAATCGTATTATCAGAAGAATTATTTGCAACATATACGCCTATTCCAACATACTTTCCATCTGTTTCTTCTGTTAATTCTTGCATTTCTTCTACTGTTAAATATTCTGTATATGGGTCCCCTAATCCTTCAATGTATCCTTTTATTGCACCTTCTGCCATCTTTTCTTCATCTATATCCCCAATATACTGATTTTGCAATATAGTTTTAAATTCTTGTAGAACCTTTAAAAAACTTTTTTCGCTTGTCGTAGATACATTACTTGATAATGCTGAATTACCTTCAACTGTCGAATAAACGTTATCAAATTTTTTGTACATAAATATTGCTGTCAATAAAAAAGTTACTATTGCTGTTAAAGCCACAAGCATTATTACTTTATAAACTTTTTGATTTTTTTCTTCTTCCATTTTTTTATTCCTTTCAGTTCTTTAATTTTTGATAATATTATTATCAATTATCTCTAAAAGATTTTTATTATTATAACTCAATTTTATATTTTAATTATTATCTCTAAAATATAAAATATCATTCTTTATATCATATTAAAAACTATAAACTTTATAACTCAAATCTAGTCACTATTAATACTATTTTGATTTTCCTCGTTTGTTGCTGTTACTTCTTCATTTATTTCAGTTACTTCGCCATTCAAATACGGAATTGGATCAACAACAACTCCATTTTTTCTTATTTCAAAATGAACATGTGGTCCTGTGGAATTTCCTGTAGAGCCAACTCTCATTATTATCTCTCCTTGCTTTACCTCTTTTCCTGTTTCTGTTACTATTTCTGAACCATGTCCATATAATGAAATTATTCCACTTCCATGATTTATCATAACACAGTTGCCATACCCACTTATCCATCCAGCATAAGCTACTATTCCATCTGCTGCTGCAACAACTGGAGCTCTATTTACATTTGGTCCCGCAATATCAATTCCCGCATGATTTTTGTAAACCCCTTGAATAGGGTGTAACCTATTTCCATATGGAGATGTAATATATGTACCTTCCATAGCAATTGGCCAAATCATTGCTCCTCCAGTAAATTGAATAGACATTGTTCCAGTCCAATTCACCGCCAGTGCAATTTTATCTTCCAATTCTTTTTGCTCTTCTTTGTACTTTGTAATTTCTTCTTGTAGAGCCTTTTCCTCGTCGGTTAATTGTAACATATAATTTTCTTTTACAATCTTAGTATTTTCCAATAATATTTTAGTTTGGTTTATTTGTTGCTTCGCCGTCCTTAGCTCTACTTCTTTTTGTTCCTGTTCCGTTTTAACTTTTTCAATCTTACTTTTAGTATTTTCTAATTCTTCTAATAAATTAGTATCACATTCAATTAATTCACATATGGTGAAATAATTTGATATAAAATCAACTATACTGCTAGAAGATAACAACACATCCATGTATGTTGAATCTCCTGCTTCATACATAGCAACAACTCTTTTCTTTAAAATTCTCTGCTTTTTTGCATATACTTGTTCAATTTCTTCTATTTGTTTATTAGTATCCTGTAACTTAGCTTCTAATTCATTTATTTGATTTATCAATTCTTCATATTGAGTTTGATAATTGTTTACAGAATCATCTAACTCTTCTACTTTACTAAGAGTTGTGCCTAACTCGCTTTGTACATATTCAAGTTTTGTATTTGACTCTTCAAGTTTAGATGTTATTTCTGCTTTTTGTTCTTCTAAAGTTTTATTTTCTATAACATTATTAGTATTCTCTTCATTAGTTATAACATTTATATCATTAGCAGAAAAAACATTTACTGAGAGTGATACTATTACTAAACAAATAATAAAAGCTAGTATTCTTTTTCTCATAAATGTTTCTCCTTCCTATGTAAATATTAAATTAATTATTATGATTCAGTAGTCGCACCAGCTGCTAACGTATATCCTCCTGGTAAATACTCTAACGGATTTAATGGTGATTTACTAAAGAATTGTGATACAGATGTGGCTTGTCTTAATTCAAAATGTAAATGTGCTCCTGTACTTCCTCCTGAATTTCCTGATGTTGCTATAACTTGTCCTTGTTTTACATATTGACCATTAGATACATGACTAGATGACAAATGTCCGTATAAACTTACATATCCGCTTCCATGGAATACCATTATGTATGTACCATATCCGTTTTTGTCATAAGCATTGTACGCATAACCAGATGCTGAAGCATATACACTTTCATATCTTGCAGCTATATCAATTCCTTTATGCCATCTTCCCCATCTTCTTTTTACTGTAGATGTTACAGTTTTATTGTTACATGGCCATATAAAGCTTCCATCAAATTGTAAACCATCTTCGCCTGAACTATTTCCAGAATTTCCTGTATTATTTTTTATTTGTTCTTGAGCTTTTTTATAGGCTTCTTCTAATTCTTGGTTAACTTTTACCATTGCAGCATTATATTTTTCTATTTCTGATTGTTTTTCTTTTTCTTCTGCTGATAATTTATCAACCTCTGCTTGTTTACTTGCTTGTAGGCTAACTAAAGTTGCATTTTTTATTTCTTGGGTATTTTTTAAATCCTCTACCTTTTGCTTGCTCTCTTCTAATGATTTTTGATCTGCCTCTAATTGCTCTTTCTTTGTTTCCAAGTCGTTTATTAGTTTTGTATCTGCTTCCAATATTGTTTGTATTGCAGAATAACCTGAAATAAAGTCTATCAAATCCTCTGAATTGAATAAAACATCTAAGTATGAAGTGTCTCCCGCTTCATATAATGCAACCATTCTTTGTTTCAACAACTCATTCTTTGCTTCTATCTCTTTTTCTTCAGCTGCAATTTCTGATTGTTTTGCTTCTATTTGGCTATTTAAATCTGATATTTGCGTTTTTAATGACGCAATCTCATTTTGTATATCTTCAACCTGATTATTTATTTTATCCAGTTCAGATTCAGCATCATCTTTGTTATCTGAAATATCACTTAGCTCACTCTTAGCTTTATCAATTTGATTTTGCAATTCTTTTTTATCCACCTCACTAGCAGCAATTACATCACATGATAATGTTATAAAAAACACAAATACCACTAATACTGATAGTATCTTTAAACATATTTGTTTTTTCATAAGTATACCTCTCTTTCTTTTTTATAAGTTTATCTATTTTTTACATATTCTAAACTTTCAAATACTTTCTCATTGAAATGCTACTTCCTAATGTTCCTATTCCAATTCCTAATATTAAATATACTACAATTAGTAGATTTAACATATTGTTGAAAGACAACAGATTTACTCCTATTTTCTGCATAATGTCTGAATTAGTTAGTGAATTAGATATCAACGCATATATAAGTGCTAGCAAAGCTATTGATAACAACGCTGCCATAATACCTATTAAAATACCTTCAATAACAAATGGCCATCTTATAAAACCATCTGTAGCCCCAACATATTTCATTATTGATATTTCTTTTCTTCTTGCATGAACAGTTAGTTTTATTGTATTAGCTATAATAAATATAGAAATTAGAATTAATAAAATTAATATTGTTGCTGATACAATTCTAACACCATTTGCAATAGACACAAGTGCATTTATTGTATCGTCTCTACTCTCTATATTGTAGATGTTATCTATTGTATTATATATTTCTGATTGAATATCACCACTTAATTTTAAATCTGTTAGAGTTACAACATATGATGCTCTAAATGGATTATCTTCGTCCCATCCAGATAATAAACTCTGTTTATCTTTTAGTTTTTCTTTCATGCTATTTAAAGCATCTTCCTTAGAAACATATGTAACTGTATTTACTCCATCTAAAGCTTTTATTTGTTCTCCAATTTGTTCTATTTGAGCCTCTGTTGCATCCTCTTTAATAAAAACCTGCATTCCTTGTTGTTCTTCTAATGTGGTTACCATATTATTTATATTTTCTACTATTAAAAAGAACACTCCAAAAATCAACATAGTTGCACACATAATTGCTAATGATGCACCAGATGATTTTTTATTATTAAATACATTTCTAAAACCTTCACCTAATAAATATCCTAAAACATTATGCTTCACTGTCATACCCACCTTTTTTATCACTTACTATAATTCCATTATCAATACGAATTACCCTTTTGTTCATTCTATCAACTATGTCTTTAGCATGTGTTGCCACAACTAATGTTGTTCCTCTTAAATTAATTTCATTTAATAGATTCATTATGTCCCAAGCTGTTTCTGGATCCAAGTTTCCTGTTGGTTCGTCTGCAATAAGCATTGATGGATTATTAACCAAAGCTCTTGCCAAAGCTACTCTTTGTTGTTCTCCTCCAGACAATTCGTTTGGATAAACTTTTGCTTTATCAGAAAGTCCAACCATAGATAATACCATTGGAACTTGTCTCCTAATGTGTTTTGGTGTTGCATTTACTATATACATTGCAAAAGCTACATTTTCATATACTGTTTTATCTGGCAACAATCTAAAATCCTGAAACACAACTCCCATGCTTCTACGTAAATATGGTACTCTTTTTGGTTTCAAAAAAGTTGTATCTTTTCCATTTATAATAATACTTCCTGATGTTGGTTCTTCTTCTTTTAATATTAATTTTATCAATGTAGATTTTCCAGAGCCAGAACTACCTACCAAAAATGCAAAATCCCCTTTTTCTATTTTAAAACTTGCATTATGCACAGCTTCTGTTCCTGTATCGTATTTCTTAGAAACATTTCTAAATTCTATCATTTCAAATTACTTTCCTTTCAAGTTAATAAATATACTTTTCATTATACTAATTCTTCTATATCATAACAATAAAATCAATTAATTGCAATAGCATTTTTCAAAAAAAAATAGCGTTTTCAGCTCTTTAAATACTAAAAACGCTACATTTCTCCATTATTCTCACTTTTTAAAAATTCACAAAAAATTCACAATCTAAAAATTTTGTATAATCGCTTTTGAATCTATCCCAAAATACTTTAATAATTCTTCTGCTCTTCCAGAAGTTCCAAATGTATCCTTTATTCCCATTCTTTCAACTTTAGTTGGATACTCCTCCGAAAGTACTTCACATACAGCACTTCCAAGTCCTCCTATAATGCTATGATCTTCTATTGTAATTATTCTCTTCGTTTCTTTTGCACATTTAACTATCATTTCTTTATCTATAGGTTTTATTGTATGAACATCTATAACACGTACATGTATTCCCTTTGACTCAAGTTCTTCTTGTGCTTTTATAGCTTCAGATACAGTCACTCCTGTTGCTATTATACTAGCATCTGTTCCTTCTCCAATCTGAATAGCCTTTCCAATCTCAAATTTCTCGCAATCTTCTTCATTATATATTACAGGAGTAGCTAATCTGCATAGTCTTAAATAAACAGGTCCATTTATTTTTGATATTTCTTTAACAGCCCATTTTGTTTGCATATCATCAGAAGTACAAATAACTGTCATATTAGGCAATGTTCTCATAAGACTAATATCTTCTACCATCTGATGAGTTGCCCCATCTTCTCCTACAGTAACTCCTGCATGTGTTGCGCAAATTTTAACATTAGATTTTGGATAACACACACTTGCACGAATTTGGTCATATGCTCTACAGGCTGCAAACACAGCAAATGTACTAGCATATGGAATCTTGCCAAATGTTGAAAGACCAACAGCTGTTCCTATTAAATCTTGCTCTGCTATTCCAACATCAAAAAATCTGTCTGTAAATTCTTTCGCAAATATATTAGTTTTAGTAGCAGTTGATAAATCTGCATCCAGCACAACCACATCTTTATTTTCTTTACCCAGTTCAGCTAACGCTTCACCATAACTTTGCCTAGTAGCTATTTTTTTATCTAAAACCATATAGTATCCTCCTTTCCAGGTATTACTTTAAAACCACTTTCTAATTGTTTAATTGCCATATTATATTCTTCTTCATTTGGAGCTTTTCCATGCCATCCTGCTTTGTTCTCCATAAACGAAACACCTTTTCCTTTTGTTGTCCTTGCAATTATAATACTTGGTTTGCCTTTGGTCTGCCTTGCTTTTTCAAAGCACTCTATTAAACTTTCAATATCATTTCCTCTTGCATAAATCACATTAAATCCAAAAGACATCCATTTGCCATCTAAACAATCTAATGCCTTAACATCAGAAACACTTCCATCAATTTGCAATCCATTACTATCCAAAACAACACATAAATTGTCTAACTCATATTTATTAGATGTCATTGCAGCTTCCCAAATCTGCCCCTCTTCTATTTCGCCATCTCCTAATATGCAATAAATCCTGCAACCTAAGCCATTCATTTTAGAAGCTATTGCCATACCATTGGCAATAGATAATCCTTGACCTAACGATCCAGATGTCATATCAACACCAGGTAATTTTTTCATATCTGGATGTCCTTGTAATCTGCTTCCTAACTTTCTAAATGTTTTAAGTTCTTCTTTATTAAAAAATCCTCTTTCGGCAAGAGCTCCATACAAAGCAGCAGAAGCATGCCCTTTAGATAAAACTAGCCTGTCTCTCAAATTTGAATTTGGCTCATCTGGATTTATATTCATCTGATTAAAATATAAAACCGTTAAAATATCTGCTATTGATAACGCTCCTCCTGGATGTCCCGATTGTGCACTATACACTTCTTCGATAATATCTTTTCTAATTTCAGTTGCAATCTTTTCAAGTTCCTCAATCTCATTAATCTTCAAACAAATCACACTCACTTTCTTTAAAAGTTCAATGTTATTATATCAATGTTGTTTTTTTTTGTAAACACTTTCTCTTTATTAATTTTTATTTTATCCTTGTTTATGATAAGTAACATATTATTAATCAAAAGATCGGATGCTAAAGACTTACATAGAACAAATCTGAAAATTTTCAATTTTCAGTCTTAACTCTACTTTTTATCACACTCTATAAAATTGAAATTTTCAGTAAATTTGTTCGTTCGCGAAAATTTATGTAATAAATTTTCTGTGCAGTATAGTTTTATATATTAGGAAAAGTTGCATAACTTTCCTAATATATAAAAAATGTATCTGTTCTATTAGTTCGAACAGATACATCAATGGTGGAGATGAGGGGAGTCGAACCCCTGTCCAGTATTCTTTCCATATATATTTCTCCGAGTGCAGTTTGTTATTAAATTTCCCTTACGCATACATTAACAAACAAACATAAACATAAAGTAGCTATTATTTACCCACTATCTTCATAGCAAAGATAGCTTTGTTTCCTACAAATTTGACGCCTTATTTAAAGCCGTAGACCTCCTTAAAAAGACGGCAGCCTATTCTTAGGCAGCGTATGCTAATTCTTGATTATTATCAGCGTTTATTTTTAATTCTGCTTTTTTATAGTGGCCAAAGCAGCCATCCACTACTCGCTACACATACTTCTAAAACACTGTCGAAAGCCAAATACATCCCCATGTACATTTATTATTATACTACAACTTACTATACTTCTCAAGAGTTTTGGTTCAATATTGAGTATTTTTTATAATTCATTTGTGATAATGTCTTAAATAATTAAAAGCAACAATTTATAACTTTTTCAATTTACTATTCTTTAAATATTATTTAACCACCACCACATCATTTTCTAAACATCCTTCTATCATCACAAAATCGCCCTTTTTATATTTACTATAAAAAAAATCAGCCTTTTAATTCTTCCATTTCATAAGAAATAACAGTGTAATTCAAAAAATCTTTGAATTACACTGTTAGTACTTTTTTTACTATATCTTTTGCCATCATAGCGTATTTCATTCGCTATTAAAGGCTTTCACGCTCAGGTTCAACCCGTATTCCTACCTTCTCTATAATTTTAGTTTTTCCCCTATTCCAAGAGTGTCTTTTTCTTTTTCCATAGTCTCTACTATGGGTTTAAGTTCCTGATAATCTCTGGTTTATCGCATCCAGGATCCAGGTCTACCTTAGTAAAGTGAGACACGTGCCCCAATGGAGATGATGCTGTTGGTCGTAGGGTAGTTGTCGCGGCGAGATGCTGGATCGTTAGAGCCATAGCAGGTGTAACTGCCTCCACGTACGGTACAAGGAGAGCTGGAATCGGAAGTAAACTGCTCTAGAGTCCACTCCCACACGTTACCGGCAAGGTCGCATATGTTCATTTTACTATTTCTTGTTTCATTTGCTCCGGTTGTTAATAATCTTGATTTACTTGAATCTTTTGTATATCCTGCTGCTGTGATAGGTTCCCAGTTTGCTCCGTTATCTTCTGAGTACTTGGCGTTTGTATTTGTTACTGTAAAGCGTGCATTATTGTAATTTCCCCAATCTGTACTATCTGTTTTTAAATCTGCTTGTGCTTGTGCTACGTTATTTGTTTCTAGGTATTTCATTACTAAATTCCATTGCAATCCAAACATTAAACTACTTGTATATCCACTTGGTGCAAATGTTTCTGCTAGCTTTTCTGCTTGGCTACATCTTATCCAGTTATATGGCACTTTATTTGCTTTTATTACTGGTGTTTGTCCTGTTGTTGGATGTAATGTAGTATACTCGCTACCATAACTTCTTACTGTATTTTCGTCTATCCCAATTTCGTATCTTCCTATCCAGAAACCTCCGTTTTGATACACGCTTTTTAACATATTGTTATACATTGTAGTATAATTTGCATGCGTTACTCCACATCCGTCATACCATGTATCTGAATAATTACTATTACCATAATCTTCTACATATTTCATTAATTTTGTTTTTATTGTATTTAATTCTGCTTCTGTAAAGTTTGTTATATTTAAATTATCTGCTCCATATACATCTGCTGTTTTTGGTACTTCTATCCACACGTATTGGTTTCTACTACCATCTTCAATTACTAGTCCGTTATCCAAATTTGTTCCACTTACCTGCGAAAAATCGCTACTTGGCAAATATGGGGTTGAGCTTCCATCTTCCTTTTTTGGCAATGAACCCGTTCCAGAACCTCCACCCGATCCTCCGTTTGTCATTTGGTTTATATAATCCACTGCTGAATTTAAATCTGTTTGGTCATTTGTCTTTCCCTTCGCATACTCT
>OIYO01001730.1_pt1 | contig 10826 bp, 6 predicted proteins | sample 1588191 | NCBI WGS metagenome assembly OIYO01 (sample SAMN03283275) | human gut metagenome | biome: human-associated habitat; material: feces | host: Homo sapiens | place: Peru | collected 2012 | reverse complement strand
GCCAAAGCATATTGCTATAATATTAGATGGAAACAGAAGATGGGCCAAAGCCCAAAACAAACCTGCAAGTTATGGACATAAAGAAGGTGCTAAAACTTTAGAGAAAATTGTTAGATATTCTAAGAAAGTAGGAATAAAATATATTACAGTATATGCTTTTTCTACTGAGAATTGGAAGAGAAGTGAAGAAGAAGTTGGAGCTCTTATGTTACTTTTAAAAACCTATCTTGATGATTATTCTAAGAGAGCTGATAGTGAAAATATAAAGGTTAAAGTTTTGGGAGATATTAGTGCTCTTTCAGAAGGATTACAAAAAAGTATAAAAAAGTGTGAAGAAAGAACTAAAGATAATGATGGAATTCTTTTCTGTATAGGTATTAATTATGGCGGAAGAGATGAGATTGTTCATGCTGTAAAAAATATAGCAGAAGATGTTAAAAATAATAAATTGGATGTTGATGATATAAGTGAAAAACTTATTGATGATTATTTATATACTGCTGGAATACCTGATCCTGATTTGGTTATTAGAACTAGTGGTGAATTACGTACAAGTAATTTCTTACCTTGGCAAATAGTATATTCAGAATTTTTATTTTTAGATAAATACTGGCCAGATTTTTCAGAAGAAGATATTGATTTAGCAATAGAAGAATATCAAAGAAGAAATAGAAAATTTGGAGCAAAATAATTTTGGGAGTAAAGTGTTATGATAAAAAGATCATTAACTACAATAATAGGTTTACCTGCTGTTTTAGCAATATTAATTTTAGGAAATAAATATTTTATAGATGTTGTAATTGCTGTTTTGGCAATTATGGGAATTTATGAATATATGAAATGTGTAAGTCATAAATTTAAACCAATATCATGGGTTGGATATGTTGCAGCAGCTAGTATTGCTTTGTTACATATTATACCTGCAGGGTTTATTATTCAGTATTTGGCTTTAGTTTTGTTGTCTGTTATGGCAATTTTATTTATGCATGTTGTTTTTTCAGATATGAAAATTAATTTTGCTGATATTGCTATGACTTTGTTTGGAATTGTTTATATAGTGGGTTTCTTTTCATTTGTTGCTTTATTATATGGATATGAAGAGAATGGAAAGAATTTAGGTAAATTTTATATTGCATATTTATTTTTAGCTACTTGGGGTAGTGATATATTTGCATTTTTAATTGGAAGCAGATTTGGAAAACATAAATTTAGTAAAATTAGTCCTAAAAAATCAGTAGAAGGTTGTATAGCTGGAACATTAAGTGGAGTAATATTGGTTGTAGTAGCTGCAGTTATATTTAATGTTGCATTTGATTTACAAGTTAATTATTTGATTATAACTATCATAGCTTTGGTTATTACAATATTAGGACAGATTGGAGATTTTTCAGCATCTTGTATAAAGAGATATATGGAAGTTAAAGATTTTTCAAACTTATTACCTGGTCATGGAGGTATTATAGATAGATTTGATAGTGTTATTTTTGCAGCACCTTTTGCGTATTATTTAATAACATTATTAATTTAGGAGGATATAATTGCTTACTTTTATATTAAATGCGATTAAGATTATTTTTTTATTAGGCTTTTTAGTTTTGATACATGAAGGTGGTCATTTCCTTGTTGCTAAATTTTTCAAAGTAAAAGTGAATGAGTTTTCTATTGGGTTTGGAAAAAAGCTTGTTTCAAAACAAAAAGGAGAGACAACATATTCTATTAGAATGGTTCCTTTGGGCGGGTTTGTTAGTATGTTAGGTGAGGAAGAAAGATCTGATGATGAGAGATCTTTTTCTAAGCAGTCTATACCTAAGAGAATTGCAATTGTTGCTGCTGGAGGATTAGTTAATATTATTTTTGGGTTGTTAGTGTATTTTGTGGTTATTGCGTGTATGGGAAATTTCTCTTCTAAGACTGTTGATACAGTTACAGATGGGTATAATGCTAAAAATGCTGGAATATTGCCTGGTGATGAAATTGTATCTATAAACGATAAACATGTTTTTATTTCAAAAGATGTTACTTCTTTAGTGAGTAAAAATTCAGCTGAACCCTTGAAAGTAAAAGTAAAAAGAGATAATGAAATTAAAGAAATTACAGTCGAGCCAACAGAGATTAAAACTAGATCTTTAGGAATATATTTAGATTCTGATGAAAATGCAAGAACCAAAATTTCATATTTATTTGATGATTCGGCTGTTAAAGATATTTTACAAGTTGGAGATGTTATTATATCTATAAATGGCGAAAATGTTGAAAATGATTATGAGAAACTGATGAAGTTTATAGATGAGTCAGATGGTGAAATAAATTTAAAAGTTAGAAGGGCTAATGAAGAAATAGATGTTAATGTAACGCCAAAAGAGTATTCTCAATATTATTTAGGTGTTGTATTTAAAGTAGCTGATAAAAAGTTTTCAACGAGATTATATTATGCTTGGTTTGAAACAGGTAATTTTGCACTTTCACTAGTTGATAATGTAAAAAGTATTTTTACAAAAGGTGTTTCTGTTAATCAAATGATGGGACCAATTGGAATTTCAAAGACAGTTGCATCAACAAATGGATTCTTTGAATTTGTATATATAATGGCATTAATTTCATTATCATTAGGTATAACGAATTTATTACCTTTTCCAGCACTTGACGGCGGAAAGATAGTATTATTGCTGATAGAGGCAATTAGAAGAAAACCATTAAAAGAAAGTTTTGAAATTTGGATACAAATGATAGGATTTTCGTTATTAATTTTGTTATCGGTATATATTTCATATATAGATGTATTAAGATTTTTTTAAGGACTAAGATTAAGTTTTGATCTGTATTTATCCTAGAAAGGAACGAAAAAATGAATTGTAAAATATGTGGTGTTGAATTAAAAAAAGATGGAGAATTGTGTAATAATTGTATGAACAAGTTATTAAAAGAGCAAGAACTTCGTAATGATAAAAGTGCTGTATATACGTTTAAAAGAAGTTTTGTTTTAGGATATGAAATTTTTAGTCATTTAGAAGAGATAGGTGTGGCAGTATTTCTTATTGGAGTTTTACTTGCTTCTGATTTTAATCAATATTGGATGTATGCATTATGTGCGGGAATAGTATTTGCAATTGTTGGTATAGGTTATTTGATTAAACAAAAATTGTGTATTCAAAAAGAAATGTGTACATTGTATAGAACAAAATTGGTATTGATGAAAGGTTGGATAAAAAAGAAATATTTAGAAATACCTTTTTCTGAAATAGAAGAAATATCATACATTCAAAATAAGTCACAAGAATTGTTTAAACTAGGAACATTAGTTATTAAAAGAAAAACTAGAAATATATTAGAGAGAAATCTTTATATAGAATCTATAAAAAATGTGGAAGAAGTTTTTGAAAAAATAAAGGAAGTTTTTAAATAAGGTAGGCGTAATAAATGCAGAAAGTTAAAGATATATTTAGTGATTATTCAAGTGAACAAGGAAATATATGTGAAGCTGATTTCTTAAAGGCAAACTTGTATAAGAAAAGTAATAGGCTAGAAGTATGTTTAACAAGTGCTAATAAAATTTCTATTGGTGAAATTTCCAAATTTGAGGATTATATTGTAGATAGATTTAAGGTTGGTAGTGCAAGAATTGAAATTCAATATGAGAATATTGATGTTGAGCCAACTATTGAAAAGGATTGGCAAGATCTTGTTACTTATATGTCAAGAAAGGCACCAATGACAAGAGCTATACTTAGAAATAGTACTGTTATAGTTGATGACAGTACTGTTTGTGTTGACTTAAAAATAAAAGGGGCAGACTTATTATCATCAAAGAAATTTGATAAAGGATTAGAACATCTAATTTATAATTTATATAATAAACGTTTTAAAGTTAAGTTTGAAGAAGATCCTCAAAAGAGTAAAGAGGAATATGATAAATATTTGAAGGCACAAGAACATGAAGCTATTTTACATATGCAAGAAATGGCTAGAAGAGAAGCTGAGGAACGTGCTAAAGCTCCAGTACCGGTGGATACACAGATAGATGGAGAAGGTGTTAAAGAAGAACATATTGATGTTGAGCAATCTAATGGTTTAATTATTGGAAAAACAAGTACATTTAGAAGTAAATTTGCATCAATTTCAGATATTAATGATAGTACAACAAAGGTTAATGTTGAAGGAGAAGTTATTAATGTAACATCAAGAGATATAAAAAATAATAGAACTATTATTAGTTTTAGTATTGATGATGGTAATGCAAGTATTACGTGTAAATCTTTTGTTGATACAAGTTTAGTTCCAGGAATAATGGAACATTTGAAAGAAGGACAAGGTGTTAAAGTTGATGGTAATGCCAAATTTGATGATTATGCAAATGAAATAACTATAATGGCTAATAATGTTGTTATTTCTACATTTAAATTGGCTGGAAAAGAAGAGAGTTCAGATGAAAAAGCTTCTGTAAGTGAAGGGGGAGAAGCTGAGCAAAGTCCTTTAATTTATGGTAGATCACTTAATATTAAAGCTCCTAAAACTAAGATTATTGATATAAATAATGATACAGATAGAGTTTGTTTAGAGGGAGAAGTTATAAGTACTGATACTAGGGACATTAAAGGTGATAGAACTATTTTGATGTTTAATCTTTATGATGGAACTAGTACAATGACAATGAAAGCTTTTATTGAAACCAAAAAAACTAAGGAAGTTTTAGGTAGATTAAAAAATGCTAAAGGTATTAAACTTGAGGGTGTTGCTAAATATGATAATTTTGCAAAAGAAATTACAGTTATGGCAAATACAATTTTAGAAACACCTGGTGTTGCTAAGACTAAGAGAATGGATAATGCTCCTGAGAAAAGAGTTGAACTTCATATGCACACCAAAATGAGCCAAATGGATGCTGTTACTTCTGCTGAGGATTTATTGAAAAGGGCTATTAGCTGGGGATGGAAATCTATTGCGATTACAGACCATGGAGTTGTTCAAAGTTTCCCAGAAGCACATAAATTTTTAGGAAAAGTAGGAGATGCTATAAAAGTTATTTATGGTGTGGAAGCATATTTTGTTCCAGATAAAGATCCTAGTGTTGTTTATCCTAGAAAACAAGATATTGATGGAGAGTATTGTGTTCTTGATTTGGAAACTACTGGATTGTCTTTTAGAACTGAAAAGATAACAGAGGTTGGTATAATTAAGATTAGAAATGGGGAAGTTATTGATGAGTTTGAGTGCTTTGTAAATCCTGAAAGACCTATACCACAAGAGGTTGTTGATGTTACTCATATTACAGATGATATGGTAAAAGATGCTGAAACAATTGATAAAGTTATACCAAAAATAATAGATTTTATTGGAGATAGTGTTTTAGTTGCACATAATGCAGATTTTGATATTGGATTTTTGAAGCACAATTTTGCTGAATATGGATATAGTTTGGATAATACATATATTGATACTTTGAGATTGGCAAAAGTAATTTTTCCAGATATGAAAAGATATAAGCTAGGGTTAATTGCTGATAAATTAGACATTGTTGTTGAAGTAGCTCACCGTGCACTTGATGATGTTAAGACTTTGGTAGCTGTGTTTAATGTTATGATTCAAAAGTTGAAGGAGCATGGTGCTAGAATAGTAGATGACATCGATAATGTAATTGAAGGTGATCCAGAAGCTTATAAAAAGTTGCCATCATATCATGCTATAATTTTAGCTAAAAATTATGTAGGATTAAGAAATTTATATAAATTAGTATCTTTATCACATTTAGATTATTTTTATAGAAAACCTAGAATCTTAAAAAGCTTATATAAAAAATATTCAGAAGGGTTAATAATTGGTAGTGCATGTGAAGCTGGTGAATTATATCAAGCAATAGAACAAGGAAAGCCTGATGAAGAAATAGAAGAAATTGCAAATGATTATGATTATTTAGAAATTCAACCAATTGGAAATAATCAATTCTTAATTAGAAATGGAATTGTAAGAGACGAAGAAGATTTAAGAGACATTAATAGAAAAATTGTGGCTCTTGGAGAAAAACTAAATAAGCCAGTTGTTGCAACATGTGATGTTCACTTTATGGACCCACAAGACGAAATATATAGAAGAATATTAGAAGCGGGACAAAAATATGAAGATGCAGATAATCAAGCACCATTATATTTAAGAACAACAGAAGAAATGCTAGAAGAATTCAAGTATTTGGGTGAAGAGAAAGCCTATGAAGTTGTTGTAACAAATACAAATAAAATATCAGATATGTGTGAACAAATAAGCCCAATATCACCAGAAAAATGTCCACCACATATTCCAGGATGTGAAGAAGACATTAAAAACATAGCATATAAAAAAGCACATGAATTATATGGAGACCCACTACCAGAAATAGTACAAACAAGACTAGATAAAGAATTAAATTCAATTATAAGTAATGGATATTCAGTTATGTACATTATTGCACAAAAACTAGTATGGAAATCAAATGAAGATGGATATATAGTTGGTTCAAGAGGTTCAGTAGGTTCATCATTAGTAGCATTTATGACAGGTATAACAGAAGTTAACTCACTAGAGCCACATTACAGATGTCCAAATTGTAAATATTCAGAATTTGAAGACTATGGAGTTGGAAACGGATTTGACTTACCAGACAAAGACTGTCCAAAATGTGGACACAAATTAGCAAAAGATGGAATGGATATACCATTTGAAACTTTCTTAGGATTTAACGGAGACAAAGAGCCTGATATAGACTTAAACTTTTCAGGAGAATATCAAGCAAAAGCACATAAATACACAGAAGTAATATTTGGAAAAGGAACAACATTTAAAGCAGGAACAGTAGGTACAGTAGCAGACAAGACAGCTTATGGATATGTAAAAGGATATTATGAAGACAGAGGAATTCCGATAAATAGAGCTGAAATTCAAAGATTATCAGTAGGATGTACAGGAATAAAAAGAACAACAGGACAGCATCCAGGGGGAATTATAGTTGTACCAAAAGGAAGAGAAATATATGAATTTACACCAGTACAACACCCAGCAGATGACCCAAATTCAGATATTATTACAACACACTTTGATTATCACTCAATAGACGGAAACTTGCTTAAATTAGATATACTAGGACACGATGATCCGACAGTTATTCGTATGTTACAAGACTTAACAGGAATAGCACCAACAGACATACCACTTGATGATAAAGAAACAATGTCAATATTTAATTCAACAGATGCACTAGGAGTAACACCAGAGCAAATACACTCACAAGTTGGAACATATGGCATACCAGAATACGGAACAAAATTCGCAAGAGGAATGCTTGTAGACACAAAACCAACAACATTTGATGAATTAATACGTTTATCAGGACTATCACATGGTACAGACGTATGGTTAGGAAATGCACAAAGTTTAATAGAACAAGGAATAGTAACCCTAAAAGAAGCAATATGTTGTAGAGATGATATCATGGTATATTTAATGAAAAAAGGATTACCACCAGACAAAGCATTCAAAATAATGGAAGCAGTACGTAAAGGAAAAGTTGCAAAAGGAAAAGAACCAAAATGGGATGAAGAATATGTACCATTAATGAAAGAACATGGAGTACCAGACTGGTATATGGGCTCATGTAAGAAAATAAAATACATGTTCCCAAAAGCCCATGCAGCAGCATATGTTACAAATGCCTTCAGAATAGCATGGTTTAAAGTACATATTCCACTTGCATATTATGCAGCATATTATTCAATAAGAGCAAAAGCATTTGACGCACAATACATGATATTTGGAAAAGAAAAAGTAAAAAACAAAATGAAAGAAATAGAAATGAAAAACCAAAAGAAAGAAGCAACAAAAGCAGAACTAGATATGTATGATGATTTAGAAATAGTCTTAGAAATGTATGAAAGAGGATTTGAATTCTTACCAGTAGACTTATATAAATCAGAAGCAACAAAATTCACAATAGAAGACGACAAATTAAGACCACCTCTAAATAGTATACCAGGATTTGGTTCAGTTGCAGCACAAGGCATAGTTGAAGCCAGAAAAGATGGAAAATTCATGTCTATAGATGACTTAAAAATAAGGGCAAAAATTGGTGCATCTGGAGCCGAATTGTTAAAACAATTTGGTTGCTTAGATGGCATGAGCCAGAGTAACCAACTTAGTTTGTTTGGGTAATGTCCCAAAAGGGACGGTTCTTTTTGGGACATTTTGTCCAAATATGCAAATTTTGATTTCGATTTTTAGGGAGGTTTCAATATGCAAAATATAGAATTACAAAGTATATTTACTTTAAAAAACATAATAATATATTTCATAATCATCAATATAATAGGATTTTTAGTTATGTACATAGACAAACAAAAAGCAAAAAAAGGAAAATGGAGAATACCAGAAAAAGTATTATTTATAATAACTGCACTAGGTGGTGGAATAGGAACAATTGCAGGGATGTATATATTTAGACATAAAACACAAAAAATAGCATTTGTAATAGGATTTCCAGCTATTACTATATTAGAAATAATATCAATTGTATACTTTACATTATTTTAATAATATTATGTTTAATCATAAAAATAAAAAGAGTTGTATAACCTTGAAAAATAAGGAAATACAACTTTTTTATTATCAAAAAAATATCAAAGAAAAACAGTACACATAAAATACAAACTAAAATGTAAATAATTGGAAAAGATAATAATACACACTTTGATGTGCATAACTTTGAAAAAGAAAGTGCCAAATTTGAGTTATTCACAAAGTTATCCACAGTTTCCACAAAAGACATAAAAAGTAACTAATTAAAATAATGTAAACAGAAAAGGAAACATAATTTAGCAAAGATAACATAATTGTAATAAAATTGAAAAATAATTGAAATAAAAAAAGTATATAGTTATTGATACAGCTCAAATGATAACAAAACAAAATACTATTAATATAATATATTAGTAGTATTATTTAGAAGGTGAAGAGATGTTTAGAAGATTTGCATACATGATAGAAAAAAACTTTGAGTTAAAGAGAAGTTTTGATAATAACAAAGATATTACAAAAGATGATATAACTGCATATATAAAACAAGGGGCAACAATAATAGATGTAAGAAGTCCACAGGAATTTAAAGAAGGACATATTGATGGAGCAATTTGTATACCTGACTATCAAATAAAAAAAGAAATTGCAAGGCAAATATCTAATAAAAATAAACTTATTGTTTTGTATTGTTCAACTGGGCATAGAAGCCAAAAAGCTCAACAAACTTTAGAAAATATGGGATATACAAATGTTTATAATGTGTATGAAGGAATACTCTTGTGATTTTTAAATTTATATGTTAAAATAAGGAAAAAAATGGTCAAAAAGGTGTGTCCCTATTGACCCAAACAGGAGGAAAAATGAATAACAGACAAGAACATATTAGAAACTTTAGTATAATCGCACACATAGACCATGGAAAATCAACTTTAGCAGATAGACTTATAGAAATGACAGGAGTACTTTCTAAAAGAGAAATGGAAAGTCAAGTTCTAGACAATATGGAAATTGAAAAAGAAAGAGGAATTACTATTAAGTCCCAAGCTGTAAGAATGATATATAAAGCTAAAAATGGAGAAGAATATATATTAAATTTAATTGATACTCCAGGGCATGTGGATTTTAATTATGAAGTATCAAGAAGTTTAGCGGCATGTGATGGAGCAATTTTAGTTGTTGATTCAAGTCAAGGTGTGGAAGCTCAAACACTTGCAAATGTGTATTTAGCAATTGATAATAACTTGGAAATATTGCCAGTAATAAACAAAATTGATTTACCAAATGCAAGACCAGACGAAGTAAAACAAGAAATTGAAGATATAATAGGAATACCAGCAGAAGATGCACCATGTATTTCTGCAAAATCAGGTTTAAATGTAGACCAAGTTTTAGAAAGAATAGTAACAGATTTGCCAGCACCTAAAGGAGATGAAAATGCAAAAACAAAATGTTTAATATTTGACTCATATTATGATAATTACAAAGGTGCGGTTGCATATGTTAGAGTAATGGATGGAAAAGTAAAATTTGGAGACGAAATAAAATTAATGGCAACTAATAAAATATATACAGTTGCAGAAGTTGGGTATTTCGCACCAGGAACATATATGCCATCAAACGAAATAAAAGCAGGAGAAGTAGGATACATTGCAGCAAGTATAAAGAGTTTGTCAGACATACATGTAGGAGATACGGTAACTTTAAATGATAATCCAGCAGATGAACCATTAAAAGGATACAAAAAAGTAACACCTATGGTATATTGTGGATTATATCCAATAGATGGAAGTCAGTATGAAGATTTGAAAGAAGCGTTGGAGAAACTACAATTAAATGATGCAGCTTTAGAGTTTGAACAGGAAACATCAGCAGCATTAGGGTTTGGATTTAGATGTGGTTTCTTAGGATTACTTCATATGGAGATAGTAGAAGAAAGAATAGAAAGAGAATTTAATATAGATTTAATCGCGACAAGTCCATCTGTTATATATGAAGTAACTCTTACTAATGGTCAAGTTATTTCTGTTGATTCACCAGTTAAATTACCAGATAGAACATTAATTAAAGATATAAAAGAGCCATATATTAGAACTAATATATTTGTTCCAAGTGATTATATTGGCGATATAATGAAGCTTTGTCAAGATAAAAGAGGCACTTATATATCTATGGAATATATAGATAAAACAAGAGTAAATATTCACTATGAAATACCTTTATCAGAAATAGTCTATGACTTTTTTGACAAATTAAAGTCAATGACAAAAGGTTATGCTTCATTTGATTACGAT
>OIYO01001727.1_pt1 | contig 10834 bp, 7 predicted proteins | sample 1588191 | NCBI WGS metagenome assembly OIYO01 (sample SAMN03283275) | human gut metagenome | biome: human-associated habitat; material: feces | host: Homo sapiens | place: Peru | collected 2012 | reverse complement strand
GGCTGCGGCGTGACCACGCTGTCCATCAGCTACTACGAGCTGGGCCGCATCACGGGCGAAATGGCCTTTGAAGTGCTGACCCAGGGCGCGGATATCAGCCAGATGGCCATCCGCTACGCGCCGACCACCACCAAGGAATTCAACGCCGAAATGTGCGAGATCCTGGGTGTGAACGTGCCTGCCGACTACGTGGCGATCGCCAAGTAAAAACCAAAAGAACATTTTAGAGTACGGGAAGGAAGGGCTTGCGTCCTTCCTTCCCCACCGTGCTGTGTGGAGGAAACATGAATCTATCATCGCTGCTGAGCGCCATGCCAGGCGCAATTGCTCAGGGACTGATCTGGGGTATCATGGCCATAGGCGTATACATCACCTATAAGGTGCTGGACGTGGCTGATTTGACAGTGGACGGCACCATGGCCACGGGCGGCGTGGTATGCGTGGCGCTGATGGTAAACGGCGTGCCGCTGTGGGTGGCCCTCCTGTGCGCGGTGCTTGCGGGCATGCTGGCCGGGCTTTTGACGGGCGTTTTTCATACCTTTATGGGTATTCCCGCCATCCTTTCCGGCATCCTGACGCAGTTCTCTCTTTATTCCATTAACCTGTGGATCATGGGCTTTAAGTCCAACATGGCCATCAACGTGACCCGCTATCATCTGCTGGTCAGCGGCCGCAATGTGAAAAAGCTGGAAGCTGCCAAGGAAGAGCTGGAACGGCTGTACGGCATCAAGGTCCTGACCGTTCAGGCCGACGTCTGCGCGGGCGGTAACAACGAAGCTGTGGTCCAGAACGTCGTGAAACAGGCTGTGGACGCCTTCGGCGGCATTCAGGTGCTCATCAACAATGCACAAGCTTCGGCCTCCGGTGTTCCTCTGGCGGACAACACGACCGAACAGTTTGATCTGGCCCTGTATTCCGGTCTGTACGCGGCGTTCTACTATATGAAGGCGTGCTATCCCTACCTGAAGGAATCGCACGGCAGCGTCATCAATTTTGCGTCTGGTGCGGGCCTGTTCGGCAACTTCGGCCAGAGTGCCTATGCCGCCGCCAAGGAAGGCATCCGCGGCATGTCCCGCGTGGCCGCGACCGAGTGGGGCCCGGACGGCATCAATGTCAACGTGGTCTGCCCGCTGGCATGGACCGCCAAGCTGGAACAGTTCCAGCAGAACTACCCGGAAGCCTTCAAGGCCAACGTCAAGATGCCGCCCATGGGCCACTACGGCAACGCCGAGCTGGAAATCGGCCGCGTCTGCGTCCAGCTGGCAAGCCCCGATTTCAAGTTCATGTCCGGTGAGACCCTGACGCTGGAAGGCGGCATGGGCCAGCGGCCGTAACCCTGCCATCACACGATCATTTCATCTTTATCTGCCACAGAACCCCGATGCTGTACAGTTTTCTCCTTGCTGTACGGCATCGGGGTTCCTTGATTTTTTGATAACGTTGCTCTGGTCAGTCCAGCCATTGGATGCCGTCTGCCCTGCCAGATGTCATTTCAAAATGGTATTTTACAGTGCCAAGGTCTAGCTTTGTATAAAATCCTCTGCCGCTGGTTACCTTCACCGCACCGCTTGGCTGAAGTTCCAAGAAAAACTTCTGTTGATTCATCGCAGTCGGAGCCAGCAACGCGCCCTCCATTCCGTTTCGGAACCAATCCGGCATTCCTTCTTTGTAATTGGAGACTTCCTGCAGCTTCTTGTTTTTGTGCGCCGCACCGCAGACAGTACCATATACCATATCTTACAGAGGATTGCAAGAATTTTCTTAAACTTCTCCCCTAGATTCAAAAAAGCAAGTAACTGCTATTCGATAACAGATACTTGCTTTTTGTAATCGCTCTCTACAAAATAACAAAAGGTCGTTTATAAACAGCCTCCATGCATCCGTTGTGCGCAGATAGTCCAGACATGGGGTTCTATCATTTTAATATGGTTACGACCAGTTCATCCGTCCATAGCGGGTGGTCATCTGGCAGATTTCTTTCTGGAGCTTCTTGGTCAGCTGGGTCTTTTTCAGCCGCCAGCGCCAGTTTGTGCCCACGGTGGAGGGCTTATTGATACGCGCTGTATTATCCAACCCCAGCCAGTCCTGCATAGGAACGATGCAGGTAGCCGCCGCACTGCGCAGAATTAGGGCAATCATGCTCTTGTAAAGCTGCTCCTCCGGGGTGGTGTAATCGTACAGATAATCCCGCACCATAGCACGCTCAGCTGGAGTGATGGTCTGATACCACGACACCAGCGTTTCGTTATCGTGGGTGCCGGTGTAGGCCACACTGTTCACAGGGTAGTTGTGGGGCAGGTAGTCGCTGGCACTGCCAGTATCGCGGGAGTCAAAAGCAAATTCCAGCACCTTCATGCCGGGGAAGCCGCTGTCCCGCACCAGCTGGCGCACGGTGTCGCTCATGTAGCCAAGGTCTTCTGCAATGATGTTCCGCTTGCCCAGCGCCTGCTCCACGACACGGAACAGTTCGATGCCGGGGCCTTTTTCCCAGTGGCCCGGGGCGGCGGTGTCGCTGCCGTAGGGAATGGAGAAATACTCATCGAAGCCGCGGAAGTGGTCGATGCGCACTACATCATACAGTTCGAAGCAGTACCATAGGCGGGTAATCCACCATTGATAGCCCGTTTCCCGGTGTGCTTCCCAGCGGTAAAGCGGATTGCCCCAAAGCTGACCGGTGGGCGAAAAGCCATCCGGCGGAACACCGGCCACAGCAGTGGGAATGTTCTCTTTGTCCAGTTGGAACAGGCTGGGATTTGCCCATGCGTCCGCAGAATCCAGCGCTACATAGATGGGGATATCGCCGATGATCTGGATACCTTTGCTGTTAGCGTAGGCTTTCAGCTTGCGCCACTGCTGGTCGAATTTGAACTGAAGATACTTGTAATACTCCACTTCAAAATACAATTCCCGGCGGTAATAGTCCATGGCGGGCTGCCAACGCAGGCGGATGTCTTCGGCCCACTCGATCCACGGCTTGCCCTCAAAGCGGCCCTTGACTGCCATGAACAGGGCAAAATCGTCCAGCCACCACTTGTTTTTCTCGCAGAACGCGGTGAACGCTTCGTTGTGGCCAATGTCGCTGCGAGAGTAGGCCAGCCGCAGCAGACGGCCACGTGCTTCGTACAGCTTTTTGTAATCGATGTCGTCTGCCTTGCGGCCAAAGTTTGCCTTTTTGCATTCTTCGCTGGTCAGCACGCCCTCTTCCACCAGTGCATCAAGGCTGATGAAATACGGATTGCCCGCAAATGCGGAAAAGCTCTGATACGGGCTGTCACCGTAGCTGGTCACGCCCAGCGGCAGGATCTGCCAGTAGGTCTGGCCTGCTTCCTTGAGCCAATCCACAAAATCGTATGCTTCCTGCGAGAAGCAGCCGATGCCGTAAGGGGACGGCAGACTGCTGATGGGCAGTAAAATGCCTGCACTTCTCTGCATCTTCTTTTCCCTTCCTTTATAACTCAATGAGGATGCCCGCATGGTCGGACACCTGCGGTTCCTGCGTCCCGTTGAACACCACCCGGCTGCTTTTTACCGGTACAGCTTTGGAGCACCAAATTTGATCGATGCGCTTTTTCGCCGCCGCATCCGGGGCGTCCCGCCAGCCGTCAATGGCCTGTACGACCGTATAACCATCATCCCGCTGCTGTGCAAGACGGTAGGTGTCCTGCCAGCCGCACCGGACGATCAAATCGTAGCCTTCCCCGTGCACCGCTGCTTCGCTGTTGAAGTCGCCCAACAGAAACGCCTTGTCTTTTGTGCTCGCCGCCTGCGACAGCTTTTCCCACTGCGCGAGGAAGGGCTCTTCTTCATCCTTCCACCAGCCCATGTGGACCGCATAGTACCAGACATCTCCTGCACAGATGCCCAGCGCACGGCGGGTCTTCCAGTAATTGTAATCGTTCGTCTGGCTCAGCAGCAGGTTTTCGGCAGCGGTGATGGGCGCACGGCTGAATACGGCCATGCCCTCGTCGTATTTATCGTAGCCGATTTTGGCCGGGAGCCAGCTCCAATGGTAATGTACGCCCCGTTCTTCCAGCATCCGAGCCACTGCGGCGGCATGGTTATCCGCTTTGAGCAGAACGTCATTGCAAGGGCAGGGGTAGTACCCCGCCGGAGTCTTTCCCAGCAGCGGAGCGGCGGCAGTCTGGTTCACCTCCTGCAAGGCGAACACATCCGGTTGCTCCTTTGCGATAAAGTCTACAAAAGTCTCCCGTTTGGCCTCGTAGTCCGGCTCCACAAGACTGTGGGTGTTCAATGTCAGAAGTTTCATAGTGTTTTACAAAATATCATTGATGTCAGATTTCAGAACATCTGCCTTGGGGCCGTACACGGCCTGAATTCCGTCGCCCTTGACCAGCAGGCTCAGTGCGCCTTCTGCCTTCCATGCGGGAAGGTCTGCCACCTTGGCCGGGTCTTTCACGGTGACGCGCAGACGGGTCATGCAGGCATCCACCAGCACGATGTTCTCGCGGCCGCCCAGCAATGCAATGATGCGCTCAGCCTGACTGTTGCCGGACTTGGCATCGGTCTTGTTAGAAGCGTTGGCATCCGCAGCAGAATCATCGGCGGCGTTGTCATCGGTATAGTTGCCCAGACGACCCGGGGTTGCCAGATTCAGTTTGCCAATCATGAAATAGGCCACAAAATAGCCGATGGCGAAGAATGCAATGACGCAGATGACAAAGTTGATGATGTCGCCGCCCAGACCAGCCTGCAAGGACATGGGGATACGGGTGATAAATTCCAGATTGCCGAAAGAGTGCAGCCGCAGGTGAATGATGCCAGCCATTGCAAAGGCGCAGCCCTGAAGGACAGCGTACACGATGTACAGCGGCATTGCGCAGAACATGAACATGAATTCCAGCGGCTCGGTAACGCCGGTGAGGAACACAGCCAGTGCAGTAGAGATGAACATGGACTTATACTTGGCACGCTTGTCGGCATCGACGCGGCGGTACATGGCCAGTGCAATACCCAGCAGCAGACCGGTTGCACCAATCATCTGACCAACTTTGAAACGGGCAGGGGTGACGGTAGCCAGCAGATTGTTGTAAGCTGCCATGTCACCGGCTTTCTTGAAGTTGATGAGGTCATTGGCCCATGCCAGCCACAGCGGGTCCTGACCAAATACCTGACTGCCTGCGTTGACGCCGGTAGCAATGGTATAAGTGCCGCCGAAAGAGGTGTAGTTCATGGGGATGGTCAGCATATGGTGCAGGCCGAAGGGCAGGAGCAGACGTTCCAGCGTGCCGTAGATGAACGGAGCCAGAACCGGAGAGGTTTCGGAAGAGTTGGCAATCCAGATGCCGAAGTTGTTGATGCCGGTCTGAACCACAGGCCAGAACAGAGCCAGAACGATGGAGATGACCACCGAGTAAGCAATAACCACCATTGGCACGAAGCGCTTACCGTTGAAGAAGGCCAGCGCATCCGGCAGCTTACGGAAGTTGTAGTATTTGTTGTACGCCACACCGCCCACAAAACCGGCAATGATGCCCACGAAGACGCCCATATTCAGAGCCGGGGCACCAAGCACAGAGGTAAAGTAGCCGTTGACGGCGATCTCCTGCCCGAACAGGGTGTGGGTCACAGCGTTGGGGTCTGCCAGCATGGCGCTGGTGACGCCGAAGATGTTGCCGGTGATGACGTTGATGAGAGCGAAGGCCAGCACCGCCGCAAATGCACCGCCGGCGCGCTCTTTTGCCCAGCTGCCGCCGATGGCGACTGCGAACAGGATGTGCAGATTGTTGATAACGGCCCAGCCGATATTCTCCATGGTGGTGCCAATGGTCAGCACCATGGAAACATCACCGCCTGCCATCTGTACCAGCTTGCCCAGACTGATCATCAGACCGGCCGCAGGCATGACGGCAATGACCGTCATCAGCACTTTGCCCAGCTTCTGCAGGAAGTCAAAATTGATGAAACCCTTCTTTTTCGGCTTTTCGGCGCCGGTTTCTTTTGCAGCCGGGGCCGGTTCTGCAGTTTTGACAGGCTGTTTTCCTTTTGCTGTCAGGGTCAGCACCGGGGTCTTCCCCGCCGCTGCGGTGCCCTCTGCACAGTGCAACTCCATATCGTCTGCGCCGCCGGTCAGAACAATGGAAGTAATGGTTTTCAGGCTGCGGCTGCGAATGAGGTCGAGGTCCACTTTAGCCACCGGCTGACCGGCTTTGACCTTATCGCCCTCTTTGACAAAAATCTCAAAGCCCTCGCCCTTCAGGCTGACGGTTTCCAGACCCACATGGACCAGGATCTCCAAATCGTTGTCTGCCGCAAAGCCAATGGCATGTTTCGTTTCCGCGATGGTCTCCACAGTGCCATCCACCGGGCTGCAGAACAGCCCATCGGACGGCTCAATGGCAATGCCTTCGCCCAGAACACCGCTGGCAAAGGTCTCATCGGGGACTTCGCTCAGCGGGACAAGCTTTCCGCTAAAAGGTGCTGTTACGACAGCAGAACGTGTCGTTGTTGTCATGATGCTCCTCCTTGTAAGTTTTCCTCTTTTGCACAATTCCGCGCAATCGTTGCATATTGATTGCGCGATTTTACGCAACAAGAATAATCCTATTTCGCAATTTTTACAAGAGTTTTCTGAGGCAAAAATAAACTTTCTACCTTTTTGACAATCAGTTGCGAGATTCTTTGTGGAAATTGTCAAGATTACGCAGAGCGTTCGTTGCACAGTTTACGCAATCCCTTGCGCAAACATTGACATTGCGTGCAAACCTCTTTACAATAGAGATAAACTTATCGGGGAGGAACAGACTATGGCAGTTACCATCAAAGACGTTGCCGCAGCGGCAGGCGTTTCGCCTTCTACGGTCTCACGCACCTGCAAGGACAGCCCTTCCATCAGCCGGGACACCAAGGAACGCGTGCGCCGCATCATGGCACAGCTGGGCTATGAGCCGAACTTTGAGGCGGAACCGGTGGAGGCATTTTCCAAGACCATCGGCATCATTCTGCCTTCCTCTCAGCGGGATGTGTATGAAAATGCGTTTCATCTGGAAATCATCCGGGGCATCGGGCAGTTCTGCAATCAACGGCGGTATGTGAATACGGTCATCACCGGCGAGGACGACGCCGAAGTGCTGGACGCCATCCAGAGCATGGTGGCCAATGCGCAGGCAGACGGTTTTATCCTGCTCTATTCCAAAAAGGACTGCCCGGTGGCGGCCTACCTGCGCAGCGAGGGCCTGCTTCACGTCATTGTTGGCAAGGCGGCGCAGTCGGCCAACCAGACCATCTATATTGATAACGACAACGCCCTTGCCGGTGAGGAAGCCGCCGACTACCTCTACGAAATGGGCCACCGACGCATCGCCTACTTCGGGGTCAGCAATGCGATGCTGTTTTCGGCAGAGCGGAAACGCGGCTACCAGATGTCCCTGCTCAAGCACGACATCACCCCCCGCGAAGAGGACTGTGTGGAGATCGACACCCTGAACGATGCCTACGAAGACGCCCTGCGCACGCTTCTCACCGGTCCGGAGCATCCTACCGCCATGCTGGTCAGCGACGATATTCTGGCCGTGGTGCTGGAGCAGTTCTGCGGCAAACTGGGTCTGCGCGTCCCGACAGACCTCTCCATCGTGTCCTTCAACAACTCTCTATTCTCCCGCATCACCAGCCCGCAGCTGACCACCGTGGACGTCAACCCCTACCAGCTGGGCATGGAGGCCGCCAGTCAGACCATCAACCACATTGAGAACCCAAATCTTCTGGCAACCAAAATCATCGTGCCGCATCAGCTCATCCCCCGGGAAAGCTGCTGCCCGCCGCCGGAAATCTGACAAACACAAAACGGCCGTTCCCTCTCCTACGCGGAGAAGCGGAACGGCCGCTTTTTATTTTTTCCGGTATTCCCGCGGTGTCATGCCGAAGTGTGCCTTGAACGCCCGGTTGAAATAGGACAAGTTTTCAAACCCGCACCGGGAAGCGATAGTCAGCACCGTTTCATCCGTGGTGTGCAGCGCTTCGGCGGCGGCGTTCAGGCGGTATTCGTTCAGAAACGTAACGAAGCTCTGCCCCGTCATCTGCCGGAACCACCTCATGAAGTGGCTGGCGCTGCAGGAGCAGACTTCAGCGGCATCCGCCACCCGGAGTTCTTCGACGTAGTGGGCGGAAAGCCATTGCAGGACTGTTTTCAGCCGCCGGGTATCGGCGGTCTCTGCGGGGAGCTGCTGCTTTCCCTGTGCAATCAGCAATGCCAGAAATCGCAGCAGTTCCCCTTTGATGACCAGCTCATAGCCGGGGCGTTTGGCACGGTTGGCATCTTCCACTTCCCGCAGGCAGGCAGCAGCGGGAAGATAGCACAGGTCATTTGGCGTCAGATGGCCGGTCAGTGCCAGCCGCCCGCTTTGCAGCGGAAGGATGTACTTTTCAGCGCACAAGTCCCCCGCACCGCCCAGAAGTTCCAGTTCAAAGATGATGTTCTCATACTCCATGGACTGTCCCTCGGCCTGCCGCAGGGCGTGGAGGGTGCCGGGGGCAAACACAAAGATATCCCCCATGCGGGCCGGGTAAGTCACAGCGCCCATCTGCACCAGCCCCACACCCCGTTTGACAAAGACCAGTTCCATGCTGTCGTGCCAGTGGAGTGCCACCTGCGGGAAATCTCTCGGGATGGTGCAAGGGTAAAGGTTGAACGGGAACCGCACGGCTCCGTGCTGCTTGGTTTCCTGCAAAGAAGCCTGATTCTGCATATTCTCACCTCCCGATGATTGGATTGTACCATATTCTGCACCAATTCAGCAAGATTTTGCGTGTTTTGTGTGGTATATCTTGAAGCAGAGATGTCAAACCTGCTTTCCGTATCAAAGGAGGATCCGCTTATGAACTTCACCGAAACGTTACAGAATCTCACCGGCAAGCCGCTGGCCGACTGCACGAATCAGGAACTGTACCTCGCCCTGCTGGAACTCGTCCGGCAGAAGAGCGCAGACCGGGTGCAGCCCGTCACCGGCCGCAAGCTTTACTATATCAGCGCCGAGTTCCTCATCGGCAAGCTGCTGTCCAACAACCTCATCAATCTGGGGCTGTACGATGAAACCCGAGATGCTCTGGCCGCTGCGGGCAAGAGCCTGTCCGATATCGAGGAAGTGGAGCCGGAACCTTCTCTGGGCAACGGCGGTCTGGGTCGTCTGGCTGCCTGTTTCCTCGATTCGCTGGCGACCCTGAACCTGCCCGGCGACGGCGTGGGCCTGCGGTATCACTTCGGCCTGTTCCATCAGTCCTTTGAGGACGGCATCCAGAACGAGAAGCCCGACCCGTGGCTGACCGCCCACAGCTGGGCGGAAAAGACCGATATCACCTACCCGGTGGAGCTGGCAGGCAAAGAATACACCGCCCGGCTGTACAAGCTGGCCGTCACTGGCTATGAGGGCCGCACCAACACCCTGAACCTGTTCGACCTCGACACCATCGATGAGAGCATCGTCCACGACGGCATTGCCTTTGACAAGACCGCCTTCGACAAGAACCTGACCCTGTTCCTTTATCCAGACGACTCCGACGAGGCGGGCCGCCGCCTGCGGGTGTACCAGCAGTATCTGATGGTTTCTGCCGGTGCGCAGCTCATTCTGGCCGAGTGCGCCGCCCGGGGCTGCAATTACCACGATCTGGCTGACTACGCCGCCATCCAGATCAACGACACCCACCCCAGCATGGTGATTCCCGAATTGATCCGCCTGCTGGGCGAAAAAGGCATCGCCTTTGAGGAAGCCGTAGAAATCGTCACCAAAACCTGCGCCTACACCAATCACACCATTCTGGCGGAGGCCCTGGAAAAGTGGCCCCGGACCTATCTGGAAGCCGTCGTGCCCCAACTGATGCCCATTATCGAAAAGCTGGATGCAGTGGTTGCAAAGCGCACCAAGGACAAGAGTCTTGCCATCATCGACAAGGACGGCAAGGTGCACATGGCCCACATGGACATTCACTTCACCCACTCCACCAACGGTGTCGCCGCCCTGCACACCCAGATTCTGATGGATTCCGAGCTGAAGGGGTTCTACAAGCTGTATCCTGAGAAGTTCAACAACAAGACCAACGGCATCACCTTCCGCCGGTGGCTCATGAAGTGCAATCCCCTGCTGACCGGCCAGATCGAGAACCTCATCGGCACCGGCTTCCACAAGGACGCGACCCAGCTTACAAAGCTTTTGGCCTATGAGAATAATACCTCCGTGCTGGAACAGCTGGCCGCCATCAAAAAGGAGAACAAGCGGGAGCTGTGCCGGTGGCTGAAGCAGGAGCAGGGCATCACCGTGAACCCGGACGCCATGTTCGACATCCAGTCCAAGCGGCTGCATGAGTACAAGCGGCAGCAGCTGAATCTGCTGTACCTCATCCACCAGTACTTCGAGATCAAGGCCGGACACCTGCCCCCGATGCCACTGGTATCCATCTTTGGTGCCAAGGCAGCCCCTGCCTACATCATCGCCAAGGACATCATCCACGCACTGCTGACCCTGTCCAAGGTCATTGCCGCAGATCCTGTGGTATCCCCGTGGCTCCAGATCGTGTTTGTAGAAAACTACAACGTCACCGCTGCCGAGAAAATGATTCCCGCCTGTGACCTGTCCGAGCAGATCAGCCTTGCTTCCAAGGAGGCCTCCGGCACCGGCAACATGAAATTCATGCTCAATGGCGCGCTTACCTTAGGTACTATGGACGGTGCCAATGTGGAGATCAGCCAGCAGGTCGGAAACGAAAATATCTATATCTTCGGTCAGACCTCCAACCAGGTGATCCGCCGCTACGCCGCCGGGGACTACAAGGCATCCGAATGGTACGAGGGCGACCCCAACCTGCGCCGGGCCATCGACTTCCTCAC
>OIYO01001725.1_pt1 | contig 10850 bp, 13 predicted proteins | sample 1588191 | NCBI WGS metagenome assembly OIYO01 (sample SAMN03283275) | human gut metagenome | biome: human-associated habitat; material: feces | host: Homo sapiens | place: Peru | collected 2012 | reverse complement strand
TGTCATTATGGTAGCAGCAGATGCTTTAACGCTGCTTATTATTTGTTATTCGAGTCCTCCGAATTTGTGTTAAAGGTTTTGCTCTTTCTTTCGTACCTAAAACCGTTGTTTTGAGACGGTTTGTTCTGATATTCAGAAAGACCTTTTGCGTTTTCTTCGATAGCCGTTGCCGAATGAACTGTGGGCTTGGCAGACGCCAAGCCTCTCGAAGCTCTGATTTGAGCAAGGTATTTTGTCCCGCATTCGGGCGAACAAGCTACCTCTTGCCAACGGAAGACCCCTGCGTTTTGTCTGAGTGTGTGGCAAGCTTCATATTCTTTGCCGCACACACGGCATATTTTCTTTGCAGTTGCCATATATTAATCCTCCGTTTTATTACGCAACGTCCTGAGTATCTGTTCCGAATACTGTGTATGTCCAAAGGGCATCGCTTGCACCGCATGCGCCTGCCAAAGCTTCTGCTTCAAAGTTGTGCACAGTCTGGTCGTTACCCAACTCAAGACTGAATTCACCGCTGAAGTCAGCTTTGGGAACAAATATCTGGACGTGATAAGTCTTACCGCACTTATCTTCACCTAAAGCATCAATATACAACGTTGATTTACCCGAATATACATCGCTCTTGTTTTCAAGAACATCTGCTTTTATCTTTCTCTTATAATTAACGAGAATCTCTGTTCCGTCTGCTATCTCACCTTCTTTGAAAGCAATAGCTTTTGTCAAGGGGTTGTATGTGAATTTGCCCGTATCTACAGCGGCTGCCTGTGTAAGATTTCTGACGGGAGCACCGTTGGCATTCTTAACAATTACTTCTGCAATTTCGTTACCCTCGGTACCAATTGCCTTGTATGCGGTCGATGCCGCATTGCTGTTTACGGTGAGATAATCTCTCCACTGAATTTCGGTTTCCTTGTTCTCGAATTCACCGCCTGTCTGAAGTTCCATCAAGCCGGCAGAGAGCAGGCCGCTTGCACCGCTAATGGTAACGGCTTTGTTCTTTTTAAGAGATGTAATCTTTCTGCCCTGCTTACCGGTAATATCTGACTTTTCCTGAGTCTGTGCGATGGTCGCATTTTGCAGCTCATCCAAAACAAATTTATAGTTACCCGTAAGAACGTTGTAAAACGTAATGGTTTCCAAACTTGTTATTGCAATATCATTTGCTATGTACATGTGTGTTTCCTCCTGAATTAAATTTATTTATTTGTGTTTGAGCCAGTTTAAATCATCCTGACTTATCTTTTTCATGTCTATGTTGCCGGTATAAATACCGATCATCCTGTTGTCATAATCTGTTTTGTTTATGATTTGCCGAACGGATTCGTTGAATTGATATATAGAAAGGTCTAAGACACTTTCAAAATTGTATTTGAATTGTTCTGTACAAACCATTGCGATTATGAGTTCCTCGAGCTGAGAACTTTCTGTGCGATTTTTGCGCCTTTTTTGTTTTTTTCTCATACGTTCGAGCATATATCTTTTGGCCTCCGGATTTGCCGGGGTGCGCCTGTCTTTCTTTAGGTGGTGAATAAGACGAATAGCATTCGCTATTTTTGCGTGCACAAAACGGTCTATTTTAAGCCCAGTGGACTTGTCTTCCCAAAAGGCGTCTCCGGTTCGATTATTGACCGCGAGTTCGAACTTACTCAAATCTAAATCGCCGAAAACCTGTGATGTATCCTGTGCGCGTATGCTTTCGAACAACAAAACAAACAAATCCCACTCATCAATTTCTTCAAAGGCTATGCCTGCATCATCTAACTGCACGGCTAAATCTATCGGCATTGCCGCTATTGTCGAAATTAGGGCGTAATAATCGTCTTCGTGTTCGATAACATATTTAACTTTTGGAATTACAATGCCGAAATTGTCGTCTATCATCAATTTGTTTTTGTATAAGATGTTTTGTGTTGCCACACTCAACCACCTCTCCGGTTCGCGGGAATCGTCTTCTTCGGATTGTAAAGGCGATTAAAATCAACGGCGTGAAACGTCATAACTTTCCCGATAAAATCTGTCATAAGCGGGTATCTTTTCACCGAATACAGATCCAATTCGCCGAGACTTATCTCCGCACTGCCGTTTAAAAGATCAGCTATTCTCGAACAAATTTTATCAATCCTGATGCCGCCGGCGGATAGCCGCAACTTTGATTTATGAGCGAATACCCAAACATAAATGGTTGGAAAGAAGTATGTTTTGTTTGCTGATTGTTGCAGGTCTACATCAAAACAAATAAAAGTTTTCCCTTCCTCAACCGTATCGATAACATAGTCACAAGGAAAGACTTGATTGTATGCTAAGTTTTTCGCTTTTGAAAAATCATAATCTTCATCAATCAAATGGACCAGCTTTTCGTCGGTTAACAAAGCTTTCATTATTTTGTTCTTATAGTTATAAAAGATGTCAAGTTCTTTTGCCACTAAATCCACACCTGCCTTCCGTCATCATCCGTTTTGTCATCGGGATTTATTTCGGGGTTGTCATTATCAGGACGTCCGCCCCAATCTTTATCCCGCGGAAAGTATTTGTAATAGTCTGTAATGCCAAGCTCAATATTATCGTCATCCGTTGTTTGAGTTTCTTGAAGGATAAAACAAAATACACCTTTCCCGTTATACACTCTGCCAACCTTCAGCGGTTTGGTGAGCTGGAATGCAATTTTTTTGTCAAAGTCAGGGTCGTCAATTAGAAATCTGTTATTTCTATTTAGCTTAATTGTATCCGGATTGCGTGCAATTGTCATTTGAACTCTTGTGTCACCTCGAGTTGCGACAAAATCTCTGTCCTCATAATCTCCAGATAGATATTTTGTGCCGTCCTCAATGACGCACCATTGTTCTTTGATAAACCCCGCGTCATCTATCCATTTCAAAAGATGATTGCATTGCTTCATTTTAGCCTTTGTATAAACCTCAATATTTGCATCAAGTTCTGTGATAAGCCAAAAATTTTCCATCCAACGAATTAAATCTCCGCAACAAATTGCATTGCTTAGAGATATGATAGTCTTTTCGTTTAAGTTGTCAGAGTTTATAACTGCCGCATCACAAGGCGAGTTATCTTTTGTTACCGGATGAGAAGATAACGAATCTTTTAATCGTGTTTTTAAGAAATGTTTTTCGCGATTAAGAGATGTTTCCCGTTGATTGATTCCTCTCGATTCAGCCACTGCCTCATATGCGTTCCACACTGTGCTCATCGCCGCACCTCCCTGTAAGAAAAGATTTTAGCTTTCCACAAATACTTATGGCGTTAAAGACTTCCCTTTTTACTTTAGATACGTGACAATTCGGGTTGTCGATGAGGTATTGCAGAATGGATAAAAGTGAAAGAAAATCGGAGCTATCCTTAAATGAAATGATTAAACCTTTGCACCCAATGAGTTCGGATTGCAAACTATCAATATAAACAGCAAGTGTTTTTTCTTCATTTTCTCGCATGGGGAGAATTTTAAAAATCCTGTTTACGAGAGTGTTAAAATAATTGGTTATGAGTTTGTCGGATAAAGGTTTGCCGATTCGAGTATTTATCATAAATGTAAATCGGTCAGGTCTCCGTGATTATATGAGTACTCTCGTATCATATTAACAAAGTCCTTTTGTGCCTTTCCGTATGCGTTCCCCACACGCAATAGAAGTTCTGCCGGTGAATAGGTGGTGAAATCGCGAGTATTAAGTGTGTTTTGCAAAAGTTCTTGCTTATAAACGTAAGGTTTTAACCATTGCACAACCATTCCCTCCGAAACAATATCGGCGATTTCGTCAAGGTCGGCATTCGGAATGTCAATATCGAACGACCTTATTAAGTCATCTCCGGTGGTGAATAAATCATAAGCACAGTTTTTGCGAAAGTTCGCCAATGCACGTTTCATAAAACCGTCCACCAAAACGGTTCTGTCGTATTCGTCAAGCTTTAAAAAATCATATTCCGAAACCTTTCCAAGAAACGCCTCGGTGAAAATATCATAAGAGACCATAACCTGCCTCCTTATCTTTCAATGATTTCCATGCTTAGAGCATCTTCCAACGCCTCAACCGCTTTCATTGAGTCGATGCCGCCGTTAGATATGAGTTCCTTCGCTCTGTACATAACAGATTTCTTTTGCCCGTCAGATAACTCTGAAACAACTCTTTTTATTTCCGCAGGGGGTTTCTCGAATATTTCATCAAAATTATCAATTCCTAAAGAATTTTTGTAAAACCGACGCACACCGAGAAAATCAATAACCCAATCGTCATCGGGCTTGAACATAAACCAATTGTTTATAAAGAACTTCTTGCTTGAATTTTTCGCATCTCTGAGTTCAGCCAGCTCGATTTCCTGTTCTTCTCCGAATTTTTCCCATGTAAAGAGTTCTCCTGTCTTCCGGCTTTTATAAATAAGTTCACCTTGAAACCCGTTGAGAACTGTTATGTATTGATGAATATCAATCTCTTTTGCCCTTATAGGGGTGGCACTGATATTATCTGTTGCATTTGCATTTGTTTTTGTTGCAGAGGTGCGAACTCCACTCTTTGTGGCTGTTGCCATAAAATCTCTCCTTTCATTCAAAAAGGGGCTGTTTTTTTACAGCCCCAAGGTGTATATGTTATGCTATTTCATAACGTCCGATACCGGCGTTGCCACCGGCAAGTATGATGCCCAAACCGTACTTTTCGCCGTACATGTATTCTTGTGTGAAATCAGACTTGTCCATCGGATTACCCATGATGACAATCGGATTTCCTTCGTATACACATTTGATAGGCTTGTCGCTGCCTGCTACGACAGTGATAATATCATCATCCAGCACAAATTCGGTTGAGCCTATCTTGTGGCGCTGAGGTGTAACTACCACAGGTGTACCGTAAAAACTTCCGAATACGCCTGTTTTGTACAAATCTTCCTTTGCACTGTCGCTCATAATAGATGCTTTCAGCTTTCTTGCGCCTTTCTTTGTTGCGACAAGGGTGGCTTTCTGTCCGTTTGCTGCTGCCTCGACGTGAGAAATGAGGTCGAGAAGCTTATCTTCGTCATAAGCACCTGCCGCCGGGAAGTATGTAGTTCCGCCGAACTGGTCTGCTGTTGCCGTACTCCAGAGTGCGTATATGTCATTGAGCAGCTCCTGTTTGAACGACTCTGCAACAAGCCCTATCATCTCGTTGAAATCAACGCGTCCCGAGAGGACTCTGTTCATTTCTTCATAGATTTTAACTGTTTTGAGAACAGTCGGAATAGATGTTTCACTGATTCCGCCGAGTCTCTGTCTGCGGATACCCTGCGTTCCGTCTGCTGTGTCTGCTACTACAAACAAGTTCTTATCTTTAACCTCAAAGATATTTTTATCGCCTTCCGCAACGTTTCTAAAGTCTACGAGAGTGTTGAAAAATTCATCTCCCTGAAGACCTTCGACAACGGTTCGTGTGAGTATCTGCTCAATGAGTGTGAATAGCCCCGGGCATTTCCCGTCGCGAATTTTTCTGTAATCAAGTTTAGTATCTCCTCCGTTTGCTTCTATCAGGGCTTGTCTGAGTACATCCTGCGATTGAGCTACAGAATATTTGTTTACACTGCCCTTATAACCGTCAACGGCTATTTTAATGAGTTCATTCATTTCGTTACCCATAATTCAATTCCCCCTTTCATTAATCAACTGAAATAACATAGTATGTATGTCTGCCTACAACATCAATAGCAATTATCTTGCCGACAACAGTGGAATCCTTTGTTGCCGATGCTGCTACATTAAGTTTCGTTCCTGCCGTAAGTTCAACGACATCATCCTTAGCAATATCTGTTTTGCCGGTAAGAGCCTCTTTGGTTACAGAAAAGATGTCACCGCTATGAAGACGATAGCCACGAATAATTTTACCCGCTTCGTTGTAAAAATCATCCAGATTTTTCAACCGTTCGTCATACATAACTTCCGGAGCGGCGACTAAAACGATATCTGTTATTTTATCGCCTGCCGTCGGAGCTGCGCCAACGCGAACCTCCCTTTCTCCATCCATAAGCGTACCGACTTTCAGAACGTTTCCGTTGTCGATTTCGGTAGGTGTGTTGCCGTCGCTACCCATATACTTTATTGATACAAGGGCTGCGCCGACAGTTGTTCCATACATATTGTCCGTGCGGACAACTGCGTGCTTTGCCATAATAAATTCCTCCTAAGATTTAATTTTCGGCTTTAATGCCGTATTTTTCAAAAATTCCGCCGTAAGGCAAATTGAAATCTTTTTCTACTCGTGGTGTTATAACTCTCGGCGCTCCGCTTGTTTTTGCCGAAAAGCAAATGTTTGATTTTCTGCCTCTGATGGCATAACATTTTTCTTCGAGAGCATCAATGCTCAACTTATCAGATGATTCTTTCAGTGCTTCAAAGCTTTCGTCGCCCGACAAGTCTTCAAATTTTGAAAACAGCTTTTCTCTTTCAGCGGATGCCTCGATGTCAAGAGTATTTTGCTTGAATTCTTTCAACTCTTTCAGTTCCTTGTTCATTTGCTCAATTTGCGCCGATGCCTCACTGTATTTTTCCTTAAATTCAGCATTTTCGGCGAATTTTTGATTTATAAGTTCAAAAACATCTGCTATGGGTGAACTTTGTTCGCCTTCGTCAAAATCGGAAATTGTATACTTTTTGCGCTTTTTGCTTTCAAAGTCAATTACAATCTTGTCTCCGTCCATCGTGTACGCAAATCCATAGAGAAGCCAGTCATTTGAATCCCAACAATATATTTCGCCTACTTCAAAATCACAATCTACAAACCAATATCTGTTGCTTTCTCCCCATTCTGTTTGTACTTTTACTGTATCAAGAGAACGTCTGATTTCATTAACAATATTGCTTGTGAGAGCAAAGTTGTTCGCATTGTTGTTTTTTGGGTCGGATTGTTTTTGCATCTCCTTGAATTTTGCTTCAAGTTCTTCAACCGAAAAATCATCTATTGAAAAGTTGAGATTTTCAATATCAATCTCGTATTTAGCGATCAATTCGTTTTTATCCATTTCGCGTTCTCCTCCTTTCGTTGTATAAATTTGTTTATCGTCGTATCTGTCTGCGGACACGACCTGATTATTTTCATTAGGTTTAAAGCTTGTCTTTAATTCGGACATCATTTGTTCCATCTTTTGCTTAAAGTTTTGGGCTGAATATAGTTCAAGTTCACTTCCTTGAAAACAAGGTTCGCAACTTTCTAAAAGGCAAAGTGCTGTGAATTCAAAGTCGGTTATGTCAGTAAAACCATTAGGTAATTCGCGACTTTCATTCACGGTGATTTCCATTGAATGGTTGACGACTCCGCCCAAATCATCGGATATGTGTTTAAATACGTATTGGCGTTTCCACAAAATAACGTCATCAATTAAGAGGTACTCATGTTCTGTGCCCTCATCGTCGCAATCTTTAATGAACTCAAATTTTGCGTGTTCCGGAACCACACCGCACGGCTCTGTGAGATTTTTAAGTTTTAAGTCTCCTTTTGCGTTACGTACCAATTCTACGTCATGCCCTCCGATTTCCCCGGTTGTATCATCGTAATGACACACTATAGGTACGTTTCTGAGGGATGGAAGCGCTCTTTTTACATTATCCTTAGAAAAATGAGTTTTGTTACGATTGTCGCCGAGATACATTACCTTCAGTGAACCGTAAGCAAAAGACGAGTTGATGTCACGTATATTAAAAATTGATACTTTTTCAGAATCAAAGGGTACTGTTATTTGTACGCCCACGCGCAATCACCTCCGTCAAAATGAAAGTGTGTTCGAAAGAATAAACTTATTTTTGTCTAATGAAAATTGCGCACATGGCTTATTCTCAAAGATATAAAGCTTTTGTCTTTCGTCACATTTTAAAAGGCGATACCCCTGAGACAAAAGCTCAGTTTTGGCATCGCTGTCAAAAATATAAATAAATTTTTCCATGATTATTACCCCCAATCAGAGCTGTCTTCTCTTGACTGCTCCCCACTGTCGGTAAGCTCATCGATGGATTTTTCGGGTGCACCGCCGTTGTTGCCGATTATATTGCTGCTTGTCTGAGTAGAGCTCATGAGTGGAACGAATGTTGATTTAATGTTTAAAACATCGTTTTCCAAAAAGTTCATACTATCCATCTCAGCTTGCCCAAGCCCCTGTGATGCACAGTAATACGACACCATAGGTATACCGAATTGACATGCCTTGAGATAAGCATCACCGGCTTTATCGCGATTGTATGGTGAAACATCTAAAAATGTAACCTTAAAGTTTTTGCCATAGCTTTGCGATTGAATGTATCGATTTACCACGTCTTCAATGCTTTTTACAATTCCATATGTAATTTCTTGGTCAGCTTGAATAGATAAAGTGAGAGCGTTGGCAGAGGCTTTAGGATTGTTAAAAATCAATGATGATACCCCCGCCGCGGTGAATAAATTTTGTTCTGCCTCTGTTACAGTATCCGTGTCGCTTGTGTTCGAGCGCTCAAATCCAATTTTATCAATTGGCATTGGCGATAAAACTGAACCAACTTCCTCGGGAAGCACTGAATCTAAATTTCGCCAGAATTCTTTAGCCTTATCATAGTCCAATTGCCAATTTCCATCCTTATCCATAGGAAGAGTCATGACAAGCATAGCGTAATTTTCTAAGGCTGTTTTAGCAACTTTTAACTGCTTATAATCCTCTATGTCATAGATTTCTCTGAGAATACCGGCAAATGGCGGAATCGAATAATCCAGAATATCATTATTACACTTAACGGCGAAAGAGGTAGGAGCATCCAGCTCCATCCATCTTTGAGTTCTGTCTTTTTGATACAAATTGTATTTGGTTGTGAATTCTGCCGGATAAAATTCCAACAAAGCACTTCGCGAATCGAAATATGAGAAATCGAAGGTGACGTTTGGTACGTTACCTTCGATAACAGATATGGAACAATAATTGCTGGGCAATTGTTGGATAGTTATACTGTCTTTTGTTACCCACATCGTTCCGTAATAGGTATCTTCTCTCAGACACACAGTAAGAATTTTCGGAAATTGTGTTTTTATACTCATCGCCGAAAGTGTTTCTAAAACCTTTCGATAGTTCCTATTAACAGAATTAACATTAGCTTTGGACGGATCTATTTTGTATGGTGAAATAACATATGATAGATCTGACAAACCGACGAAGTATTGTATTAAACGTCTGAAATGCGACGACGCTCCGTAGATATAGGTTACCGCCGACCTTAGCTGACTTTCGTATCTGTATGGATCTGACAGATATTTCGTAATGTCATCTTTTGAATATAAAGAAAAAGTAGGGGTGTTTACATTATTGTTAAGGTCTCGAGTGATGAGCCTGTTAAGCAATGCGAATCTGCTCGAAATACCGAACTCCCACTTAGCCTTATTCGGGATATGATTTGAATCGTCTTTTTTTATTGTTTCTGCCAAATATTTCACCACCCTTTCTTGCGCCTCATAACAGACGGCGCCTTAATAACAAAATCCTCAGCCGATGACAGACTAAGGTTTCTTTTCTTGTTTAATTTTTGTTCTATTTGCAAGGCAACATAGTAATTGTACGCTAAACTTGAATATCTATCCTTTCGCATACCTGCTCGTTCATATACTTTTATTTTACCGCCTGCTTCCTCATGCATAAGTTTTGTAAGCTCATCTATCAAAAGAGTTGTGTTGATATATGGAAGCATGAGTTTTGCCTTGGTTGAGTCGGATAGTTTTTTATAACCGGGTATATGTGATACGATTTCTTCAGCGTCATATTCAGTTACCAACAAACGAATTCTGCCACTTTTGAAAGCTTCTCTTAATAATACTGCGCAATCAGAATTAAATTGCGCATTGGCTTTAACCGCCCATATTACTTTCTCTGCCCCCTGAACTGCACATCTTGATGCCATTTCGGAATTGTTACAGCAAGAGATGGCCGGATAAATTTCGCCGGATTCGGGGTCCACTATGTCTCTTATCAATGCATCATATACCCCCAAACCTACGCCGGCACAGTCTAAAACCAAATAGTCGCACGAAAACTCATCAAACAATTTTCGTATTATTAAAGCTTGTGCTTCGGTTGTTAAACCTTCCTGCGTGTCGGTATAAACAATATTGCTTACATAACGCTCTGCTTTCGTTGGTGTTAAACAGTTTATGAATATAGCAGTAGCGTCATTGTTATGTGCGCGAGATGACATCAGTGCAATGTCGGCTGAAAGAATACGAATCTCTCCGTTTTTCTTTGGCCTAATTTTTATGAGCTGAGCATTCTTGGCTTCGCCGCTTACTTCATTCGGAAGCATCGGATACTCTATTTTACGCGTTTTATAAATAGAGGCTGAATCAAAGAAAGCCCCTTCATCGCTGCCCCAAAACAATGCATCCATTTCCATCGACCAACGAATTTCACTGAAGTCGGTTTCGCACATTTCATCCTCAACGTTCTCCTTGTCAAGAAGACCTTCAAGGAGAGAAAGCTGATATGGGAAACCGCAAACAAATTGTTTTCTTCTGTCATCTAACATAGCCTTAAAAGTGTCTAAGCATTTGAGATATGACCAGTGTTCTTTTAGCCATGCCGAACTTAAATACAAAGTCAGATTCTTCTCTTTGTCATATTCAATCTTGCGTTCTTCTTCGGTCAATTCGCTGTATTCAGGCATTCTGCGCAATGTCAAAAATTTTCTCAAAACAGTGTCAATCGTTTCTTTTGAAATCAATCGGTATTCATCCAATAAAAGCACGTTGCATCGTTTGCCTCTGGCGTTGTCAGAGGCAGTAACAACCTGAATGACGCTTGTGTTATAAAAGACGATTTGTGCCTTTGTGCCGTTGTCTTTGGACTCTTTTTCGTTGATTTCGGCGCGCAATTCTGCCGAT
>OIYO01001723.1_pt1 | contig 10856 bp, 6 predicted proteins | sample 1588191 | NCBI WGS metagenome assembly OIYO01 (sample SAMN03283275) | human gut metagenome | biome: human-associated habitat; material: feces | host: Homo sapiens | place: Peru | collected 2012 | reverse complement strand
GCTGAAAAAGAAGCAGAACAGGAAGCTGTCGGAGCGTGATAAAGTCCGCCTGCAGGAGCTCATCGACACCCGCGAGGCCATCGAGGTCAAATACCACCTGTCCGCCGCCGACACAGACGGCTTCGACACTATCCGAAACAAGGTGGAAGCCGAGGTGGCCCGTGCGGAAGCCCGTGGACAGGAAGTCAGCGCCACCGTGTATGAAAACGCCATGGTGGCCGCCGCCGAGGGCATGGCCGCTGTCAATTCCTCCCTGGACGCGCAGTACGACAAGGAATACGTCCTCATTCAGCTGATCGAGGACAGTACAGAGCGCCAGCAGGCCATGGACGCGCTGAATGCCAAATATAATGAGGACAGGCGCTCCGCCGCTTTGGAATACGCGTCCCTTATGGCCGATGTGGTGATGCCCGTGTGGCAGCAGGAGGACATTCAGACCGCCAAAGGTCAGGTGGGCGACCTGATGCAGCTGCTCCGGCAGTACAGCGCGGCTTCCACTGATGCTGAGAAGAAATCCTTCCTGCCGCAGCTGAACCAGCTGACCGCCAGTATGGATGAAGGTGCGTTGACGGAATATGTCGCGCTGCTGACCCAGATCCAGTCCCTGCTGGACAGTGGAATGTCGGAATCCGAGGTGCAGGCCATGTTCCCGGATATCGACTTCTCTTCCGCGCTGGAGCAGCTGGCCGCGATCCAGACCTACCTGAACCAGAACAAATGGGACACCAACCTGACCAGCCTGAACGAGATGTTCGGCGAGGCTGTCGGTGAGGAAGTCCTGAAGATCACCACCGATCTGGACATGACCGGAGCACAGGCCCGCTGGGATGAATGGGCCAGCAATCCCGGCGCGATCACCACGGATGCGGTTATCCAGGGATATACGGAAGCGGAGAACGCGACCAAACAGCAGCCGCTGGTGGATGCCTTTGTGGCGAAGTACACCGAGCAGCTGGAAGGCGCGGATAAATCCTCCCTTACGCCTGCTGGGCTGGTTGCCTATGTGCAGACCTATGCCGAAGCCACCACGGGCACCGATGTGTCCGGGCTGAATCCCACCAATGTGACCGCCATGGTCAGCGCCTACAAGGAACTGGCATCCGGCACTGACGTCACCCAGCTGAAGCCCAGCGAGATCACGGCCTATGTGTTCAAATACCTGGAGGACAACAAGGTCGATACCACCGGGCTGACGCCGGAAGCGGTGACGGCCTTCGTCATGGCCTATGAGGAGGTCACTGGCGGCGCTTCCACCGCTGCCCTGAAGCCCTCTGATGTCGTGGGCCTGATCACCAAATATGCTGAAGCCGAAAACGTGGATGTGTCGGCGCTGTCCTCCGCACAGGTGGAAGGTATCGTGACCAAGTTCGCCGAGGCGACGGACTGTGACAAGTCCGAGCTTCTCCGGGAGTTCACAGCCTACATCACGGAATACAAAGAAGCCGCAGGCGTGAAAAAGCCTACCCTGAACATGCAGGTGGGTCTGTCCGGGTATGATCTTCTGGCCTACCGCCGCTGGCTGCGGAACAACAAGGTCGAGGTGGAAGGCGTCGTCCGGCTGTCCGAAGTGTATGAAGATCCCAGCGGTGTGCTGGGCGAGTCCGGGGTGAAATACTGGAAGGACGGCGAAGAGATCCCTGTCACCGCGGTCACCTCCGACATGCTCCGGCCCGAGGATGTGGCCATCCTGGATAAGGACGGCACCATGCACATCCTGCTGACCACGGAGATCACTGGCGCACCGGAAGCCATCGCGGAAATGCGGGAGCAGGTGGCCGAGGTGGATCAGCTGGGTATGACTGCGCTTGGCACCGCCCTGACAGGCATCATGCCCAAATCCCTGATGGATTATATTGACTCCGCCATGCAGCGGATCAAGAATGCCAAGGGCGATCTGGATCAGTGGTACAACTTCATCTACGGCGGCAACGAAGGCATCATGCGGACGCTGAACCAGTCCATGATCAATGACTTCGATCCGGAGAATGTGGCTCAGCTGTCCGCCTACGTTTCTGAAGTGGTTACCGCCATCCAGAACGGTCAGGAGGTCAGCCAGGAGGATATCGACAACCTGAACAAGATCCTGCAGTTTGTGCAGGACTTGGATTCTGTGGGCGTCGGTCAGAATGTGACCGAAGGCATCGCGGAAGGCATGACTGCCGCCGGATGGGATACCAGCGCAGAAACGTTAGCAACCAATCTGGAGACCGCCATCAACTCCGCGCTGATCATCAAAAGCCCTTCCGAGCGCATGAAGCCCGCTGGCGAATACGTCGCGGCAGGCGTCGGCGCAGGCATGGGCGGCTATGACTTTTCCACGGATGCGGCGACCCTGGCCACCAATCTGGAAACCGCCATCAGTGCTGCCCTGGGCAGTGAAGCCCTGAATCCTTCTGGTACGACAGCGATGGCAGGGCTGGCTGGCGCTCTGACGACCTATGACATGAGCGGCGCAGGCAGCACGGTTTCTTCCAATGTGAAAAATGCCGTTTCACGCAGCCTGACCGCCACCAGTCTGAAATCTATTGGCACCAATGCCATGGCTGGCCTGAAGGCGGGCATCAACGCCGGACGCTCCGGTGTAGTCAGCGCTATGCAGTCCGCCGCCCGCGCTGCCGTGAACGCCGCCAAGAAAGAACTGAAGATTGCTTCTCCTTCGCGTGTGTTCCGGAATGAGATCGGCTCCATGACCATGAAGGGCTTTGGAGAAGGTGTCCTGCAGGAAAGCCGGGTGCAGGCCCGCACCATCCGCAATGCCGCCCGCTTCCTTACGGGTGAAGCCAGGGAAGGCGCGATTGCCTTCGGAAACAACGACAACCGGAAAACGTACAACCAGACAAGTTCCGTCAACCTGTCCGGCAACAACTTCTATGTGCGGGATGAGCAGGATATCCGCTCCCTTGCCATTGAGATCGCCGCCCTGACGAAACGCCAGCAGCGAGGCAAAGGACTCCGAATGGCCTGATTTAACTCGACTTTCAGGGCCAGCAGAGTGAGTAATACTGCTACCCCAACGGAAGGAGGAAACGCTATGGGATTCATGATGCAGATCAGGCCAGAAGTGCTGAAAAAGCTCCGGGAGGATTACCCGCCCGGAGCGAAAGTGGAACTGATCGAGATGTGCGACCCGTACCGGGACATGCCCGCCGGGATGCATGGAGAAGTCATGTTCGTGGATGACGCTGGCGGTGTACACATTACCTGGGCCAACGGCTCAACGCTGGCGGCGATCCATGGGATAGATCGCATCCGCAGACTCGACTGATCACAATCAACCGCCAAAGGGTCACCCGTCAAAAGGTGGCCTTTTGACGTTTTTGGAGGTTTTCTCATGCAGGATTATTTCCTCTGGAACGGCATGGACTGCAGGCAGTACGGAATCCATGTTTCCGAACAGCCGCCCATCACCATTCCCGCTGAACGCAGCACACAGACCAATGTGCCCGGCAGGCCGGGAAGCCTGACGCAGCTGGAGGGCGAAGACGTCTACGACGATCTGATCCTGAGCGCCACCTGCTTTATCTCCGACCCGGCGCAGATTCCGGCCATCGCCGCATGGCTGAAGGGCAGCGGGACGGTGACCTTTGCCAACCGGACAGGCGGGTACTACAAAGCGCGGATCGCCAACCAAATCCCTTTTGAAAAGGTGCTCCGGGGCAATCCGCACTGTACCTTTGCGGTCAACTTCCGCTGCTATCCGTTTTTCTATGCCGATGCCGCCGCTGACATCACGGTCACCACATCCGGGACGATCATCACGAATCCGGGAAGCGTGTATTCCGAGCCGATTCTGACAGTCACAGGCTCCGGGAATATTACCCTCATGGTGGGCTTGACCATCGTGGAACTGGAGAATATCTCCGGGAGCATCGTCATTGATTCCGTGCTGCAGGAAGCCTACCAGGGCACCACTCTGATGAATAACCACATGAACGGTGAGTTCCCAGTGCTGAAACCAGGGGCGAATGCCATCAGCTGGACGGGAACAGTAACGAAGGTGGTCGTCAGGCCGAATTGGCGGTATTTGTGAGTCTTCATCAGTTGAGTTTTCTTTTTGTGGATGCTATTATATCTTTGCTTTTTGCAAGAAAAGCATCGCTTACTACGTCTATTGTGTAGGGGGTGAAACACATGAGGAAATTCCTCTTGCCAATTCTGGTGCTTACGATCATCATGCTTTGCGCAGTCTGCTCTGCTGAAGATATAACTGCAGGCATTACTGCCGTTCTCTCAGATGCCGGTCTAAACAACCCCATTCAACTTCAGACGTGGGGCGATACTGCCGTGTGTTTCATAGAACAAAATGGAACTAAAAACCTGATTGTGCTGGAAAACAAGAGTGGTCGCTGGGAAATCACCGTTAATAATCCGACAGCATTGATTCAGAATGCAGACTGGCCGGAATTGAATGTTGATAGCGACAATGCAATTTTCTGGACATACCATCTGTCCGATCAAGAAATACTTCGTTATCACAGCACGAAAAACGCAGACGGCATATGGGGGTCCGTGGATCAGTACTATGCGGACAGCGGTTATGGTGATTACACCCACGCTTGGAGCACTCTCTGGGATGAAGCTCACGGAGGTGAAATCATCCGCAGTTTTGCTATCTCAGACGAAAATGACAACACGTCTGATGGCTATATTATCCAGTATCTTCCCGGTACATGGCTTGGAACCAGTATCAAGCTGGCTGACTTTGATTTAACGCGTTTTCCAACGCTGGTTGATCCGGAATACGGAGCTTGGTTTGAAACCGACCGCTTCTTTCAGGATGCTGCTGCAACACTCATGCCGGATTGCACATACATCAAGGGACTGCTGAAAGATGGCGCTTTACACTTCCTCGTTCAGAAGCCCACTGGTGCTAAAGTGTATGTTATCTGCGAATATGCCAGCAACCGGAAAGCAAATCTGATTGAAAGCACTCCACTTCCGGCAGATACCCGTTTAGGTGTTGAAAACTTCACGGACTGTCTTTGGATCAATCAATGTACTGTGGCAATACACCTTCTCAGTGATCAAAGAACCATGAGCATCGAATATATTTATGATGATGCCGTCAACGGAACAGATGGAGGTTTCCTGTTTTTCGGTGACAGAGTGGTGTGGAGCGATGCTGAAGAGCAGATGATTCTCTATGGTGACCATCCATGGAACGACATCACTCAGATTGACTGGAATACACTGCCCCGAAATCTCGATGAGGCCGCTGCTCAGATGGATTCCAGTCGATATGCCATGGTCGTGAATCCAAATCCTGCTGATCGCTTACACCTGCGGGAGCAGGCTGATAGAGGCAGTCGTTCGCAAGGAAAGTATTATACAGGTACGCCTGTAACGATCCGTGGAAATAACGGCGACTGGGCGCATGTGGTGCTTGGCAATACACAAAGCATGCGGCAGGGATATATGATGAAACGCTATCTGGTTTATGGATCAACAGAGGGTGCTTTGCGGCTGGACACATCTGCCATGCCGCAGCTTCTGCCGCGTTCGGAAATGCTGCAGGTTTTTGAAGAACCCCAAATGGGCAAAAATACACTCCATCGTGGTGACAGCATGAAGATTATCGGTATTATCGGTGATGAATGGTATCATGTCTGGTTCCCGGCAACCGGGGAATTTGGGTTTGTAAAACAAAATGATCTGTGGGAAGGAAATGGTTGATTCCTATATTCTTGACAATGGTTTCAGAGCAGCGTCGCATCACGCGGCGCTTTCTTTTTACCCTTTTGGAGGTGATACCCATGATCTGCGTCTATCCCGCCGACTGCACCGACTTCTCCACCAACGGCAACGGAACCCTGGCTCCGCTGTCAGCGGAGGTGACGGAAACGCTGAACGGCGAATACGAACTGACGCTGGTGCATCCCATCGATGAAGCCGGAAAATGGCAGCGGCTGGTGGAGGGATGCATCCTCCGCGCTCCAGTGCCTGCCGCCATGACGCCCCGCGTCAACTTCACCGCACCGGGAGACGACAACCGGACGGAGGTCTGGCGGGTCAATACAGACTTCTCCGGTGCGGAAACGCGGAAAGGCACCCTGCGCCTGCGCTCCGGGCCGGGCACCAAGTACAAGGTGCTGGCGACCTATAAGAACGGTTCCTTCGTGCAGGTCATCGCCAAGACCAACAGCAGCTGGTACGAGGTGACCGCGCCGGATGGAAAGCACGGGTACATGTCCACCACCTACCTGGTTTTGGATCATACAGAAGGCTCCGCTTCCGAGGCGACCTCCTCTGTGGTGGAATCCCGCCAGCTGAGGGATCAGCCCTTCCGCATTTATCGGGTGGTTCCGGAGCTCGACAAGATCACGGTTTATGCCCGGCATGTGTTCTATGATCTGCTCGACAATATGATCAAATCCTACAAGCCCTCATCCTCTGCGGTGGGGGCTTCTGTCGTGCAGACCATTTCTTCCTCCTGCCTGTCGGAGCACGACTTCACCTTCTATTCCGACCTGGACAGCCAGGCCGAGGATGTGGAGTTTGAAAACTGCAATCCCGTGGACGCCCTGCTGGGTGAAGGCGGTGTGGTCGAAAAGTACACCGGAGAACTGACCCGCGACTGGTGGGACGTGTATGTGGTGAAGCGCGTCGGTCAGGACAGCAACGTGCAGATCCGGCAGGCCAAAAACCTGCTGGGCATCAGCTACGACATCGACCTGACGGACGTGGTTACCCGGATCATGCCCACGGGCGAGGACGCGGACGGGAACATCCTGTATCTGCCGGAGCTCTACATCGACAGTCCGAATCTGAATGCCTATACACATCCGAAATGGATTCATCTGCCGGTATCGGAAGCCAGGGAAGTCACGGACGGCGACGAGCCGAAAAGCAAGGCGCAGTGCTATGCCGAAATGCGCAAGGCCGCGCAGGATGAATATGCCAAGGGATGCGATCTGCCTACGATCACATTGAAGGTGGATTTCGTGAACTGCTCGGATGCGGAGGAGTACAGGCAGTACGCCGCGCTCACGGATATTTTCCTCGGCGACAGCGTGCGCGTGGTGGCCCGGCGCATTGGCGTGGAAGTGTCCATGCGCATGACGCAGTACACCTATGACTGCCTGACGCGCAAATACACTTCGGTTACGCTGGGCACCGTAGCCGATACGCTGGAAGGCAGTATGATCTCTGCCCGGCAGCTGGCTAGCGGCTCTATTACCGGTGCGAAGCTGGCGCTGAATTCGGTGGGTAGCGGGCAGCTGCAATCCGGGTCTGTGGGCAGTTTGCAGGTGAAGATGGCCGCAATTCAGACTGCACATATCCAGGACGCCGCTATCAGCAAAGCCAAAATCGGGGAAGCCGCTATCGGAACTGTTCAGATTGAAGACGCTGCCGTTGTCCGTGCGAAGATCGCTCAGGCTGCAATTGGCTCGGCGCAGATCGACGACGCTGCCATTACCCGCGCCAAGATCGATGAAGCGGCCATCGGCGCAGCGCAGATTGCGGATGGCGTGATCACTTCCGCCAAGATCGGCGCAGGCGAGATCCAGGAAGCCAACATCCAGGACGGCGCGATTACCCGAGCCAAGATTGTGGACGGCGCAATCCGAAACGCGCACATTGAAAATGGCGCAATTGACACGGCCAAGATCGCGGACGCAGTCATTACCAACGCCAAAATCGATGGTGCGGCCATTGGCACGGCAAACATCCAGGATGGCGCGATTGTGCGGGCCAAAATCCTGGACGGTGAAATTGTCACCGCCAAGATTGCCGACCTGGCTGTAACCGGGGCGAAAATCGCAGACCTCGCTGTCACGACTGCCAAGATCGCGCAGGCCGCGATCACCAACGCACAGATTGCCCATGCCGCTGTCGGTACAGCCCAGATTGCCCTGGGCGCGATTACCTCCGCCCTGATTGCCCAGGGCGCCATTGGCACAGCGCAAATTGAGGACGGCAGCATTACAAACGCCAAGATTGTGGATCTCACCGCCAACAAGATCAACGCGGGTACGCTTTCCGTAGAGCGCCTGATCATCCGGGGATCGGATCAGTCCCTGATCTATGCCATCAACAACATGGGCGAGCTGGTGTCTGCCCAGGTGGATACGATCGACGGTTATGTGCTGACAGAGCGCACCATCACAGCGGACAAGATCGTTGCGCACAGCATCACGGCAAATGAGCTGGCTGCGCAGACGATCACTGCCAATGAAATCCTGGCCGGAACGATCACGGGCAATGAAATCGCCGCAGCCTCCATAGCGGGCAGCAATATCAAGGCCGGGACGCTGACTGCTTCTCATGTAACAGCGGACTTTGGCGAAGCCCTCGACTTATCCAGCAATCAGAGCGTGGTAATCAGCGTAGAGAAAGCCCTGGAGGATATGCTGATGAGGGTATTACCGGAACGAATACCCGTAAGCGCGAGGAATTTAAGGCCATGATTGCGGATTGCGAAGCCGGTCTGATTGATATGGTCATCACAAAATCGATTTCACGCTTTGCACGTAATACGGCTGACTGTCTGCAATACACGCGCCTGCTGAGGGACAAGGGAATTGGCGTTCTGTTTGAAAAGGAAGATATTTTTACTCTTGATGGGCGGGGCGAACTGCTGATTACGATCATGTCATCCCTTGCACAGGATGAAAGTCGAAATATTTCTGAAAATACGACTTGGGGGATTCGAGCACGATTCCAACAGGGGAAGATGCATCTAAATACTAATCGTTTTCTGGGCTATGACAAGAGCAAGGACGGTGCGTTGATAATCAATGAAGCGCAGGCTGAAATTGTTCGACGCATATACGATCAATTTCTTGATGGTCTATCACCCGATATTATTGCATCACGCCTGAACCATGATGGTATTCCGGGAGTATGCGGTATCCCACAGTGGAAGAATTCTACGATCAAAAACATCCTGCGGAATGAAAAGTACAAAGGAGACGCGCTTCTTCAAAAGTATATTACTGAGGATTATCTGTCCGGTCGGATTATCCGAAACGACGGTCGCGTTGAGCAGTACTATGTTAAGGGGTCGCATGAAGCCATCATTCCTGCAGAAAAGTGGGAAATTGTTCAGTTAGAGCTTAAACGTCGGGATGACTACAGGATAAAGCATGGATTGCGTACACTTGGGCGTTATACTGATGAGCAGCCCTTTTCGAACAAAGTTTTTTGCGGAGTATGTGGTGCCCTTTTCTGGCGCAGAACGTGGTATAGGCTGGCTGGCGAAGTGAAGATTTGGCATTGCACCGAGCGGTATGACAAGGATGACAGGACGGGATGCCCAAGCCTCATCATTAAGGAAAAAGACCTACACAGAGCCTTTGTTGTGGCTTGGAATAGAATAAGGGAAACGCGGAATGAGCGCTTGGTGGTTTGGCAAAAACAGAAGGATACTGGTGCTCCACTGGTGGCTTTCTACGCTGAACGCTTTATTCAGCTATCCGCAGGGGAGCCTATGAAAGAAATCGACTTGAGTATTGTTACAAAGACACTGGAGCATGTAGTCGTAAGCAAAAATGGCTCATACACATTTTACTTACTTGACGGTTCAAAGGAAACAGTTGATTTGCAGAACTGATATATAGTATTAAACCGTCCGGTTATTCGCCGGACGGCTTTTTTTATTCCTTACGTATCATTTTTATTTCTGCATCGGTCAAAAGAAAGCAGATGACCTTCTCATCAGCGAAAAACTGGCCGTCAACTTTGTAGCGTTTGCCTTCTGAATAATTAGGAATGAGACGAGCAACAGCATCATGCATGGCTTTAACGCTGCTACTTACGGTAGCGGTTTGCTCGTCACGAGGTTTGGAGAAAGGCTTCGCCTTAGTTTCATTACCCTTGCAGGCACGAACAGCGAATACATGGTTTTTAGGGTCAATAAGGTACTGTACATACGAAGGATAATTTAGATTTTCAAGTACTCCACGGGAAAAAGTGATACCGTTTCTATTGATGAAGATTTCGGGGTCATTATGAGAATAGGCATTAAAGTCCATGATGGTGAGCTTCAGAGCAGAAAAATCAATTTTGGTTGCAGACATAGTAAACTTCCTTTCTCAGTTTTCGTTTTCTTGATCGGTGCTGTTGATGATTGCATCAATAACGGTGAAAAACTGATCGCGTTCTTCACGTGACCAATCCGGGTCAAGATAATAATACCCTCGCAGTAAACCTGCTTTTGCGCGGGGAAACTCAAGCTTTTTCCGGATAATATCTGCCGGCCTTTTTCCGCATCGTCCTGCATCAAGGATATCTTGAACTTGCGACCATTCATTCATTGGAATGATGGCAGGTACGATTCCTTCCCAGAGCCATTGCGGAAGGACAGAGTCATTTTTCACTGTTTTATGTGTCAGGTAGCTCTTAGAATACGTTTTCTGGTATAGTACGTTGCCGCAATACTTCTCATTGCGCAGAATGCCACGTATGGTGCCTGCATGCCAACGCTCCAATCCCATAGGAGTACGAATCCCCTCATCGGTCAGATGTTCCGCAATTTCAGATACGGTGTCACCGTCAAGGAAGCTGCCATAGATGTATTTGACAATCTCGGCTTCAGCAGGCTCGACTTTGATCTGGCCAGAGTAATCGCGGTAGTATCCGATGGTGTTGTGGACGGTAAACTTATACAGGCCCTCCTGCATACGGTAGCGGATGCCCTGCTTGATCGCAATGCTCTTTTGCTGGCTTTCCAGTTCTGATAATGCAGAGAGGATTGAAATGACCAACTTGTTCTTGCCTTCCGCAGTTGAGATGCCCTCGCTCTCAAAGGTAACAGCTACAGGAGGAGTTAACTCATCGAGCAGTCTGAGCGTTGACAGGATATCGACAATATTACGACCAAAGCGGCTGATGCTCTTAGTAAGGATTAGATCAAT
>OIYO01001722.1_pt1 | contig 10856 bp, 10 predicted proteins | sample 1588191 | NCBI WGS metagenome assembly OIYO01 (sample SAMN03283275) | human gut metagenome | biome: human-associated habitat; material: feces | host: Homo sapiens | place: Peru | collected 2012 | reverse complement strand
GGGCATTGCCGCCATGGGCATAAGCGACGAAAGATCGATCGTCATTTCCTCGTCGTAAACAGCGTCGGTATCGGCTTTGAGTTCAATCCAGTCCTGCTCTCTGCCCTGGGCTTTAAGAAATTCCTTAGTGGTTTCGTCCGACGGAAATACGGAAGTAGTTGCGCCGAGTTCCGCGCCCATGTTCGTTACGGTTGCTCTCTCGGGAACGGAAAGAGTTTTTACGCCATCGCCGGTATACTCGATAATTTTACCGACTCCGCCTTTAACGGACATTCGTCTGAGAACTTCGAGAATAATATCCTTTGCCGCAACCCAGTCGTTGAGCTTACCCGTAAGATTAACTTTTACGACTTTAGGCATTGTAATGTAATATGTTCCGCCGCCCATTGCAACTGCAACGTCGAGTCCGCCCGCGCCCATTGCGAGCATTCCGATTCCTCCGCCGGTCGGCGTATGGCTGTCGGAGCCGAGCAGAGTTTTGCCGGGCTTGCCGAAACGTTCAAGGTGAACCTGGTGACAGATCCCGTTGCCGGGACGCGAAAATCTGATTCCCCTTTTTTTTGCTACCGACTGGATGAATCTGTGGTCATCCGCGTTCATAAAACCGTTTTGCAAAGTATTATGGTCTATGTATGCTACGGAAAGCTCCGTTTTGACTCTTTTGATTCCCATTGCTTCAAACTGAAGATAAGCCATGGTTCCTGTTGCGTCCTGCGTAAGAGTCTGGTCGATACGAAGTCCGATTTCATTTCCTGCGGTCATTTCGCCGCTGACAAGGTGAGACTTTATCAGTTTTTGCGCGATATTGTACCCCATTTTCCTTTTCCCCTTTTAATTTTAATTTTATATAATATTATATATTTTTTTTGTATATATGTCAACATAACACGGTCAAATTGAAATTAATTTAAAAAAATAATGTTTTACTCGTTTTTTTTATAATATTGTTGATTTTACACAAAAAATATGTTAATATAGTAACAAATAATTCTATTCGGAAAGCGTGATACACACATGGCAACAAAAAAAGCCGCGGCAACTGCTGCTCTTGCCTCGGCAGGGGTTCTGTTGGCGGCAAATACGGTTAGGGCGGTTAAATTTAAACCGGAGAAGAAAGAATATCTGCCCTTGGTTAAAGAGAAAGTAAATACAGAAAGATTTATAAAAAATCTTTCCGACGCGATTAAATTTAAAACAATTTCGAATAACGACCCCGAAAAGGTCGATTGGAACGAATTTAACAGATTCCATGAATTTTTAAGGGAAAGATATCCTCACATTTTCTCTGAATTAAAAATCGAAATCGTATCAAGAGCAAGTCTGCTCATTCACTGGGAAGGTAAAAATCCGACCCTTGACCCGATAGCTTTACTCGGACATCAGGACGTTGTTCCCGTTACTGACGGTACACTGGACGACTGGGAGCATCCTCCGTTTGAGGGCGAGGTCGCAGACGGATTTATCTGGGGCAGAGGTGCTCTTGATATGAAAAACCACGTTATAGGCGTACTGGAAGCGGTCGAAACGCTTCTTGAAGAGGGATTTGAACCGGAGCGCGACGTTTATGTTCTCCTCGGTCATAATGAGGAAACCGTTGCAACAAAGGAATCGGGTGCGGACGCTATGGCTGCGCTTTTGAAAGAACGCGGAGTTCATCTCGACTGCATTATAGACGAGGGCGGAGCGATTCTGCCCGTAAACATCCCGCACCTTATGAATCTGAATCTTGCAGGCGTCGGCGTAGGCGAAAAAGGATATGCGGATTTTAAGATTACGCTTAATACAAAAGGCGGACATTCCGCTCAGCCTCCCAAGCATACTGCAGTCGGAAAAATGGCGGACGTTATTAAGGATATTGAATCGCATCAGTTCAAAGCGCATCTTAATCCCTTTATGATTGATCTGTTTACGAGAATCGGACAGAATATGTCCTTCCCGGGTCGTTTTGTCGCATGTAATATAAATTATATGAAGCCTTTGATTACTAAGGTTATGACATATATCCCGCCTGCGGCTTCAATGGTTCGCACGACTACCGGCGTTACTCAGATGTTCGGTTCGCCCCAGGCTAATGTATTGCCGCAGAAAGCTTCGATCGTCGTAAATTTCAGAATAATGCCCGGTCAGTCAATAGCCGACGTTGAAAAACATCTTCACAAGGTTATAGGGAATAAGAATGTTGAAATTGAACTGCTCGGAGGAAAAGAACCGTCTCATCTTTCACCGACAGATTCGAGAGCGTTCCATGCAATAGAGGATATCTGCAAGCGTATGAATAATGACAATCTTGTCGCGCCTTATCTTGTTATGGGCGGTACGGACGCATACAGATACGAGGGTATATGTGAAAATGTATACAGATATTCGCCGTTTACGGTCAATACGTCGCTTCTTTTAACGACGCACGGAACCAATGAAAGAATCCCGGTCGACTGTATGGAAAACGGAGTCGCGTTCTTTAAAATGTATATCAGAACCTTATCGGCAGAATAATACGGTAAGTTTTCGGATAAATAAAAAAACGGAGTGATATGTAAATGAAAAAAGCACTGTCCCTTATTCTTTCCCTTTGCCTTATTATGACAATCGGAATCGTTCCCGCCTTTGCGGCGGACAAATCGGATATTAATCTGCTTGTTGCTTCAGATCTTCATGTTTCGGAGAATACTGCGGCGGCAGCCGATACGGATAATCCGTATGAATATTCGGCTTCGCATTCTGACCCTGCGCTCAGTCTTGAATCAAAAGCGATTTTTGCAAGTTTTCTTGAAAAAGCGTCTTTGTCCGACGCCGATTATCTCTTTATTTCCGGCGATATTGTAAACAAGGGCACGATTGCCGAGCATCTGTATACGGCAGAGGCTTTTAAAGCATTCGAGGATAAAACCGGAATCAAGGTTCTTGTCATTAACGGTAACCATGATGTTTTTACAACAGAGTCTGACGGGGTTAACGCTTCTCCCGCTGACTTTAAAAATATTTATGCATCATTCGGCTACAGCGGCGCCGTCGCCGTCGATCCCGATTCGTGTTCGTACGTCTATGATTTAAAATCAGGCTACAGACTTGTAGCTATTGATACATGCAGCTATGGTTCTAATTCCGACGGTCTGACAAAAGAACGTGTTTCATGGGTTAAGGCTCAGCTTGAGCAGGCAAAAAAAGACGGTAAAAAAGTCATTACAATGACTCACCATGCAATTACCGAGCATTTTGCCTATCAGAAAAAAGTATTGCCTAATCATGTTATAAACGCATATGACAGCTTCCCCGAGCTTCTTGCAGATAACGGAGTTGTTTATAACTTCTCCGGACATGTTCATATTAACGATATCGTTAAATATACGTCCGTTAATATGAATTCGGTTTACGATGTACAGACAACGTCCCTTTACATGTATCCCGCTGCCTACAGAAACGTTAAATTCAGCGATTCATCGGTAGATTTTAAAACTGAGTATATCACGGATATTGATACGTCGCTTGTTTCATCCGGTGCAAATGAAGCCTCGCTTAAGGCCATGAAAGAGAATTTTGTTTCTTATTCATACGGCTGTTTCGAAGCCGGCATTTCCTCCATTGTTTATAAGAGACTTGCTTCTCCCGCGTCAAATGCCTCAAAAGTCGGTGAAGAGGGAAGTGCGGAATATGAGGCGGCTTATAGTCTTATAAAAAAACTTTCCGGCATTTTCTATTCGCCTATTTACAAAACCGGTGAAAAGACAGAGGGTGAAAGCTTTGAAGCTCTCGGTGAAAAATACGGATTTACCGTTACCGGCTCGGATTACAAATCCTACAATGAGCTTATCGCAAAGTTTGTTGCCGGCTTCTATGAGGGCGACGAGAATTACGGCGCAAACAGCGTTGAAATGAAGGTTGTCAAAGACTGTCTTAAAATCGGAATTGCATATGCTCTTGACGGTGAGGACGACATGACCGCAGGCGTGCTTGCTTCACTCATTCAGCGAGTTACCGGTAAACAGATCCCCTCTGTCATCACGGACTATCTTGCGAAAAACCTCAATGTTACAGATTACGCGTCTTTATTCATCGACGCATATTTAGGACTTATTGTTGAGGAAATTACGGTTGACTGCTCTGTAGGCGATAACAATATCTCACTTCCGTCGTACAAAACGAGCTCTCCCGCATATAACAAATTCGCAAACTTCCTTGACAGAATTCTTGAAATAATAAGAAAGATTTTCTCCATTCTTCAGAACTTTTTCAAATAAATGATTTGGCTGTTTTATATCCCGGCTTTAATCGTTTTTATTTCGCTGATTATCGGTTTGATTCGTTATGAAAAGAGCGTATATTATAAATCTGTCCGTTTTGTTTCTCACAGTGATGAAATGAAGAGCAAATATGTTCCGAGCGAGGAAAACCGAATCAAAATTGATAAGCTTTTAAAAGAAGCCGACGATTATTACGAAAAATACAAGGATAAATAAAGAAAACCGCGGAGCCTTTTTCAAGACTTCGCGGTAACTTTTTTAATGGTTGTTTATCCTCTTAATTCTGAGACAAAATAACGTCCTTCATCGAATAAAGTCCGATTTTCTTGTCTGCCATAAATGCGGCAGCGTCAAGCGCACCCGACGCGAAAACGGTTTTTGACCGCGCAGAGTGGGAGAATGTAATTATTTCGTCCTCTCCGGCAAAAATAATCTGATGTTCGCCGACTATATTTCCTCCGCGTACGGAGTGCATGCCGATTTCTTTTTTATCGCGCTTCTGCCGTCTGTCGTGTCTGTCGTAGACAAGCTCGGGCTTATAATCAAGCCCGTTTTCAACGGATTTTTCGAGCATTAAAGCGGTTCCGCTCGGAGCGTCAAGCTTTAGATTATGATGCGCTTCGATTATTTCGATGTCAAAATTATCGCCGAGTATTTTTGCGGCCTGTTCGCAGATGTCCGAAAGTAGATTAATTCCCAGTGACATATTTGCGCTTCTGAAAAGAGCGCAGTATTCGGACGCTTCGTTTATTTTTTTTATCTGCTCATCCGAATATCCTGTTGAACATAATACCGCAGGGATATGATTTCTTTCTGTATATTCGAGCAGTCCGGAAAGAACGGACGGATGCGAAAAATCGATTATAACGTCGAAATTTACATTTACCTCGTCAAACGAAGCAAAAACAGGGTAGTCGAGATTGCTGTCCTCTTTTAAATCTACTCCTGCGACGATTTCATAACCGTCTCGCGAATTTACGAGAGCGGTTACGGTTTTTCCCATGTGTCCGCAGCATCCGGAAAGTAAAAGCTTAATCATTTTTATCATCCTTTATAAATCGTCGATTTTAAATTAAACCATGATTCTTTAATGCTTTGCGTATACGCTTCTCGTTTTCCTCGCTTAAAGTTCCGAGAGGCATCCTGCATCTGCCGACGTTAAAGCCCATCATATTCATAGCTGCCTTAACGGGAATCGGGTTTACATCGCAGAACAGAGCCGTACATAAATCCATATATTTAAGCTGTAAGTCGGTCGCTTTCCTGGTTTTGCCTTCGAGATAAGACTTTGCTATATCGTGCGCGACCTCTGGAACAATGTGTGAAAGAACGGATATAACACCCTTTCCGCCCAAAGACATAATCGGAACGATCTGATCGTCATTGCCCGAATATATTTCGAAATCTTTAGAACAAAGGGCGGCGGTCTGACCGATAGACGAAATATTACCGCTCGCTTCTTTTATACCTACTATGTTTTTATGTTTTGATATTTGATAAATCGTTTCGGGAGTCATTGTCATTCCCGTTCTGCCCGGAATGTGATAGAGGATTATAGGCGTGTTCACTCTGTCGGCAATATAATTATAATGCTCTATAATTCCGCTTTGCGACGTTTTGTTGTAATAGGGCGTAACCATTAAAAGCGCGTCTGCTCCTGCTTTTTCGCACTCGTTTGCAAGTCCTACGCAGTAAAACGTATCGTTGCTTCCGCAGCTGGCTATAACGGGGACTCTTCCGCCGACTGTTTTAACGCAGTGATTGACGAGTTCGATATGCTCCGGAACGCTTAACGTAGGAGCCTCGCCCGTAGTGCCGGCGACGACAACAGCGTCCGTTTTATGCGCAATCTGATATTCGATTATCTCGTCAAATTTATCATAATCAATTTTTTTCAAATCCGGGGTAAACGGCGTAATAACCGCAACCGCAGCTCCCGTAAAAACAGGGTTTGACATGATTATCACCTTTCAATCAATTAAATTTCGGCTCTATATAACCCTCTGCGCAGAGAAGTTCGGCAAGAAGAACTCCGCCGCCTGCCGCGCCTCTGAGAGTGTTATGCGAAATGCAGACAAATTTATAATCGTACTGAGTATCCTCACGCAGTCTGCCCGTGGAAATTGCCATACCGCCCTCAAGATCTCTGCAAAGCTTCGTCTGCGGCATATCGTCCTGCGCATAGTAATGAATAAACTGTTTGGGAGCGGAGGGAAGTTCAAGCTCCTGCGGTCTGCCGGAAAACTCCGACCAAATTTTAAGAATTTCGTCTTTAGTCGGTTTTTTCTTGAAGTTAACAAATACTGACGCAAGATGACCGTCCGAAACGGGAACTCTTATACACTGTGCGGTAAAGTTCGGCTTGTCGGCGGGAACGATCTTTCCGCCTTCGATTTTACCCCAGATTTTAAGAGGCTCCTTCTCGCTTTTTTCCTCTTCTCCGCCGATATAAGGGATAACATTGTCGACCATTTCCGGCCATCTTTCAAAAGTCTTTCCTGCGCCGGAAATCGCCTGATATGTACTTACGAGAACGTCTTTAACGCCGAATTCCTTATCGAGAGGATAAAGCGCGGGAACATAGCTCTGAAGCGAACAGTTTGATTTCACGGCGATAAATCCTCTTTTGGTGCCGAGTCTCTTTTTCTGTTCGTCGATTATTTTAATATGATCGGAATTGAGTTCGGGTATAACCATGGGAACGTCATCCGTAAATCTGTTTGCCGAATTATTTGAAATGACCGGGCACTCCGCTTTTGCATATTTTTCTTCGAGAGCCTTTATTTCATTCTTTTTCATATCGACGGCGCAGAATACGAAATCAACAGCTTCTGCAATTTTTTCAACGTCGTTGTCCGCGTCCATTACGGTCATTTCGCCGACATATTCGGGCATTTCCTTTTTCATGACCCATCTTGAACCGAGCGCGTCCTTGTATTTTTTACCTGCGGATCTGGGAGACGCCGCAAGAACGGCAATATCAAACCACGGATGATTGTCGAGCAATGTAATAAATCTCTGACCTACCATGCCCGTTGCGCCGATAATTCCTACTTTATACTTTTTCATGACAAACCTCCGAAAAACCAAAAAATAAAAAAACTGTTGTAATCAGTCCCGTTATGCAATATAATCAGTAAGTGATGTTAACGTAAACCTATATTTAATGTATATATTATCATTAAAACAATACTTAGTCAACATTAACATGATATTTTTAATTAATTTGGTGAGAATATATGAAAAAAAGTGATTTTTATTTTGAACTTCCCGAAGAATTGATAGCCCAGCACCCTGCGCAGAAACGCGATACTTCTCGATTGCTTTGTCTCGGACGTCAAAGCGGAAAGATAGAGCATAAACATTTTTACGACGTAGTCGATTATCTGAAACCCGGCGACTGTCTTGTACTTAATAATACCAAAGTTTTGCCCGCAAGACTTTACGGAATTAAGAAAACCGGCGCGAAAGTAGAATTTTTAATGCTTAAAAATCTCGGAAACGACCGCTGGGAGGTTATAACAGGTCCCGGTCGAAAAGCGAGAGAGGGAGACGAATTCGATTTCGGCGGAGGTCTTCTTCATACCGAGGTTGAAAAAGTGCTTGACAACGGAAACAGAATCGCGCATTTTACGTATTCGGGAAGCAATATTTATGAGGTTCTCGACAAAATCGGCGAAATGCCCCTGCCTCATTATATCAAAGAAAAACTCACCGACAACGACAGATATCAGACCGTTTACGCCAAGGATCCCGGCTCTGCCGCCGCGCCTACGGCTGGACTTCATTTTACTCCCGAGCTTCTTGAAAAAATCAAGGACATGGGCGTTGATATCGCGTACGTAACGCTTCATGTCGGCATCGGCACGTTCAGACCCGTTAAAACGGAAAATATCGAAGAGCATAAAATGCATACGGAGCATTATTATATCGACGCTGAAAACGCGGAAAAAATCAATAGGGCAAAATTAAACGGAAACAGAGTTATTGCGGTCGGTACAACTTCATGCAGAACGCTCGAATCCGCATCGTCGCCGACAGACGGAACGGTAAAAGAGTGCGTCGGCGACACGAGCATTTTCATCTATCCGGGATATAAATTCAAATGTATCGACGGACTTATTACGAATTTTCATCTGCCGGAAAGCACACTTATAATGCTTGTTTCCGCTTTCTGCGGCAGAGAAAATACGCTTAATGCCTACAAAACTGCGGTTGAAAATAAATACAGATTTTTTTCATTCGGAGACGCTATGCTTATTATGTAAATTTTAAATATGCTTTTATCTAACACAAATATTACAGGAGAAATTTTATGTATAAATTAATTAAAAACTGCGGTACGGCACGGCTCGGAGAATTTGAAACCGTACACGGAACCGTCAAAACTCCGGGATTTATGAACGTTGCGACCTGCGCAGCGATAAAAGGCGGACTTTCCGCGCAGGATCTTGAAGAAATAAACTGCCAGGTTATGCTGTGCAACACATATCATCTGCACGTTCGGCCCGGCGACGATCTTATTTACAGAATGGGCGGACTTCATAAATTCGCAAACTGGAACGGTCCGACTCTGACGGATTCGGGCGGATTCCAGGTTTTTTCGCTCGCTAAACTCCGTAAAATTAAAGAAGAGGGCGTTTCGTTTCAGTCCCACATAGACGGCAGACATATATTTATGGGCCCCGAGGAGAGTATGCAGATACAGTCTCATCTCGGCTCTACCATTGCTATGGCGTTCGACGAGTGCGTCGAAAACCCCGCTACATATGAGTATGCAAAAAAATCCTGCGAGAGAACGACAAGATGGCTTGAAAGATGTAAAAAAGAGATGAACCGTCTTAATTCACTTGACGAGACAATAAATAAAAACCAGCTTTTGTTCGGTATTAATCAGGGCTGCACTTTCGACGATTTGCGGATTAAACATATGAAAGACATAGCGTCTCTCGACCTCGACGGATATGCTATCGGCGGTCTTGCGGTCGGCGAACCGACCGAGGTTATGTATCATATCATAGAACAGGTCGAACCATTTATGCCGAAAAATAAAATACGTTATCTTATGGGCGTCGGAACGCCGGGTAATATAATCAACGGAGTAAAAAGGGGAGTCGATCTTTTCGACTGCGTTATGCCGTCGAGAAACGCGCGTCACGGTCATTTGAACACATGGAACGGCATTATTAATCTTAATAACAATAAATATGCCGAAGATCCGTCTCCTATTGATTCACACTGCGACTGTCCGGTATGTAAGAACTATTCAAGAGCATATATCCGCCATGTGTTAAAAGCGAAAGAAGTGCTCGGTCTGAGACTCTGCGTTATGCACAACCTGTATTTTTACAATGAATTGATGAGACGTATCAGACTTTCGCTCGAAAACGATACTTTTGACGATTTTTATGACGAATATGCGCAAAAGCTCGATACCAGAATTTAAAAATACTTAATAAATTACTATTGCATATTCAGACACAGTATTGTATAATGTATATCAGTTTATTAAACGGAGGATTATAAAATGACATTTTCAACTTATTTGCTTTCATGCATGGGTCAGGCCGCTTCCGGTTCCGCAGAACAGTCTAAGGGCAGTTCCTGGTCCATGATTATTATGATGGTCGCTCTTTTTGCAATTATGTATTTTCTTATGATCAGACCTCAGAAGAAAAAACAGAAAGAGGAGCAGGAAATGCGCGACTCCATTCAGATCGGCGATGAAATTACCACTATCGGCGGAATCATGGGCAGAGTCGTTACCGTTAAAGAGGACAGTATCGTTCTTGAATCCGGCGCAGACAGAACAAAAATGAAATTCTCTCGCTGGGCTATTCAGACCAACGACACCGCTAACGAGAGACTTCAGGCAGAAAAAGACGCTATCGCTGCTGCAAAACAGGCTGAAAAGGAAGAAAAGAAAAAAGGCAGCCGCTCAAAGAAATCCAAATCCGAGGATAAATCGGACAAAGAGTAATCATAAGAATAAACAAATAAATCCCTTCATATCTTTTAATGAGATACGGAGGGATTTTTTATGTCTGTTAAAATTAAGAAAAAGAAAAAAACAAACACAGGAGTCAATTGTAATCTTAAAAGAAATATGATTATTTCCGCGGTCACCGGAATTATAATTTGTTTTTTATTGATTGCCGTAACGGCGTTTATAATGACAAAAACTGAGGTTAAAACAAGCATACTGCCGTACATTTATATCGCCGTGGGTGCGTTGTCCTCTTTTATAAGCTGTTTAATCGCATGCAGGTCGGTTAAGCACAAAAAAGCTTTGATATCGCTCGTTTCTTCACTTGTTATTCTGACCGCAATGTTCGTTCCGATTGTTGCTGCGAATAATAAGGATTTATCTCTTATGTCGCTTATTTTAATCCCCGCGATAATCCTGCCCGGATTGCTCGGCGGAATAATCTCAAAATAATAACAGGGAAGTGCGAATTTAATTATGAAAATAAAGACGATAAAATATTTCAGTAAAAGAAATACGTTTACACAGACGGATTCTAAAAGCCTGATGATTCTGCTGTTTATTTTCGCGTCCGCTATGATTATCGGAGCGGGAACGGCAGGAAAGTCGGACACATTCATCTCGTCGCAGTT
>OIYO01001719.1_pt1 | contig 10861 bp, 12 predicted proteins | sample 1588191 | NCBI WGS metagenome assembly OIYO01 (sample SAMN03283275) | human gut metagenome | biome: human-associated habitat; material: feces | host: Homo sapiens | place: Peru | collected 2012 | reverse complement strand
TTCAAGACAAGAGGAGCCATAAAGTAGCAGATAAGAAATTATCTGTTATTTTTTTATATTATAGGAAAATTTTCCGATTTTCCTATAATATAAACACTTTGCACAGAAAATTTCTTTGAAATTTTCGCGCACGAACAAAGACGGGGCATGCGAAAAATCTAAAAGGTCAAAAAAATTTAATCATGCCCCTTTTGTTATGTGTTCGCTAGTTTTTACAATTAAAATCATATATAATATTAAAAAAGTGAAAAAGGAATGGCCTATTTAGACCGTTCCTTAAGATATTTGTTTTTTGTTGCCTGTCCACCACGAATATGCCGTTCAGCCTTATTTTTAGCAAGAATTTCAGCTGAAGTAGAATCTGGCATAATCTCTGTAAGGTAAACATAGACAGTGCTTTTAGAAATGCCAAAAACTTTAGCAGTTTCACGGACAGTAGAACGATGAGTATTAAAATAGTCAACGACACTTTTTACTAATTGTTCATTTTTCATATTAAATCCTCCAACATAAAACAAAACAATAAAGTTAGCAATAATATTATATAATAATTATAAAAAAATAGAACTAAAATATAAAACAATATTGTTTTTTTATAGAAAAATATATATAATGATGATGGTGATAAAATGAATAATAATAAGATAGGAATATTTGATTCTGGAATAGGTGGAGTAACAGTCCTAAAAGAAATATTAAAGATTCTACCAAATGAAAATTATATATATTACAGTGATTCAAAAAATAATCCATACGGAGACAAGTCAGATGAAGAAATCTTTAATATGTGTGATAAAATTGTAAAAGAATTTATAGAACAGAAATGTAAAGCAATAGTAATTGCATGTAATACAGCAAGCGCAAAAGCAGCAAAAAAATTAAGAGAAAAATATCCAAATCAAATAATAATAGCAATAGAGCCAGCATATAAAATGGTACATGATTTTGCATATGAAAAACCAACATTAGTGATGGCAACAAAAGGAACAATTGAAAGTGAAAAATTTCATAAATTATATGAAAAATATGATAACCACAAAACATATCTAATGCCATGTCATGGACTAGCAGATATAATAGAAGAAGGAAATGAAGAAAAAATAAAATTGTATTTAAAAGAAAATTTATCAGAATATGCAGGTAAAGTAGAAAATGTTGTTTTAGGATGTACACATTATCCATTGGTACAAGAACAAATTAAACAAGTTTTGGGAAATGTAAAATTCTTTAATGGTGCATCTAATTTAGCAAAACATTTGAAAGATGTTTTAGAAGAGAATAATTTAATATCATCTTCTAATATAAAAGGAAAAATTAAATTTGAGGACTCAAGTAATTCAGAATATAAGAAGAAGAGATTTTTTGAGACACTTGGGACATAATATAATTTTGATAAAAAAGTTTGGAGGAATTAAAAATGCCTAATTGGGGAGAACATTTATTAATTGCAAATAAAATATTAAAAAAAGTAAAAATTGATGAAAACTTATTCCTTTTTGGAAATATATTGCCAGATGTACAAGACGGATTTTTAGTAAAAGGCATATCAAACATACAACCACACAAAATAAATCATTATGATTTAAATGGAGAAAATTACAATCCGAACAATAAGAAAGAATATGAAATTTTTTATGAAATGTATTCTAAAAAAATGGATAATCCTATAATAATAGGATATTTAGTTCATTTAATGACAGATTCATTATGGAATGACATTTTTTATAATGGAAAATGTGTAAAAGAAAATGATAAATTAATAGGTTTTATAAATAAAAATGGAGAATTAATAAAAGGGGATAAAGGTGATTTAAGAAAAAATAAACAAAAAGATTTTGGAATTTTTAGTTTATATATTTATAAAAATCATAATATGAAATTACCTAAATTTAGTTTAGAGGTATCAAAAAATGCTAATATTATAGAAAATATTAATATAAATGATGAAGATGTTAAAAAGGTTGTAGACTATATAAATGAAACAAAAATAGATGCAAATAATCAAAATCAAGAAATGCAAGTATTTACAATAGAAGAGTTAGAAAAACAAATTGATAATACAGTTGATGTCGTTTATAAATTCTTGAATGAATTCTGCATCAGAAGTTCAAATGGCAGAATATTAGAAAAATAATAGTAAAAAATATACAAAAAAATGTTTGTAAAACTATTGACAATTGAAAATCAAAAATATATAATAAGACCAAACAAAAAATCGTAGATAATTTGTTCTACAAAATTTTTTAGGAGGTCTTTTTATGATATCAACATTACATATTAAAAATATAGGAATTATAGATGATTTAAGTATAGATTTAAATGAAGGATTAAATGTATTAACAGGCGAAACAGGAGCTGGAAAAACACTAATAATAGACTCATTGGAAATAATATCAGGTGGAAGATTTTCTAAAGAAATGATTAGAAAAGGTGAAACAAATTCATTTGTAGAAATATGTATGTATGAACCAGAAAATGAAAATTCAATAGATGGAAATATTATAGTTTCTAGAGAAATAAATTCAAATGGAAAAAATATGTGTAAAATAAATGGAAGAATGGTAACAGTAAATGAACTTAAAAATTTTATGAGCAAATTTATTGAAATTCATGGACAAAATGACAACCAAAGTTTGTTAGATAATAAATTTCATTTAAAATATTTGGATGGATATATTGGAGAAGAATTATCAAATATCAAAAGTGAATATAAAGAAAAATATCAAAGATATCTAGAAATAAAAAGAGAATTAAAAGCAAATTATGGCGATGAAAAAGAAAGAGAAAGAAAATTAGATTTATTAAAATATCAAGTAAATGAAATAGAAGAAGCTAATTTAAAAGAAAATGAAGAAGAACAGCTAGAAGAAAAAAGAAAAATAATGCTTAATTCAGAAAAAATATCAAAAAATTTAAATGAAGCAGATATAGCAATTGGAGAAAATAGCATAGACAGCTTAAATGTAGCAATACGTGCTTTAGAAAAAATAGAGAACATAGATAATGTATATGAGAAAATATCAAGTGATTTAAAAAATATATATTACGAATTACAAGAAATTTCAAGAGATATATCAAATTACAAAGATGATGTGTGTTTTGATGAAGAAGAAAGAAATGAAATAGAAGAAAGACTTGATTTAATATATTCATTAAAAAGAAAATATGGAAATAATATAAAAGAAATAATTGATTATAAAAATGAAATACAAGAAGAAATTGAACATATAGAAAATTTAGATGAATATAATAATAAATTAAAAAAAGAACTAAAAGAAATAAAAATAGAAATGGTAAATTTAGCTCAAAAAATGAATAAATTAAGAAATGAATATGGAAAAAATTTGAGTCAAAATATAAATGATGTATTAGAAGAATTAGAGATGAAAAATGCTAAAATTAATATACATGTAGATTATAGTGAAGAAGAATTTTTTGAGAATGGAAAAGATGAAGTAGAATTCTATATAAGAACCAATTTAGGAGAAGATGAAAAGCCATTATCAAAAATTGCTTCAGGTGGAGAAATGTCAAGAATAATGCTAGCAATAAAAAAAGTTTTAGCTGATACAGATAAAATGCCAGTGCTAATATTTGATGAAATTGATACTGGAATAAGTGGAAAAGCAGCAAATGCTGTTGCAGAAAAATTAAATGGAATTTCTAAAAATCATCAAGTACTATGTATTTCACATTTACCAAGCATTGCAGCAATTGCAGACTATAATTATTTTATAAGTAAAAAGGTTGTTGATGAAAGAACTAATACTAATATAAAATTGTTGAATGAAAAGGAAACATTAGAAGAGATTGCAAGGATTTCTTCTGGTGAAATAAATGAGACTACAATTAAATATGCTATGCAGTTGAGAAATAAGAAGGTAAGTTAAAAATGAGAATATGGAAGAAAAATTTGACATATAATAAATTAAATGCTAAAATATATTTAGCAATTGCAAATAATTCTTGAAGTTTTGCAAATAAAAAAGACTAGGTGTTGCATACCTAGTCTTTTGCCTTTTTAAACTCAAGAAAGGCATATTAATTATATATATGTAATTATAAATTGTAAACTAAATAGTTAAATTTTATTTTTAAAAACATTACAGATTAATACTCTATAAAATTATCAACTATTTTCAGCTACTCTACAATTAAAAACCATTAACTGTTAACTTAAAAACTAAAATAAATAAAAATTTCAAAGATGTATAAAAATGGAAAAAATGTACAAAATAACTAAAAATAGGAAAGTGAGGGTAATTATGAAAGATTTTTTAGCAATAAAAAACATAGAGGCACTAGAGGTTTTAGACTCAAGAGGAAATCCAACAGTACAAGTTGAAGTAGTAACAGAAGGAGGATTTTCAGGAATTGCATTAGTTCCATCAGGAGCATCAACAGGAAGTTTTGAAGCGGTGGAGTTAAGAGACAATGATAAAAATAGATTTTTAGGAAAAGGTGTCAGCAAAGCAGTTGAAAATGTAAACAAAAAAATTGCAAAGAAATTAATAGATATGAATGTATATGATCAAAGGCAAATAGATACAACTTTAATAGAATTAGATGATACATTAAATAAATCGAACTTAGGAGCAAATGCAATATTAGGAGTATCATTAGCAGTAGCAAAAGCTGCTGCAAACTCATTAGGAATGGAATTGTACAATTATATTGGTGGAATAAATGCTAAAGAATTGCCAGTTCCAATGATGAATATTCTAAATGGTGGAAAGCATTCAGATAATAACATAAATATACAAGAATTTATGATAATGCCAGTAGGAAGTATTACATTTGCAGAAAGACTTAAAAGAGGAGTAGAAGTATATCATACATTAAAAAAAGTATTAAAAGAAAAAGGATATTCAGTAGGAGTTGGAGATGAAGGTGGATTTGCACCAAATTTAAAAAATGAAGAAGAAGCGATAGAAGCTATAATGGAAGCAATAAAAAAAGCAGGATATGAGCCAGGAAAAGACATATGTTTAGCATTAGATATAGCAAGCACAGAAATGTACGATGAAGCCAAAAAGATAGGAAAAGATGGATATTATTTTTGGAAAACAGATGTGTATAAAACAAAACAAGAAATGATAGATTATATAGTCGAACTAACAGAAAAATATCCTATTATATCAATAGAAGATGGTTTAGCAGAAGAAGACTGGGATTCATGGAAAGAGCTAACTGAAAAGTTAGGTAATAAAATTCAGTTAGTAGGTGATGACTTATTTGTAACAAATATAAAAAGATTAAAAAAAGGAATTAAAGAAAATGTAGCAAATGCAATTCTAATTAAACCAAATCAAATTGGAACTTTAACAGAAACATTAGATACAATTCAAGAAGCAAAGGAAAAAGGATATAAAACAGTAATATCTCATAGGTCAGGAGAAACAGAAGATACAACTATTGCGGATTTGGCAGTAGCTGTAAATGCTGGACAAATAAAAACTGGTGCTCCGTGCAGAACTGATAGAGTTGCTAAATATAATAGACTTTTAAACATTGAACACCAATTAGAAAGTGAATAAAAATTTTCCTCTTATTAATGCAATAAGAGGATTTTTGTTGTATAATAATTCTAATCAAGGGAGGGTGTATATGAAAGATTATATGGTAAACTTAAGAAATAGTTTAAAAGATGAAAATAGACATATGCCATTATTACAATGTGGAGCTGCAATAATTTTGATAAATAATAAAAATGAAATTTTATTACAATCAAGAGCAGATAGAAATTTATGGGGATTACCAGGAGGTTGTCAAGAATTAGGGGAAACATTTGAAGAAACTATAATTAGAGAGGTAAAGGAAGAAACTAATTTAGAAATAAGAAAAGAAGACTTAAAATTAATATCGGTAGTATCAGGAAAAACAAGATATAATACATATCCAAATGGAGATGAAGTTTACAATAACACGGTTTTATTTATGGTGAACAAATACAAGGGAATTTTAAAATATAATACTGAAAGTAAAGATATGAAGTTTTTTGCAATTGAAAACTTACCTCAAAATCTGATGGACAAAGATTTGGTAAATAAATATATAGAAAAAATAAATTAGGAGAAAATTATGTATTACACATATATGCTAAGATGTAAAGATAATTCATTATACACAGGAATAACAACAGATTTAGAAAGAAGACTAAAAGAACATAAAGAAAAAGGAGAAAAGACTGCAAAATATACATTAAGGCATGAAGCGGTAAAAATGGAAATTGCTTGGGAATCAGAGAATAGAGTTTTAGCATCAAAATTAGAATTTTATTTAAAGACATTAAATAAAAAACAAAAAGAAGAAATAATAAAAAATTCAAAATTATTAGATAAATTTTTAGGAAATAAAATTGAATATGAACTATATAAAAAAGTTGTCAAAAGGGACGCCCCTTTTTGACAATTATTCTACTCTTCTTTGAGTTCTTTCAGAGTTTCCATTGGTACTATTGCACATTTTTTCATATTCTTTACACTTAATTTTATAATCCATTTGCATACACATGTATCTATAATATAAATAAGCTTGCTCATATTGAGCCATAGGATTAAACATAGGGTCACGATAGATATCGTTCATATCAGGAGAAGGACCGCCTTGCATTTGTTGAAACATTGAAAAATCCATAAATGGTGGCATATTATTAAAATCTTTATCCATAAAATCAACTCCAATCGGTATCAATTAATTATATTCATAAATAATATAAATATTCTTAAAAAACTGTTTTTTTCCTCCGTCCCCAAATTCATAAATTAAAATTAAAAAAAGGAAAAACATTAATAGCAATAAAAGTATAAAAAGCAGCCAAAATACCATGCAATAATTTTCCATAAACATAAGGTTTAATAGACAAATCAGTTTTAGAAGTAATACTTAAAACTTGAAGTAAAACAGATAATCCACCAAAACCAAGTAAAAAGGCAGTTATAATAATATTAACTGAAATTGCCTTAATATTAATACTAGAAATAGAACTAATACCATTAGTAATTTCAAGTAGACCAGTAAGAATTCCAGAGATAAAAGAACTATCAATATGTAAAAAGTCAAAAATAGGAGTAAGCATTAGTACTAAGCTCTGCAAAATACCACTAGCTTTTAAAATAGAAATTATACTAGAAAATATAACAACAAAACCGCCGATCATTAAAATAGTAGAAATACTGTTAGTAATACTTTTTCCTAAAATTTCACCTAAATTGGAAAAAGTAATATTTTTACATTTTTTGTAATTAGAAGTTTTAGTCCCAACATAATTGGGACTAGAAGAATTAAATTTCCAAAATCTAAAAATTATTCCAACAGTAATACAAGCCAAAATGTGAGTAATCAGCAATAATAGACCAATAGTAGAATTACCAAACATGCTAATTCCAACAGTTCCAACTATAAATAAAGGACCGGAGTTATTGGTAAAACTTAAAAGTCTTTCACATTCTTCTTTAGAGCAAATATTGTTCTCTCTAAAATCACAGGCGATTTTAGCTCCAACGGGATATCCACTAATTAACCCCATAATAAATCCAAAAGAGCCTTCACCGCTAATATTAAATAAAGGTTTCATTATTTTATTTAAAAATCTTCCTAATATATTTACAAAGTTTGTGTTCATTAAAAGTTCAGTTGCTACAAAAAAAGGAAAAAGTGAAGGGGCAACTGAATTTGCCCATAAAGATAATCCTTTTTTTATCGCAGGCAAATTACTACTAGAAAATAACAGTAAGCATGTTGCAAAGGCTAGAAAAATAAGGGCTAGTATATTTCGTTTGATTTTTAAAATATAAAAATGACATTTAGAAAACATATAATCACCATATTAAAATTTATTGTATTAATTTTATTTTTATGATAATATAAAACAAAATTAGAAAGTGAAAAATATAAAAAATAATTTATAAATGAGGAGAATAAAAATATGCAAAAATTTAATTATCATACACATACAAGAAGATGTGGACATGCTGACAATAATATGACAGATGAAGATTTTGTAAAACTATTTATAAAAAAAGGTTTTACAAAGATAGCATTTACAGACCATTGCCCACAAAAGGAAAAAATAGATTTTAGAAATAATATGAGAATGGAATATAGTGAGAAAGAGAATTATTTAAATAGTATTAAAACATTAAAAGAAAAGTACAAAGACATAATAGAAATAGAAACAGGATTTGAAGCTGAGTATTTACCAGGGCAAGAAAAAAATTTATTTGAATTAAAAAATGAAACAGATAAAATAATTTTAGGACAACATTTTATATATAATGATGATGAAAGTGAATTATTATTTTTTAGAAGACATGATTTTTCAGATGAAGAAGTTTTAAGATATGCAGAATATATAAAAACAGCAATTGAAAAAAATATACCAGATATAATAGCACATCCGGATGTATATATGCTAAGTAGAGAAAAATTTAAAGAAGCAGATGAAAAAGTTGCACATATAATTTGTAGTACAGCAGAAAAATATGAAATACCAATAGAAATTAATTTGTCTCATCCTAATGACTATATAATAGGAAAAAGAGAAAATATAGTGTATCCTTGTAAAGAATTTTGGAAAATAGCTTCAGAGTATAAAAATTTAAAGGTATTATATGGGGTAGATGCTCACTTTAAATATCAAATTATGAATTGTGAAAAGGCTATAGAAATTGCAAATAAACATATAGGACAAGATATTATAGAGAAACTACATTTTTGCAATGAAAGGCTAGAAATAAAATAGGAGAAAAAATGAACTATAAAAAGGAATACAAAAAATACTTAACTTCATCAGTACTAGATAATGCAAACAATAAAATAGCTAGCACATCGTTTATATCAGCTTTTGCTGTATATTTAGGTTTGTCAGACTTGGCAATTGGAATTTATGCCGTTTTAGATACAATAACGAATATTTTACAAATATTTGCAGCACCATTATTTTCACGAATAGGACAATCAAAAAAAGTTGTATTAACAAATTATTCAATATACAGACTGGCATCAGTATGCTTCGCAATTATTCCGTTTATATCAAGAGATGTAAACATACGAACTATATTGTTCTTTATATTTGCTTCAATATATGCAATTACAGGAGAGATGGGATATATAACTTTTGTTAATTGGAGAATGTCTTTATTAAAAAAAGAAGACAGAACTAAGTTTGCAGCAACGAAAAATATGTATAAAAATACCGTAGTTTTATTATTTAGCTTAATTATGGGAATTATTCTTGATAAATTCACACAAAATGGACATGAGTTATATGGATATATGATTTTATTTTCAATTGTATTTTTAATTGCATTTATAGATATAACAATACGAATTAATACATATAAGCCACTTATAAAAGAAGATAAAGTAACAATAAAGGATACAATAAAAATTCCAGCAACAGATAAAAAATTTAGAAAGATAATTATAACATGTGGAATAAATAGATTTGCAAATGGAATAGGTATAATGTATTTAAATGTTTTCTTACTTAGATATTTAAATATAAATTATATTTATTATAGTTTGTTAAATATCATAATAAATTTATCTGAAGCAATATCGAGTAAGTTCTGGTCAAGAAAAGCAAATAGTAGGAATTGGAAAAAGGTTATTTTACCAATGTGTATGATATTTATATTTGCTTTTTCAAGTTTATTTATAGCATCAAATGAAATATTAATATATATATTACCAATAATTTATTTATTACTAGGAATGGGGAATGGAGCTTATGAAATATTTGATAACGTTGCTATATATGAGGCTTCAAAAGATAAATTACAGACATCATATGTTACTTTTGAAAGATTTATAGAAGGAATTGTAACAGCGATTTTGCCAATACTATCATATACAGTTTTGTCTGAAAATGATAATGTTATAAAAATTACTTTTGGTTTAGCAATATTATCATATATAACACTAGGAATTTATTTTGTAAGTAAAAAAAATGAAGTTATGTAAAGGACAAAAGTGCCCCGTCCCCAAATGTCCTTTAAAATAAATCTGGAAATTGACACACTATTCCGTCTACAAAATATTGAGCCATGCCTAAAACTTCTATTTGAACTTCATCAAAAGCTTTAATATCAGCTACATAATTTCCAGCTAAACGTTCTTCAACTTCATTTGAAGTTAACCTTAAATGCTCATACATCATTGCTTGAACATCACTTCTTTTATAAAAAGGATTAAAATTACTAAATGCCTCAGCAATTTCATCAGCATTTTTATAACACTTAGCATTTAAGTTTGATGCAGATTTTTGATCTTTATTTTTAAGTGCAAAAATTAATTTTTCTCCTATTGCTAGATGTTCAGTTATTAGCTTTTCAATAACATTAGCTACATTTTTACCATAAAATCTTTCAAAAACGTTAGCAATATCTCTAGGATTTTGTAATAAACGTGCTTCAGTAGCACTAAAATCTTTTAGGTTTTCAGCAATACTAATTAACAACATACGAGTCCACATTATATGCTGTTCCCAAACTAGATTCATTCTTTTAATTAAATTAACTTCATTCATACTAATGCAGTAATTTTGATATCCATATGGATAAATAAAATCATTCATATATATTCCTCTTTTCTTATTTATATTAATATGATATGATAGTAAATATAAATAGTGAATAATAAGGAGCAATTAATGAAAATAGGAATAGATATAGATAATGTAACATCAAATTCTAATAAAGAATTATTGAAAGAATATGTAGAACACGATAAAGAATTAAAAAACACAGGTATTATTAATAAAAAACAAAGTAATAGACTTTCCAAACCTGCTAAAACACTTATTATAGATCAAACAATAGGAAAAGTCATAAGTATATTTTTAGATGTGTTTTTAGCA
>OIYO01001715.1_pt1 | contig 10870 bp, 10 predicted proteins | sample 1588191 | NCBI WGS metagenome assembly OIYO01 (sample SAMN03283275) | human gut metagenome | biome: human-associated habitat; material: feces | host: Homo sapiens | place: Peru | collected 2012 | reverse complement strand
CGGACGGCACACTCCGCTATGCCAAGGGTGCGGTTGTCGACACTGTAACCACCGATGAAAACGGCAGCGCCGCAAGCAAGCCTTTGTACCTCGGTAAATATACGGTCAGAGAAATAAAAGCGCCTTACGGTACGGTGCTGAACGGCACTCCCGAAACCGTGGAGCTGACCTATGCAGGAGAAACCGTAGAGATGACCGAAACAGCGATAGAATTATATAACGAGCGCCAAAAGGCAATGCTTTCACTTGAAAAGCTGCTTGAAAAAGATAGCGCTTTCGGCATAGGAGAAAACGGCGAAATTTTATCGGTGCAGTTCGGACTGTATGCGGCAGAGGAAATGACCGCGGCGGACGGCTCGGTTATCCCGACAGACGCTCTGCTTGAAACCGCAGGCTGCGATGAAAACGGCAAGCTGACCTTTAAAACAGATATTCCCGTAGGCGCAAGGCTCTATGTAAGGGAAATTGCGACAGATGAACGGTATATTCTGTCGGATGAAAAATATCCTGTTTCGTTTGAGTATGCAGGGCAGAAAACCACGCTTGTAAAAATTAAGGTGAACGGCGGCGAAGCCATTAAAAACAATATCCTTTATGGCTCCGTAAAGGGTTTAAAAATCGACCGTGAAACCGAAAGTATAATTGCAGGCGCTGTATTCGGGCTTTTCCGCAGTAATGAAACCGAATTTACCGATACGAACGCAATTTTAACCGCCGAATCAGATAAGGACGGTATTTTTACATTCAATAACATTCCTTATGGCAGTTGGATAATTAAGGAGCTTAAACCCGCAAACGGGTACTTGCCGAGCGATGAAATTTATACTGTGACAATAGACGCTGACGGACAACTTGTTGAGACTACAGTAACTAATAACCGCGTTCCGGAAATCCGGACAAAGGCCGCCGTAAACGGTGAGAAAACCGCTGTTGCGGGCGGTGAAATAACGGTTGCGGATACTGTATATTATACCCACCTTATACCGGGCAGGGAATACATCGTAAAGGGCATACTTATGGACAAATCCACAGGTGCGGCGCTGCTTGTAAACGGAAAAGAAATTACCGCCGAGATAACCTTTACACCCGAAAAAGCGGAGGGAGAAGTAATCGTCCGCTATACCTTGGACGGCAAGGGTATAAAATGTCAGACGGATATTGTGGTTTTTGAAGCCTTGTACTGTGACGGAGAGGAGCTTGCGGTTCATGCGGATATTGAGGACGCAGAGCAGACCGTAACGCTTACCGTGCCGCCTGCGCCGTATATTCCCGCCCCGAAAACAGGGGACAATTCAAAGCTCGGCTTTTGGATAGGTCTTGCCGCCGTTGCGCTCGGCGGGGTAATATCCGCAGGCATTATCCGTATTAAATCTCGAAAGGATGACGACGAATGATGAAGCGCGTGTATATCTGCGCTCCTCTCGGCGGAAATACGGAAGAAAACCTTAAAAAAGTAAGACGGTACACCGAATATGCTTTAAGGTGCGGTACGGCTCCGGTTGTGCCGCATTTTTACGCGGAGTGCCTTGACGACGCAAAGCCCGCGGAACGGGAAATGGGTATATCGGCAGGACTTGCGCTTTTATGGTTCTGTGATGAAATGTGGGTATTCGGGGATACCGTTACAGGCGGTATGCGGAATGAAATACAGTTCTGCAAAAACCTCAATATCCGCGTCCGCAATGTGTCGGACGAAGAAATTATGAAAGTAATCGGAGGTAAAAAATATGATTAAGAAAACGGCAAAAATCTTTTTCTGCGTTCTGCTTGCGGCGGCGGTTTTGTCCGTATTTTCGGTAACCGTATTCGCGGCAGGCGATGTGGCGGGAGCTATTGAGAATACATGGAACGCAGCCAAGGGTCAGATTCAGACTGTCGTTAATAATGTGGTCTTTCCCGTGTGCGACATGATACTCGCAATTCTGTTCTTTGTAAAGGTAGGCACGGCTTACTTTGACTACAGAAAGCATGGACAATTTGAGTTTGCGGCGCCTTGTATCCTCTTTGCCTGCCTTATTTTCTGCCTTACCGCACCGCTGTATATCTGGTCTGTTATTTGAGTTTATTTCTCTGGACTTTCCGCAAAATATGTGGTATGTTGTTGTGCTTGAAGAAAGGAGGAAGTTCGGGTGAAATTTTTTGAAGAACTGTTTTCGGGTCAGCTGCACCCAATAGAGGAGGTAACATCCAACAACCCGGAATACAAGCTTAAAGCTAAAGAATTGGCGCTGTATTCCGCAAGGCTTGAAGGTGCGCTGACAGAGGAACAAAAGGAGCTGCTTTGGCAGTACAGGGATACCCATTCGGATATAACGAATATTCTGCAGACCGAGGCATACCGCATAGGCGTTATACACGGAATGAAAATGAAAGAAGAACTTGAACCGCCGGACCGATAATCCGGCGGAACTTTTTCGGAGGTGAAATATTCTGAATTGGCTAAACGACCTTTTTGCCGGACTGAGTGAAAAAATGTCCGGCTTTATTTTTGATAAAATGCTGCAATGGATATATCTTGCGGTATACAGCGCCGTTGCGGAATTTTTTAAGCTTATGGGAAATATGGGCGCGGATATGTTCGGGCTTGAATGGGTAAAGGCGACGGTAAAGCTGTTCGGGCTTTTCGGGTGGTCCTTGTTCGCTGCGGGAACGGTTGTCGCCGTGTTTGATACCGCAATAGAGTACCAGTGCGGAAAGGCGAATGTTAAGACTGCCGCGCTTAATATTTTAAAGGGCTTTTTTGCCTGCTCCCTTATAGGCGTACTGCCTGTGGAACTGTATAAGTTCTGCATAACACTGCAAAACATATTTTCGCGGGATTTAGCCGCATTAGCTGCCGGAACTAAAAGCACGGGACTGTCGGAGCTCAGCTTATCTGCGCTGACAAATTTCTTCTTAACGGACATAGAGGCTAACATAAGTCTTTTCAATACGCTGTCATTGGTTGCGTTCGCGTATTGTATTATAAAGGTGTTTTTCGCAAACATAAAGCGCGGCGGAATATTGCTTATACAAATGTCGGTAGGCGCGCTGTATATGTTCAGCGTACCGAGGGGATATGCGGACGGCTTTAATCAGTGGTGCAAACAGGTAATAGCTATCTGCCTTACGGCGTTTTTGCAGACGACCCTGCTTTACCTCGGACTTATAACCTTTTCGTCAAATATGCTGATGGGGCTCGGAATTATGCTTGCGGCGGACGAAGTGCCGAAGATAGCGCAGACCTTCGGGCTTGACAGCTCCGTAAGGGTAAATATGATGAATGTGGTTCACGCCACGACTACGGCGGTAAATCTTACCCGCAGCGTGGCAAAGGCTGTTTGAAAGCAGGGAGTATTATGGAATATTACAAAGAGGCAAACAAATTTTCAAAGAAATACGGTATGGACGCGTTTAAAATAATTGCCGCATATGAGGACGCGGCAGATATTCCGCAAAACGAGCAGTATGCCGGATGGTACGGAGATTACGGTATATTCGAGCCGTCATTAAACGAGGATATGACCTATGATAAGCTCCTCTCCCGTTACGGGGCGGGACTTAAATACCTCGGAATTATCCATGAACAGGCAAAAGCGGTATGCGGCAACTTTTTGTCAGATCAGCTTGCGGAGCATATCCGTGAGCAACTGAGCAGCCATAACGCTGACGCGGAATACCAACCGATATCTGTTATTACAAAAATGGATACGCCGGAGTTTACAAAAGAAACGCTCGAGGTTGACAGAGATTTGGAGGTTGACTGCGACATCGGGCATCAGATCACCTGCTATCTTGAAACATGGTTTGATGTGGACAAGAAATTCGCATCGCACATAAATGATGTGGATGATGTATGGCTCAATATGTACGGGAAATATGACCCATATGCCGATACACTGCGCATTGAATGTGAAATAGATAAGCCGGGCGGCTGCGTGTATTTTGATTATGTCCCGACTGATGCGGAATCAAAGCTCATAAAGGATATGATAACGCAGAAAATCCGCGAGGAATACTGTCAGACGCCGCAGGAGTTCTGCGAGGAAGCAAGAGCTATTGAAAACGGGGGAATAACGCAATGACGATATATATCTACCCGCAGAACCTCAAAGCCACCGCCAACCTCTGGCTTTGGAGTATGCGGGACTTTGTGATTTTGGCGATAGCGGTGCTTTTGTCCGCCGTAATATTAGTGCAGCTTAAAACGGTTATGCCCGCTGCAGTAACGCTTTGTTACGGCTTTCTTACTATTCGCATGGACGATACCACCGTGCTTGACTTTATGCGTTACGCCGTGAAATACCTTATATCTACACAGCAATATTTTGAATGGAGGTAACGACAATGAAACAGCAGAAAAAAGGCCGTTCGGTGCAGGAGCTTATCGGCATTAAGACCTTTACGAAATACGGACTTATGACAGGCAGGGGAGAGCTGCTATTTTTCCGTGTGGCTCCCACCAATATATCGGTGCTGTCGCATGCAAATATTGAAGTGAAAATACGCCGCCTTATGATGGTGCTGTCAGCTCTGCCGGATATTGAGATAGTCTGCACCGATTCGTCCGAATGCTTTGACGATAACAAAGCCTATCTGACCGAACGCCTTGAAGCCGAGGAAAACGGCAAGGTCAAAAAGCTCATCAAAAGGGACATCGATTTCCTCGACAACATTCAGACGGAAATGGCAGCCGCCCGTCAGTTTTTCTTTGTTGCAAGGCTCAAAGGACAGAAAGAAAAGCAGGTATTTGAGACCGCAAACCGCATTGAGAGCAAAATCTCCGGCGAGGGCTTTGAGGTGCATAGGCTTAAAAAGCCGGAAATGAAACGGATTTTAGCGTTATTTTTTGACGCGAGTATGCAGGGAGATACAATTCCGGATATTGACGGGGAACAGTATTTTCAAATTTGAATTGATTTTTATATATGCAATGTGATAAAATATCTTTAATGAGAAAAGGGGGCAATAAGCTTGAAATGCACCTTTATGCATAAGCGTATTCCGGTTGCCGAAATCGAAGTGGATAACGCTGCGGGTTTTATACTGAAAATATATAAGATATATGCTCCGGAGCATTTGCCTGTCGGCGTGTCGTTTAAGGATGGTGCTGCCGACCGTGCAGCCTTAAACGATTGGTGGACCGACCGCTCAATTCCGGCAAGCCGCTCGGGGATAAGAGAAGCGCTTGAAATCTTGCAGATACCGAGCACGAAAATGCTGCTTGTCCGCTGCTACGGACTGAGCCTTTCCGACCAATATTGGATATGCCCCGACGGATCTGGTCTTAATTGGGACGAAGTGAATTTCTTCAATAACGATTTTTCCGACGATATAGGCGACATACTGTTCGGTGGAAAAAGGAAAACGGGCGCGCTTAATTTCAGCACGCCGGACAGCACCTCGGACGGTAATCTGAAAAAGCGTTGGAAAATTATAAACGGAAAACGCTGCCTTATCAAAGGCGGGAGCAATCCGTTCAGGCAGCAGCCGTTTAATGAAGTGATAGCGGCAAAAATAATGGAGCGTTTAAGCATCCCGCATATTCCGTACACGCTGATGTGGGATAACGGCGCGCCGTATTCCGTTTGCGAGGACTTTATAGACGAAACCACGGAGCTTATACCCGCATGGCGCATATTGCAGACAAAGAAGAAAAGTAATAATACCTCGGTATATACGCATTTCAAAGAGTGCTGTGAGGCTCTCGGAATAAAGGGCGTCGTCCCGTTTCTTGACCGTATGATAGTTCTGGATTACATTATTGCGAATGAAGACAGACACCTTAATAACTTCGGAGCAATCAGAAATGCCGAAACGCTTGAATGGATAGGAATGGCACCGATATATGACAGCGGTTCTTCACTCGGCTATGATAAAATTCCGGCAAAGATACACTCCGGCAGAGATGTTGTTTGCAAGCCGTTTAAAAATCACCACAGTGAGCAGTTAAAGTTAGTTTCGGATTTCGGGTGGATAGATTTTGAAAGCCTTTCGGATGTGGGCGGGGTTATAAAAGAGATTCTTTCATCGGACGGCGCAGAGGAATATATTGACGACAGCCGGATAAACGCAATAACCGACGGGGTTAAAAAAAGAATTGAAACGCTGCGGCAGTTGGCTCTCTCCGAGCGCCCGGTTCAGGCGGATACCGCAGAGGATGATGTGGCGGAGGATATAGCCGAAGATTATACAATGAATATGCTGTGAAAAAATCGGTCGCTAAACATACTCAGCGGCTGATTTTTTTACGGCAGAAAGTAAAACAGGCGGCCGAGAAATTTATAAAGCAAACAGATAACCTCTTGACTTGTAGGTTATCTGTGGGATATAATATATTAAGAGGTGAAATCCACATGGTTGACGGAAAAGAATTACGGCGGCGGGTTGAGTCAAGAATTGCGGAGCTGCCACCCGGATATATCTCCAAGAAGAATATAAAGGGGAAAATACAGTATTATCGCCAATGGCGTGAAAACGGAAAACTGAAAAGTAAATATATCCGTGCTGACGATGTGGAAAGTATACGCAAACAAATAGAGGAACGCAAGGCACTTCAGGAAAGACTGAAAGAGCTGCAACTGCGTTACCCAAACGAGGGGGAAAATATTGTGTATGAAACCAAGATTGTTTACGGCGACGATCTGCGCCAAATGATTGAAACCATAAAGGGCTTTAAGAAACGCGATTGTTTCGGCAGAATCGAAAAATTTTTGCACGGTACAGACAGAACGCGTGTATGCGCTCTTTACGGTTTGAGAAGAACGGGAAAAACAACGCTGTTGTTACAGACTATTGCAGAAATGTCTGAAGAAGAATTCGGCAAATGCTTTTATGCAAAAATGAATACCGAAAACACAATGGCTCAAATCACGCGGGATTTAGACAAAATGTTTGATAACGGCTATCGTTACGCCTTTATTGATGAAGTTACCATTATGAAAGACTTTATTGATTCCGCCGCACTTTTTTCGGATATCTATTCTATGATGGGTATGAAAATTGTTCTTTCCGGCGCAGATTCGCTCGGCTTTTGGTTTGCACACGATAATGAATTGTATGACCGTGTGCGTATGATTCATACAACATTTATTCCGTTCAGAGAGTACAGCCGCTTGCTCGGAATTGACAGTATTGACGAATATATCAGGTACGGCGGAACATTACGGCTCGGTGAAATCAGCTTTGGTGATCCCGATGTATTGGCAGCGGACGCATCATTTCGTGATGATGAATCAACACGCAGATATATTGATACGGCAATTTGCGAAAATATTCAACACTCGCTTGAATACTTTGAAAATGGAAAATATTTTTGGAAGCTGTATGAGTTATACTCTGCCAAAGAACTTACTAATGCCATAAACCGCATTATTGAGGATATGAACCATAAGTTTTTAAAAGAGGTATTAACGAGAGATTTTGTATCCTCCGACCTTGGTATATCTGCAAAAAATCTTCGCAAGGAACGCGATCCGGAAAAGCGTACCGACGTTCTTGACAATATAGACCGCAAAGCTGTTACCGAACAAATGATGAAGCTACTCGGTATTCGTAATAAAGAAGAACAGCAAATAGAAATTACTCAGTCACATCTGATGCAAATCAAGCAATATCTTAAAGCAATGGATCTGATTGTGGAATGCCCTGTCCGCAATGCCGAAATGGGGCTTGAAAAGGAAGAACGCATACTGTTTACTCAGCCCGGTATGCGCTATTGTCAGGCACAGGCGCTTGTGTATTCGCTGATGCAGGATGAAACCTTCGGGCAGCTTACGGAGGATGAAAAAACATTCATCACCGACCGTATTCTCGAAGAAGTGCGCGGCAGAATGCTTGAAGATATCGTGCTGCTTGAAACTATGAAAGCGCTCGGAAGAAATTACGATGTGTTTAAATACCAGTTCGCAACCGGCGAATACGATATGCTTATCTACGGAAGAAACGAACGCGGCTGCGCTGCATATGAAATAAAGCACAGTGATAAATGCGTAAGTGAGCAGTCAAGGCATCTGCGCAATGAAAATATGCTCTCGCTTACCACTCCGCGCTTCGGCACATTAGAGGGGCGCTATGTGCTGTATCTCGGTGAAAATAAGGATACCGAGGACGGCATTGCCTACCGGAATGCCGAACAGTTTTTGAAAGTATTGCCGGAAATTTCGCTTACAAGCGGACTTGAAGAAACCGAATCCGAGGATGAAACAGAGGGCATGCAGCCGACTATGTAAAATTAAAAAGTGTCACAGCAGTCAGCCGTCCAGGAATTACCGAACGGCTGATTTTTTATATCTTTTTTACGGCAGAAAGGAAAATATTATGCTCAAAAGAAAACCGAAAGTATTAACGCCGGAGCAGGCAGAGGAAATCCGCACCAAGGATTTCTTCGATATGATTCTGCCCGGCACAGTTAAATTTTTATCCGACCATTATATCGTAGGCGACAGCTACCGCTGCGTATGGGCGATTCGTGAGTATCCTCCGACTACCGAGGAACAGGCAATTCTCTCGCAGCTCGCCGACCGTAACGGTTTGACCTTGCGCATTTACCATAGGCTTGTTGAATCTATGGAACAGCGAAAGATCATTCAAAATGCCACGCGCAGAAACAGGCTTAAAAGCGGCGGCAATGATGTAAGCGAAACCATTGAAGCCGAGGGCAATTTGCAGGATGTTATCGAGCTTCTTGCCAACCTCCGCAAGAACAAAGAGCCTTTGCTCCACTGCTCGGTATTCATCGAACTGAAAGCCAGGAGCATGGAGAAACTTAAGGAACTGCAGAGCGACATTGCAATGGAACTCACTCGCTCCAAGATTTCTGTCGATAGGCTGACCTTGCGTCAGAAAGAGGGCTTTCTCTCTGTTCTGCCCGTGGGCGCAAATCAGTTTGGCGCACAGTATGAACGAGTGCTGCCTGCCTCTTCGGTTGCCAATATGTATCCGTTTAATTTCAGCGGAAAAACAGACCCCCACGGCTCATATATCGGCAGAGATAAATACGGAACAAACATCCTTGTAGACTTCGACCGCAGAGCTGAGGATAAAACCACAAGCAACATCCTCATCCTCGGCAACAGCGGTCAGGGCAAGAGTTATCTTCTGAAACTCATCCTCACCAACATCCGTGAATCGGGCAAGCGTATCATCTGTCTCGACCCCGAATCCGAGTACGAGGATCTGTGCGATGCCCTCGGCGGCTGCTATATTGACTTCATGTCCGGCGAGTACACCATCAATCCGTTAGAGCCGAAAGCATGGACGGACAGCGTTGAGGACATCGACGCCACAACTCCCGAAGCGTTCATGAAAGTGACAAGGCTTTCACAGCACATTGCCTTTCTGAAAGACTTCTTCCGCAGCTACAAGGATTTCACCGATTCGCAGATCGACACTATTGAAATCCTGCTCTCCAAGCTGTATGCCCGATTCGGTATCACCGACACCACAGATTACAGCGTAAAGAAACCCTCGGACTTTCCCGTTATGGAGGATTTCTATAAGCTCTGCGAGGAAGAGTTTATGGCTTATGACAAGCAGAGAAAATACCTCTATACAGAGGAAACACTCCAAGAGGTCTGCCTCGGTATTCACTCTATGTGCGTAGGCTCTGAAAGCAAATACTTCAACGGTCACACCAACATTACCGACTCCAACTTCCTCGTATTCGGCGTGAAAGGGCTTATGGATACCAACCGCCGACTCAAGGACTGTATGCTGTTTAATATTCTGTCTTTCATGAGCAACGAACTGCTCGGCAAAGGCAGCACGGCGGCATCGGTGGACGAGCTGTACCTCTTCCTCTCGAACATGACTACAATCGAATATCTGCGCAACTGTATGAAGCGTGTGCGCAAGAAAGACTCCTCGGTGATTCTGGCAAGTCAGAATATCGAGGATTTTCTGATTCCGTCTATCAGGGAATTCACAAAGCCGCTGTTTTCCATCCCGACACACCAGTTTTTGTTCAACGCAGGTCAGATCAACCCGAAGGAATATATGGACGCCCTGCAGGTCGAGCCGAGCGAATTTGAACTTATTAAATATCCCGAAAGAGGTACTTGCCTCTATCGCTGCGGGAATGAACGGTATCTTTTGCAGGTCATTGCTCCCGAATACAAAGCCGCACTGTTCGGCAAATCGGGAGGTAGATAATGAGCGCAACGGTAGCGGCGGCTCTTAAAAAGATAGCCGTCGCCGTTCTCACCGATAAAAAGCTGCGGCGCACCGTTCTCGGAATCGTCCTCGGTGTGATCATTATCATCATTATGCCGGTGGCTGCCGTTATATCTTTGTTCAACGGTGACATCGAGATCGACACCGACCGCCTTCAGACCTTGGTGGTGGAAAACCTTTCCGCCGAGGAAAAAGCAAAGCTGCAGGCGGTGGAGGATACCATGTACGCCATCGAGAATGAAATGAAAGCCGCAGGATTTACGGCAGAAAAGGCAAAGGAAGCGCAGGTGCTGTATGTGCTGGCGCTTTCCGACTATGCCGAACAAACAGATTTTGTTTCCAAGCTGCTCGGGTGCTTCGCAGAAGAACAAACCGATAAGCAGCTCATCATCGCTGTCAATACCGCCTTCGGTACTACACTCAATGCCGAGGACTTTACAAAGGTCATGACCGCCATCCGAGCTAAGGCCATCAACACCTCCGGCTTCACCGAACCCGACACCAAGAACGCCCACGACCTTGTTGAATGGGCAAAGCAGGCTCACGCAAAGAAGTGGGGCTATGTATGGGGAACCTACGGCGATGTGCTGACCGAAGCTGTGCTGAACGGCAAGGTCTCTCAGTACCCCGACGAGGTCGGCGGCAAGGAGGAATATATCCGAACACATTGGCTCGGTGGAAGGACTGCCGACTGCATCGGTCTTATCAAGGGCTACGG
>OIYO01001713.1_pt1 | contig 10876 bp, 15 predicted proteins | sample 1588191 | NCBI WGS metagenome assembly OIYO01 (sample SAMN03283275) | human gut metagenome | biome: human-associated habitat; material: feces | host: Homo sapiens | place: Peru | collected 2012 | reverse complement strand
AGGTTCATATAGTAGCTCCCGGAACAGATATAACATTTAGCATAAAAGGAATACCTGCGGAGAAATATTATGGAACATTCAATATTCCAGATGGAGAAGTTGCAACATGTCCTGTAAGAGATAGTATTAATGGATATATTACATATAACACTAAAACAAAATATAATGATATTATATTTGAAGATATAAAGTTTGAATTTGAAAATGGAAAAATAGTGAATGCATCGGCAAGAGAACACACAAAGCAATTGAATGATATACTTGATACAGATGAAGGAGCTAGATATATTGGTGAATTTGCCTTTGGATTGAATCCATACATAAATAATACAATGTGTGATACATTGTTTGATGAAAAAATAAATGGAAGTTTTCACTTGACTCCAGGAACGGCTTTGGAAGAAAGTGACAATGGAAATAGATCTGCAATACATTGGGACATAGTTAAAATTATGAGAAAAGAATATGGAGGTGGAGAAATCTACTTTGATGATGTGCTAATAATGAAGGACGGAAATTTTGTTTTAGAGGATTTAAAAAAATTAAATGCTGAAAATTTGAAATAGTATAGAAAATACAATAAATAGTAGCGATTAAAATTTTAATTCGCTACTATTTATTTTAATTTTATACTTTTAATTTTGAATGCTTTGCATTGATACGTAGCATCTCTTCTGTGATGTACTTATCAATTTTCTGACTTTGTTTTAAAACGGTTTCATAGTCAGCTCCGTTTGCAATTAATGCCTCTAGTTTGGCAGTGTGTTTTAATCGCTTGAGAGTCTTGTTTTTCATAAGTCATCAACTCCTCTATACAAATGATAACATATTTTTCCAGCAAAATTTGTCGAAACGTGTCATGAAAATAAAAATTTTTAATTTTTATTTTACGATGAGCGTAACAAAGTGAAGCGAAAGGGAGGATAAAAATGGCAAATTTAAATCAATTAGAATTACAACACTTAAGACACTTAATAGGAACACATGAAACAATATACCAAAAATTAAACACATATTCAGCACAAGCAGTAGACCCACAAATAAAACAACTATTTACAAAAGCTGCTCAAGACAGTTTAAATACAAAACAAAAATTAATGACATTTTTAAATAATTAATAGGAGGAAAGAAAAATGGATGAAAAAACAATGGTAAATGATATTTTATCAGGAGTTAAATCAGATTTAACAGCATATCAAACAGCTATTTCAGAAGCAGAAAATACGAATTTAAGACAAACATTTCAACAAATTAGAAATAGTGATGAAAGCTTTCAATATGAACTTTTTAAAATAGCTCAAACAAAAGGTTATTATAAACCAGCACAAAAAGCTACAGTAACAGAAATTGAAACAGTAAAAACAGAGTTACAACAATAATAAAAACTGAATTTGGGGACGGAGAAAAAAACAGTTTAATAATTAATATCTACTTGGCAGATATTAATTATTAAAAAAATTTTTTTCCACCGTCTTCTAATTAAATTAAAAAATTTATAAAAACTTACGGAAAATATGTAAACAACATCTTGCAAAAAAATCAAAAAAAGTATAAAATTATGTTATAAATTTATAAGGAGAATTTGTAATGTTTAAAAAAGTATTAATACATACAAGAAACTCAATGAAATTGATAGTCTTGATATCTGTATCACTTTTGTTTATATTAGGAATTGTTGCATCTTTTTACAAAATAAGTTATAGCGTAAACATAAATGGTGAAATGGTAGGGTATACAGATAATAAAAGCAAATTACAATCACAAATAAATGATTACATAGAAAATGGTGAAAATGAAAGTATAGCCTTTGTACAAGTAGATAGTTTACCAGAGTATAATATATGCTTACTAAAAAGAGATGTAAGTACTGATGATGATAAAATTTTTGATATAATAAAATCTGATGGTGTAACATACTATAGATATTATGCAATTTTAGAAAATCAAGAAGAAAAAATTTATGTATCAAACTTTTCAGAAGCAGAAGATATTGTTAATAAATTAAAAGAAAAGAAGAGTTCAAACATAGAAAAAATAACAATTTCAGAAAAGTATGAGACTGAATTAAAAGATATGACAACAGTTGAAGATGCAGTTGCTAAATTATATGTTGAACCTAAAAAGATTGTAGTAGCGTCAAATACTAATAAAACTTCTACAGGAACTGTTAATACAGCTACAAATATTTCTAGTACTAAAGTAAGTTTAGGAATTTCGTTAAGAAAACCTGTATCAGGTGTAATATCTTCTAGATTTGGAGTTAGAAGTAGTATAAGAAGTTCTGCACATACAGGATTAGATATAGCAACTTCAACAGGAACTTCAGTAGTTGCTGCAGCATCTGGAACAGTTACTTTTTCTGGATGGAAAGGTTCTTATGGGTATTTAATAGTAATTACACATAGTAATGGAGTACAAACATATTATGGACATTGTAGTAAATTGTATTATAAAGCTGGACAAACTGTATCACAGGGACAAACTATTGCTGCTGTTGGGTCAACTGGTAATTCAACAGGACCACACTTACATTTTGAAATAAGAGTTAATGGAGTAGCATATAATCCACAAAATTATTTATATTAAAAAACAATCCACAATTAATATATAAATTGTGGATTATTTGTATGCAAAATACTTAATTCCTGTATTTATTGCATTATTTTTTATAAATATTTTCCCGTGTTCTTTTAATTTGAATTTAAAATTTTTAGTGTATCTTAATAAACTAGAAAATTCTAATAAAGAAGAGCAAAACGAAGGTAGTGATTTATTAGATAAATTTATTCCGTCAATTATTAAATAATATGTATTATTATAATTATATAATGCTGATGTTTTAAAAAGACCTTTTAATTCGATATTATTATTCTTATAAATAAAGTTACAAAAATCACAAAAATCTTCAAATTCATTGAATTGATAAATAAGAGAAGTACTATTAAATGTTTGGGCTTTTCTTTTTACAGTTAAATATTTTTTAGGCCTATTTTTTGTATTAATATTTGATTCCATGTATTTGGTTATTGTAAATATGCAAATATCATTACCTTGAAAATATGTTTCTATTAATAATTTGTGACCATCTGTATCAAAATTTACTTCTTTTTCAGCTCTATCTAATATTTCTAAAAATAGAGTTTGGGATTCGGGAGTATTTAAAATAAATTCTTTTAGATTTATAGATTTATCTTTAAAGTCTTCTTTTTTTATTATTATTCTTATTTTATTCTCAGTTATTTTTTCTATTTTCATTTAGATACCTCCAATGCTATTAATTATATTATACTACTATTGTTATTATATGAAAAGGAACAATTTTTGGTAATTTATAATTGCTAACAATTCATCTAAAAAAGATTTTCATAAGTTATTCCACGGCACATTTGTCATTACAATATCTTAATATATGTACTTATGAAAATCTTTTCTTTTGAGTTGTTACCATAATTGTTTATAAATTTATGCAAATTACTTGAAAAAAAAGCAAAACCAATATATAATATCACTATATTAGAAAAAGGTGTATCCGTAAGGACAAAAGAAAAAATGGAGGTATAAAAAATGGCGACAAGAGAAAAAAATATATGGATATTGTTAGTATTTTTATTAGCAGGATTAGTAGTAGGGGGATTACTTGGAAAATTAGCAGCAGGAGTTCCATGGCTTTGGTGGTTATCATATGAGCAAGAATTCGGATTACAAAGTCCATTAGTAGTAGATTTAAGTGTTGTTCAATTGACATTTGGACTAATGTTTAAAATAAATGTTGCAAGCATTATTGGTATGATATTAGCTATATTTATATATAAAAAAATATAACAATTGTGGGACAAATATAAATAGAAAGAGGGTTTAATTTGTCACTAAAAATAAAAGAATTACCAGAAACAGAAAGACCATATGAAAAGTTAGAACTATATGGAGAAAAAATGTTATCAAATGCAGAGTTATTAGCTATAATAATAAAGTCTGGAACTAAAGATGAAACTTCGGTGCAAATAGCACAAAGAATATTAAACTTAAATTATGACCCACAAATGGGAGATTTAAGTTTTTTAAAAAGTGTAAGTCTGCAAGAACTTATGCAAATTAAAGGTATAGGACGAGTTAAAGCAATACAACTTAAGGCAGTTTGCGAGTTGGCTATTAGAATGTCAAAACCTTCGAATTATAAAAAAGTGCAGATAAAAAGCACAGCGCATATTGCAGATTTAGTTATGGAGGAATTAAGACTTGAAAAGCGTGAATATGTAAAATTATTTTTGCTAAATAATAAAAATGAAATATTAAAATGTGTTGATGTAGCAGTAGGTGGTACTAATTTTGCAAATATAAATATTAAAGAAATTATAGCAGAGGCATTAAAAATAAAGGCACCTAAAATAATATTGGTACATAATCATCCTACGGGTGATCCAACGCCGAGTAAAGTAGACATACAAATTACGGATAAATTGTATAATGCGGCTAAGATTTTTGATATTGAGTTATTAGATCATATAGTAATTGGGAATAAAAGTTTTAGAAGTGTTTTTACAGAAACTAAGAAGTTAGTGGACAAAATGAAAAAAGGCAATGAAAAAAATAATTTAAAAGGACAGTAATAAGATTTGACAGACGAAAAATTTGAAAAATTTTTTGGATGACAATGAACGAACAAGCTCTAGATTTGACAGACGAAATTTTTGAAAAAATTTTGGATGGCGATGAGCGAAACGAAGTGATGCGAAAGGGTGAAGTGTATGAAATTTTTTACATTTGGTTCAAAGGATATTGGAATTGATTTAGGAACAGCTAATATTTTAGTAACATTAAAAGGGAAAGGTATAATTCTAAAAGAACCTTCAGTTGTAGCAATTGACAAAAGGACAGGCAATATAATGGCTACTGGAAATGAAGCAAAAGAAATGCTAGGTAGAACACCAGAACAAATAAAAGCAGTTAGACCATTGAAGGATGGTGTTATTGCTGATTTTACAGCTACTCAATTAATGCTAAAAAATATTATAGAAAAAGTAGAAAAAAGATATAATATTGGAAAACCAAGAGTTGTAGTTGGTGTGCCATCAGGAATTACAGAGGTTGAAGAAAGAGCTGTTGAAGAATCTGTTATTCAAGCTGGGGCAAAAGAAGTATATCTAATTGAAGAACCTATGGCTGCTGCAATAGGAGCTTCTTTGGATGTCGCTGAACCAAGTGGAAGTATTATTGTTGATATTGGTGGAGGAACAACAGAAGTTGCTGTTATTTCATTAGGTGGAATTGTTGTTAGCCACTCTTTAAGAGTTGCTGGAGATGAACTTGATGAAGATATAGTAAATTATGTTAAAAGAGAAATGAATTTAGCAATAGGTGAAACTACTGCAGAACAAATAAAAATGCAAATAGGATGTGCAATGCCACTTATGACAGAAATGTCAATGGAAATAAGAGGAAGAGATTTAACTGATGGATTACCTAGAAATGAAAGGATAACATCAGCACAAGTTGAAGAAGCTATGAAAGAATCAATTTCTAAAATTGTTGATATTGTAAAAAATACTCTTGAAAAAACACCACCAGAGCTTGCATCAGATATTATGGAAAAAGGAATTGTACTTGCTGGTGGAGGTGCATTAATTAAAAATCTTGATAAATTGTTGAGCATTGAAACAGGTATGCCAGTATATGTTGCTGAAGAACCATTAGACTGTGTTGTTAGAGGTACAGGTAAAACTTTGGAAGATTTAGAAAGATTAAAAACAGTACTTGTTAATTCTAGAAAGAGAAAATAGAAGTTGGAAGTTGGAGGTTAGAGGTTAGAGGCTGGAAGTAGAAAGTTGGAATCAAATATCCAATTCATAAATATCCACTTCACCAACATCCATTTCACCAACATCCACTTCACTAACATCTAAAAAATATAGAAAGGAGAATTTTATGTATAGAAATAAAAAGAGCGGATTATTAGGAATTATCATAACTATAATAATATTAATTTTAGTAGTCATATTTTCTAATAGAGAAGCTAATACATCTTTCTTTGAAAATGTTGCTAATAAATTAGTTATGCCAGTACAAAATGGATTAACATATTTAAAAAATAAAATTAGCGGAAATTCTACTTTCTTTACTGATATAAATAATTTAAAGGCTGAAAATCAAGAATTGAAAGATAAAAATAGTCAATTGGAACAGTCTTTAAGGGAGCTTGAAAATATTAGAACCGAAAATGAAACTTTAAAAGAATATTTGGGATTAACAGAAAAGTATGGTGAGTATAAAACTATACCAGGATATATTATAGATAGAGATATAAGTAATTATTCAAAAACAATAGTTATAAATATAGGAAAAAATGATGGAATAAAAGAAAATATGACTGTAATAGCTGATGAAGGGTTAGTAGGACATATTATATCTGTTACTGATAATACTGCAAAGGTAAGAACAATAATAGATACATCAAGTTCTATTAGTTGCTTAATGAGTACAAATAAAGATAGTATAGTTTGCAAAGGTACATTAGATAGTAATTCAGAATTAAAAGCTATGTATATACCAACAGATGCAAATTTGGTTCAAGGAGATAGTGTTGATACATCTGGATTAGGAGGAGTTTATCCTAAGGGAATACATGTAGGAACTGTCAAAAGGATTATTTCTACTCAAAATATTACTGATAGATATGCTATGATAGAGACAGCTGTAGACTTTAATAAGTTAAATACGGTATTAGTAATAAAGGATAATTAAATGAGGTGAAATTATTGAAAAAGTTTCTTATAAACTTGGCTTTAATAGTAATTGGTTTTATAATTTATTTTCTCCAATCGAATTTTTTCAGTTGGTTTACAATTGCCGGAGTTAAGCCAAATCTTTTTGTAATTTATGTATTATTTATAGGATTATTTGGAAGTAGAAGTATGGGTATTGTATATGGTTCTATAATTGGTATTTTTTTAGATTTGATATTTGAACAAAAAGTAGGACCAAATTTATTTAGTTTAGTTCTAGTTGGAATTATAGCAACTCTTTTTGACAAAAACTTTTCTAAAGATAGTAGAATTACAATAATGTTTATGGTATTTGGAACAACTGTAATTTTTGAAGTTACATCATACTTTATAAATTATATTTTATATTCTGTAAATGTTGAAATATTAAATTTTATAAAAATTCTTGTAATAGAAGTTATTTATAATATTTTAATTACAATAATTATATATCCTTTAATGCAGAAATTTGGATATTATATAGAAAATGAATATAAAGGAAATAGAAATTTAGAGGAAAAAGAAATAGTAAAAATTCCAAATCTAAATATTAAAGAAAAAAATGAATTTACAGAACTTGAAAATAATGAGTTTTATTTTGCAAATGGTGATACATATATAATAGATAGAGCAATTCAAACAATACAATTTGAGCTTGACAAAACTGGTGGAAAAATTAAAAGTGAGGCTGGAATGTCTACTAGAGTTACTTCGCTTATGCCAGAAGAAAGTCCTAGAGAATTTTCTATAGATGATAGTTTTGCAATATTTTTAATAGAAAATGGAAAAGAACATCCATATTTTGCAGGAAAAATAGATGACATAACTAAATTTCAAAATAAATAATATAAAAGGGGAAAGGAAATGACAATAATTTTATTAATATTTTTTGATACTTTGGAACTTATTAGTCTTCCTGTAGAAATATCTAAAGCTGTTAATATATAAGTATCTGGGTAAACTAAAAGTGATGCTACAAAAGAGTTTTCATATGATTTTAATAATTCAAGATCTGCAATTGTACCTTTAGAAATAACATCAGTTACACCTCTTTTTACCATACCTTTAGTGGTTTTAGGATCTTCAAGTTGTTCGCATATTGCCACTTTATATCCTTTATTTATAACTTTTTCAATATAACTTTTTACAGCATGATAAGGAACACCACACATTGGTACTCTTTCCTCTAAACCTGCTACTCTACCAGTTAAAGTAAGTTCAAGCTCTTTTGAGGCAATTAATGCATCCTCGAAAAAAAGTTCATAAAAGTCACCCAAACGATAAAACAATAATACATCAGCATATTTATCTTTTATCTGCATATATTGAGCCATCATTGGACTTAATTTATTTCTATCTACTTCACATCTTTTCATTTTAACTATCTAGTTTATATAAAGGATTTATCCTTCTTATTAAAGAAAAATCTTCCTCACTAAACTTTTTTCTTGCTTCCTTTCTTTTATAATTATTCATATTTAAACTTACATATAATTTTAATATTTCTTTTCGAAGAAGTACTTCAGTTTCAAAATTATCTCTATTTAAAATTATATATTTTATCATATTTTTAATTTCTACAATTTCTTTATCATTACTTAAAGATAAGTGTTCAAATAAATCACTATAAATTATATTTGCTAAATAAGGTTTATAATTACGTAAAATATTTATTTTTTCATTTACAATATCATTACTAGTTTCTACATCACTATTTAAAAATTGTTCTAATTCTATAAAAGGATCTGTTTGAATACTGTGAAGTATAGCACTAAAAACTTCCATCAAAGTAAATCTTAAAAAATCATTTAAACTTCTTACTTCATAAGTAAGTTGTTTTAAATTATCACTAGCTAAATCCATTATTTTATCCTTAATAATTATTTTACTATAAAAATTTATAATAAGGTCTAATGCTTCTTCTTCATTATTAAGAAATTCATTATAGATACTATCTTCATTTACTGTTTTATTAAAACTTACAGCATAATAAAAATTAAGAGTCTTAATAATATTACTTGCAATAAAAGTATCTTCTTTAGTATATAAAATTACAATATTATCATATATTTTTTTAAATTTATCATAACTTTTCTCTTTAACAAGAGAAGCATACAAATTTAATAAATAATTTTCCGCGTATGAATACTCCATAAACCCTCCTTAAAAGTATTATAACAAAATTTATAAGTTATTTAAATAATTAATTGCTTCATCAAAAGTTTCAACCATAACTAGTTCAAATGATAAATTATTTTTCTTATATACTTTTTTGGCTTCATCATAGTTTTCCTTTGGGACAAAGAATATATCAGCACCATCTTTTTGAGCTCCTAACATTTTATATTTTACCCCTCCGATAGCACCAACATTACCATCTTCATCAATAGTTCCAGTACCCATAACTTTTTTACCATGTGATAAATCTTTACTAGTTAATTTATCATATATTTCTAGAGAAAGCATTAATCCTCCGGAAGAACCTGCTTCTGAAGCTTTTGTTTTCATTTCAAGCTTTGGATCACTTTCAAAATCATATTCAGTAACAATACTTATACCTACTTTTTTTTCGCCTTCAAGATTAATTACATAAGCGTATTTTTCTTTTTCTTTACCATTTTCCTTAACAACAAATGTTACTTTATCATCAAAATCTAATGAACTTATATATTCTTGAAACTCACTTAATTTAGTAAATTTTTTACCATCAATAGATATTATTTCATCTAAAACTAAAATATTAGTTTTACTTTCCTCGCTAACTAATGTAACATAAGGTTTTTCTAATGTAACATTTATGGTTTTGCCAGCTTTTCTATATGCATTTAAAGTTGCTAAATAAATTGAATTTTTTAAATCAATTTGTTCTATTTTAAAAAGAGTTTTATAATCTAAACCTGTAATGTCCTCTTCATTATATATATCCCAATTAGGTACAAATAACGATAATACAATTGCAGGTACATTTGCTTTCATAACTGAAACATAATTCATATAATAACTACCACTTATTTTATTTTCATTAGTTATTTCTACTCTATTATTTAAATTAATAGAACCTCCGGGAGTATATATTACATAAGGTACTTTATAAAAACATAAAAATATAATCCCTATTAAAATTATTAAACCTTTTAAATTATTTCTAATAAAGTTTTTTAACCAATCATATATTTTATTAAACATTTATTATCACCTAGATAATTATAACAAATTTTAAGAAAAATATGAATAAAAAAAGAATAAATATTATTTTTATAATCCTTATATACTTATTTATTTACTTAATATTCAAAGAAAATACTTCCTTATCAAATATTACTTTTTTAAGTTTTAAAATGTATATTTTAAAAGTATTTCCTTTTTTATTTATTATGATGATCTTAAATAATCTATTATTAAAATGTAATTTTCCTTATTATTTCAATAAAATATTTAAAAGTGATAAATTATATATATTTATAAATTCTATATTATCAGGAAGTCCAATTAATGCTATTTTAATAAAAAATTATCTTGAAAATAATAATATAACCGAAGAAGATGCGAGTAAAATAATATGTTTTACAAGTTTTAATAATCCTTTATTTTTATATAATTATTTAACATTAATTTTGAAAGATTTTAATAATGTTTTAAGAGTAATGGGTATAATTTATTTTACTAATATAGTTATATATCTTTATTTTAGAAAAAGAATTAAAATCAAAACTTTAGTTAAATATCAAAATTATAATTTAAGGAAAGAACTATTTAATATTATTTCTGAAAGCACATTTAATATGATTAAAATAATGGGAATAATCATCTTTTTTAAAATTATATTAGATTTAGTTATGACTAAAAATAATATCATAATTTCTTTATTAAAGGGGTTAGTCGAAGTAACGTCAGGGCTTAATAGTCTTACAAGTCTTAGCACTAGTGCCAAAATAAAAGAAATAATCAGTTATATAATTATTTCTTTTATGGGACTTTCTATTCACATGCAAATTAGCGCTATTTTAGAAAACTATAATATAAATTATAAATATTTTTATTTATCGAGATTTTTTGTAATCATATTAGGAATAATCTTAATACTTATTTTATAAATGAAAATGTAATATCATCTAAAG
>OIYO01001712.1_pt1 | contig 10889 bp, 10 predicted proteins | sample 1588191 | NCBI WGS metagenome assembly OIYO01 (sample SAMN03283275) | human gut metagenome | biome: human-associated habitat; material: feces | host: Homo sapiens | place: Peru | collected 2012 | reverse complement strand
CCTTATGTCCAATGCCTATGAGGCGGCGCTGCAGTGTGAAGCAGGCAGCCGCAGCATAAGGACTGAAATAAGGAACAATGAGGAAAATGTGTTTTTAAAGATAGTAAACTCTGTAAAGGGTGAGGTTGTTTTTAAAAACGGCATACCGGTGACAGACAAAAATGACAGGGACAATCACGGCTTCGGAACTGAGAGCATACTTGATGTGATTAAAAGAAATGATGGGTATATAGAATGGAAACAGCCTGATAAAGGTACATTTGTTACAGATATCATAATTGGTGTGAAATGAGGAGGAGTAGTGTGAAAGAAAGTAGAGGAAAACCATAAATTGGCGCACTTGAATAAGCTGCCTAAGGCAGGCAACCTTTTGAAGTGTTATAGAGTTAGGAAATTATATCAAGAAGCTAATGGTTCATCGGGAGGAAGTAATCCCTCTTGTTGCAATAGTTTCTTAGCTTGCTTGATAGCTTTTGCCTTTTGTTTTTCAACAAGAGCTACAGGCATATCGATTTTATAAAGGTCGCTCGGATTCCACTGTTCGCCAGTAGATAGCATCTGGTAGATGGCAGTAAGAATCATACGGGCAATAGCGATAATGGCTCTTTTCTTGCCACGACGTTTCACAAGAGATTCATATTTCTTTTTGTAGTAAGGAGATTTGTCAGATTTTACGGTTGCATGAGCACACTGTACTAATGCAGGTTTGAGGTAGACCCCGGCACGTGTAATCCGAACAGATTTCTTCTTACCAGCAGATTCATTGCTGCCAGGCGTTAAACCAGCCCAACAGCATAAACGTTTGGAACTTGAGAACTGAGACATATCCGTACCGATTTCGGAGATGATAGTGATTGCACTATCACGTTTGACACCCGGAATGGTACAGAGGAACTGGACAGTATTTTCAAAATCAGGATTAGAAGAAATCATATTTTCTATCATTTTATCAACATCGTTGATTTCTGCTGTGATATAATCCATATGTGCGCGGACGAGGCGCATACGGTATTTTTGGGCATCAGTCATCTGATATCCTTCGATGGATTCTATAACAGCATCCTCTTTGGATTTGAGGCTCCTAAGAAGCTTAGATGCGATTTCTTCGTGGTTAATGGATGTACCCGATTGTTCAAGCAGATAGTCGATAATGGATGTGGATGACTTCCCAAAGATATCGGAAACAACAGAATCTAATGCAACATTACAAACAGTAAGAGCATTCTGGTATCGATTCTTTTCACTTGAACGGCAGGAAACAAGCTTGCAACGATAGCGAGTGTATTCCCTGAGAATACGGACTATCTTACAAGGGATATAGCTGCCTTTGACAAGTCCGAGACGGAATAAATCCCCAATCCATTTAGAATCTTTTGTATCATCTTTGTTGCCTTTCACAGCCTTTACCCACTTGGGATTGGCAATGACAACATTGATCTCATCTTCCAGAAGATTAAAGACAGGAACCCAGTATTTACCTGTGGATTCCATGCAGACATCACGACAATCATTGTCGAGAAGCCATTGCTTGAACTCAAGAATTGAATTGTTAAAGGTGGAAAAGCGCTTCTTTTGGTAAGATGGTTCAATGCCACCCGTAGTTTTTACAATTGTGGCAACGAGAAAAGATTTGTGAACATCGACACCACAACAGGTTTGGTAAGTAACTTTCATAGTCAGACTCCTTTCGTAAATGATAAGAAGCCATTGACTGAACTGCCACACAATTAAACTAAGGCGCTTAAACAATTCTTAGTGTACGGATTCGTGATGCCACTTATTTGTGCTTGAAAAGGCAGAACTTACACTGATTTATATGCTGTCTAAAACGAAGAAAGTTGTTACAACTCCTCCTCCCGTGCTTTGTAGTATAGCTTCTTACAAACTATTTTAAAGCATAATGTAGAGAGTTGAAACACTTTCATTACTATTTGTGCCGCCAGCCGAAGGCGGCGGAATGGAGATTTATATGTTGATTTAGGTGTGCAGTATCAGGGAAGCATTCAGGGCAGTATGCGTCCTGTGGTGGTAGTAAGTAATAATATGGCGAACAAGCACAGCACCGTCATAACGGTTGTTCCCTTATCCACCAAAATCAACAAAAAGAGAAATCTTCCCACTCATGTATTTGTCTCAGCCTATAAGTCTGAGGGATTGGAACAGCACAGTATCGCACTCTGCGAACAGGTGACAGCCCTTGATTATGGCAGAATCATTGAGAACATGGGTAAGGTTGATAAAGATACCCTTGCCAGAATAACCGAAGCTGTGCAGGTGCAGGTCGGGGTATTTGATAAGTATAACTAATAATACGAAGATTTAGCAGAGCCGGGCATATGTGTCCGGCTTTTACATATCTGTCCGTAGGGCAGAATGTCATTTATATAGAAGAAATATGAATGGAACATAAACAGATTTGAAGGCATAGGACAATCTGTAAAGGAAATAAAATAGGAAAGAGCAGGTGTATTGAGGTTTGATTATGGATTTAACGATAGAGGAATTAAAGCGTATGCAGTCCTTGAATATCATGGAATTAAAGAGGGAAGAACTTGCTAACGCAGAAGATGTTATTATTGATACAACAAAGAGTGTGGAAAGCCGAATCAAATCCTATATTGAACAGACAGGCAATCCATTTGCTCAAAATGTTGGAGGGTATATTTTGCAGATTGGCTTTATGGAAGGAACAACGGATTTGATTGATGACCGTATGATTTTGCTGACTAAAAGAAAAACACAAATTATGGTTTGAGAAAAGAGGGAAAAGCTCTTTACAATGAAAGAAAGTTATGTTAACCTAAAAACAGGATTATTTCAGTGGGAATCCTGATTGTAGGTTACAATGCCCCGTAGGACGGGTTTTGCTAACAATATTTAATCAGGAGGAACGCAGATGAAAGCAAAAGAGTTTTATAATGTAGCCATTTATCTCCGTTTAAGTCGTGATGATGAAGATATTGATGGCAACAAAGCAGAAAGCAACAGTATCAGTTCGCAGAGAGACATGATTCGTAGTTTTATCAGAAAGCAGGACAACATGGAAATCTACGATATATATGTAGATGATGGTTGGTCTGGTGCAAATTTCGACAGACCAGAGTTTAAGCGAATGATGAAAGACATTGAAGTTGGTAATGTTGACTGTGTAATTGTAAAAGACTTATCCAGATTAGGACGAGATTATATTGAAGCCGGGCGGTTGATTCAAAAGACTTTCCCGGCTTTTTCTGTGCGTTTTATCGCATTGACAGACCAGTTTGATTCCCTGACAGCAGATTATAATGAGACTTCATTGGTAGTACCTGTAAAAAACTTTGTCAATGATTCCTATTCCAGAGATATATCCGGCAAAGTCAGAAGTCATCAGAAAGTTAAGAGGGAAAATGGAGATTTCATTGGTGCTTTTGCAGTTTATGGGTATAAGAAAAGTGAGGATAACCGGAATTTGCTTGTGCCGGATGATTATGCAGCCGATATTGTCCGTAAAATATTTGCATGGAAAATAGAGGGGTACAGCAATTTTGCAATCGCTGAATTGTTGGATGATTTAGGGATACTTTCTCCGATGGAATATAAAAAGATGCAGGGTGAGAAGTTCCAGACGGGGTTTGTGACCGGAGTGAAAACAAAATGGTCGGCAGTTGCAGTAAAGAGGATTCTGACAAATGAGAATTACACCGGAACCTTAGTACAGGGAAAAGAAGAAAAGGTAAATTATAAGGTTAAGAAATCAGTAATGAAGCCGGAAGAAGAATGGACGAAGGTGCAGGAAGCACACGAAGCTATTATTTCCATGGAAGATTTTGAGATTGTGCAGGATTTATTAAAGATAGATACTCGTGCCGGAGCAGGAGAGAAGAAATCCCATATCTATGCGGGCATTTTGTTCTGTGGGGATTGTATGGAGCCAATGATACGCAGGGTAAACCGATACAAAGGAAAAGAAACCGTTTCCTTTATCTGTTCCACAAAAAATAAGAGTGGAGAATGTAGCAGGCATACTATTTCCGAATCGGATTTGAATCATCTGGTATTAACCGGACTTAGACAGCAGGTATCATTGTTTCTGAATAAAAGTAAAGTTCTGAATGCCATTGAACAGATGGAGATAAATTTTGAAGAAGTTGCAGCTTTTGATAAGGAAATCGAAAGGCTGCATAGCGAGCAGGACAAATATTTAACGCTCAGAGCAGGTCTGTATGAGGATTTGAAAAAGCAGATTATTTCAGAGGAAGATTTTAAGAATTTCAGAGAAATATATGAGCAGCGTTATCAGGAACTTCAGCAGGCTATCCATAATCAGGAGGAAACCATAAAGAAGCTCTTTAAGTCGGGAGTTACTGCCGGTATCAATCTGGAGCGGATGAAAAATGTCATGCAGATAACGGAACTTGACAGAGTTACTTTGATTTCCTTTGTGAAGCGTATCCTTGTATATGAGGATAAAAGAGTATATTTAGAACTTCGGTATAAGGAATTGTTTTCAAAGGTGGTTATGCTTGCCGATTATGTGGAAGCAGGTCATAGACTTAGAGGGGAGGCGGTGTAAATGGCTAGAACCTCTAAGAAAAATAAGGAAAGAGCAGGTTTGAGCGTAAATGTAAAGCCTTCAAAAATGTATTCTGTTGGCATATATGCCCGTTTATCGGTGGATGCAAATGAAAGAAAAAATGAGTCTATTGAAACGCAGATAGAAATAGCAAAGGCATTTATCAGCAGGCAGAAGGATATGGTGATATTTGACTGTTATACAGATGTTGGAAAAACCGGAACCAATTTTGAGAGGGAAGGTTTTGAACGCATGATGCGTGATGTAAGAACGCGAAAAATAGACTGCATCATTGTAAAAGATTTATCCAGATTTGGCAGAAATCATATTGAAACAGGAAACTATATCGAAAAGATATTTCCGTTTATGGGTGTGCGTTTCATTGCTGTTACAGATAACTTTGACAGCATGAATGTATCCGGACAGAATGAAACTTTGGGTGTAAATCTGAAAAACCTTGTAAATGAAATGTATGCAAAGGACATTGCGGTAAAGGTAAAATCCAGCAGGCAGGCAAAGTGGGAGCAGGGTAGTTATACCGGTGGTGTAGCACCCTATGGATACAGAGCTGAATGGATTGGAGATAAAAAGTGTCTTTTCATTGAGGAGACAACATCGGATATTGTGAAAAAGATATTTGATTTATTTCTTTCCGGTAAGAATATGAAAGAAATTGTTATATGGCTTTACGAAGAACGCATTGTCAGACCTATGGAATATCATAAGACGGGGCAGATTTATTGTCCGGCTGGAGGAAAGCTTCAGCAGTGGTCAAGAGGAACGGTTAAAATGATTTTAACAAATCCGGTATATATAGGCTGTCTCGTACAAGGGAGAACCTGTGGGAAAGACTATATGATGCGGGACAGACACGATATTGATTCCGAAGATTGGTCAGTAAAAGAACATACACATGAGGCGATCATCAGTGAGGATATGTTTTTCGAGGCTGCCGGAAAGTTTGAGAAATCTTCCGTATACTGCAACAAGAATGGATATTCCAAAAGGATTCCGGTAGATGAGGACATATTTGCAGATGTTCTTTATTGTGGTGACTGTGGTTCGAAAATGAAAAGAATAAGTGCTGTAAAAGTATTTAGTACGAATGATCGTGTTCGGACATACAGCTATAATTGTTCTAAAACGGACCGTATTGATGAGGATAAGTGTGTTTCCAAAAGCATAACCCTAAATGCTTTAACGAGTATTGTAAAGCAGGCAATTAGACAGGAGTTTTCATTGTCAGCAATGCGTCCAAAAGATATAGTGGAAAGCAATGTCAGGGAAGCGGAAAGTCTAAAAAAAGAATGGGAAACAGAACTTCTTGAGTTGGAGCGAAGAATTGATAATATCACAAAGCTTGGAAGCGAGCAATATTTAAAGTATCGCTTGGGAGAAATAAATGCAGATAATTTTAAACGCATGAAAGAGGAGAACAGCAAAAAGATTGCAGCATATCAAAAGAAGCGGACTGATATTACGGAAAGACTTAGGACAATAGATTATGAAACTGTTCAGAAAAACCATTTTCTGCGTACTTTGGTAAAAGGAAATGAAAAAACAGAGCTGACAGCAGAAGTAATCAGAACTTTGATTAATAGAATAGAGATTTATCAGGATCATCGGGTAAAGGTTATATTTGCTTTTAAGAGAAACGAGATTCAGTTAGCAGGAAAGGAGGTCATTTAGGATGGAAAGGTATCAGATTGCGATTTATATTCGATTGTCAAAAGAAGATGATAAATTTAAGGAAGAAAGCAATAGTATTACAATGCAGAGAATCCTTTTGCAAAGGTATGTGGCAGAGAACTTTTCGGACTATGATCTTCTTGAATTTTGTGATGATGGATATACCGGAACAAATTTTGAACGTCCGGGAATGCAGGAAATGTTGGAATTGGTAAGAGATTCTAAAATTAACTGCATTGTTGTAAAGGATTTTTCAAGATTTGCAAGAGATTATATCGAGTTAGGCTCTTATCTGGAGCAGATATTTCCGTTTATGGGTGTCCGGTTTATTTCTGTCAATGACAATTATGACAGCAAGAATTATCAGGGAAGTATTGCAGATATTGATGTGAATTTCAAAAACCTGCTCTATGATTTATATAGTAAGGATTTGTCACAGAAGGTTCGTTCTTCTCTTGCAGTCAGAAAAGAGAAAGGACAGTATGTAAGTGGAAATTGTCCTTTGGGTTACGAAAAAGCCCCAGAGGACAGACACGCTTTGTTGATTGCAGAGGATGAGGCAGAGGTGGTCAGACGCATTTTCTCTTTAACTGTGGAAGGGTACACATCCGTAGAAATAGCAAGATTATTCAACGAAACACAGGTGAAAACACCGATTGAATTTAAAATTGCGAAGGGCAAGACCAGCAGAGAGCCAAAGGGCGACAGATTTATGTGGAGCAGCAGTACGATATGCCAGATATTAAGAAACGAAATTTATATTGGAAATATCGTACAGAAGAAATACACAAAGGATTTTGTTGGAGGTAAAAATCACTTAAATCCCCGTGAGGATTGGCTGGTTACTTATAACCACCATGAGCCTATCATAGAAAAGCATATATTTGAACAGGTGCAGGAAGGTCGTGGATTAAAGAAAAATCCACAGTATCATTCGACACATCCGCTTGTTGGTAAGCTGATCTGTGGGTGCTGTAAAAAGAATTTGCGTTATCGGAGAGGGCTCAATCCATATTTCACTTGTCATAACCGTTACTCTAATATGTTGGAAAATTGCGTGGAAAATGTCAATGCAATGTTTTTGGAGCAGTATGTCTTGTTTATGATACAGGATAAATTACAGGCAGATGGGGAACTTGAAAAGTTACGAACAGAAGAAATACAACGGTTAGACGGAGAAATTAAGGAACTAAAGGAGAGACGACAGCTATTAAATGGCAGGATACAAAGATTGAAACAGCAGAACTTTGAAGCATACCAGAATTACGCTTTAGGAAAGACTGACGGTTTTCAGGCAGATAATATAATGGTAAAATCAGTAGAGAAAGAATTGGAAGACTTAAATGAGACTGTTCGGCAGATGGAAGCAGCTTATGTTAAGATGGAATGTGACAGAGACGCTTTAAGTGTTGGAAATGAATTTGCGGTATTGTCAAAAGAGATGCTAGACCATTATATCGAAAAGATTATTGTTTATGATGAACAGAATATTGAGATATGCTGGAAAGAAAAAATAAGAGTGGCATAGTTATTTGTTTTGATTTTGCACTTATTCAACATTCAATGAATGATATTCTGACATTGGTTTAACAGCAGGTATCGGTTTTGAGGAAAAAAGCGGTAAAAACCTTGAAAAAAGGTCAAAAAAATTGTTTGCAACTACTTGACAGGAGAGGGGATCGATTATACAAATCCGGTGTTTCGTTTTTCGGATGGGAGCACGCGGATCGCAGCAATCTGGGATCAGAGTATAGAGGATGGAACACCGCCGGATGGCATTATTTATGGAGCGGAATACCGCAGAGAGCAAATCAATGAAGCATTGCAGAGCGAAGATCCCTACGAACTGGTCCCGCACCGGGATGAGAATGGACATGGAACATTTCTGGCTGGAGTAGCATGTGGCAGCGAGGACATTGCAAATGATTTTATCGGGGCAGTTCCCCAGTCGCAGATCGCGGTGGTAAAATTAAAACAGGCGAAACCATATTTAAGGGATTTTTTCTTTATCCCGGAGGGTGTGGAGGCATTCAGTGAGGCAGATATCATGATGGGCGTTTCCTATCTGGATGGGCTTGCAAACCGTCTCGGACTGCCGCTTGTGATCTGTCTTGCGGTGGGAAACAGCATGGGAAGCCACGGGAGGGATGGTTCCCTGGCAACCTACCTGAACTATATCTGCACCAGACGCCGCCGCTCGGTGGTGACCGCTGCCGGAAATGAGGCAAATGCGAGACATCATTTTCAGGGAACGATCAGCGGGGAGATGGAATACGAGGATGTGGAGATCAATGTGGAGACGGATGTTGCCGGTGTCTTTTTTGAATTGTGGGCGGAGTCGCTGGAGCTGTATGCGGTCTCGATCATTTCCCCGACCGGAGAACAGTTTCCCAGACTGCCGGTGCGTGCCGGAGGTTCGGGAGATTACCATTTTATCTTTGAGGGCACGACGGTCTCTGTGGACTATCGGGTCGAGACAAAAGAGGCGGCAAACCAGCTCATCTATTTCCGTTTTTCCAATTTGAGGAGAGGACTCTGGATCGTCCGTGTCTTCCCGGAAAATATCGTGACCGGAAGATATAATATGTGGCTTCCGCTGCAGCAGTTTACGGAGGGCAATGTCTTTTTCCTGCGCTCTGATCCGGACATTACGATCACCACTCCCGGAACGAGCGGACAGGTCATAACGGTGGGAGGTTATCAGGTTTCAAACGGAAGTATTTACCAGAGTTCCGGCAGAGGATTTACAACGTCCGGCGAGATCAAGCCGGATTTTGCAGCACCTGCCGTTTCGGTCTACGGCCCCGGACTGCGTGGAAATTATGTTACCATGACAGGAACCAGTGCGGCTGCAGCCATAACGACCGGAGCAGTGGCGCAGATCATGCAGTGGGCATTGGTCGAGCAGAGGGAACCCACGCTTTCCAATGCCGGGATAAAAAATATGCTGATACGCGGAACGCGTAAGAATCAGGAGAGGAGCTACCCGAACAGGGAGTGGGGATATGGAATGTTAGATGTGTACCGGGCGTTTGAACTGTTGCGGTAAGGAAAAATTCATATTTGCAAAATGTAGTCTTGGATGTGGCGAAAGCGGCATCCTTTTTTTCTGCCCTTTTAAGAATTTACATGCGTAAATAAAAAAATGTTACAGATAAGAGTGAGAAATATTACAATTAGCGTTTTAAACTGTCGAAAAATGATAGGATTCGGAAAAAGAAAGATAGGATATGACAATTTAACCCGCACATATGAACGAGATTATTCTGGTCTTGTTACAAAAATTAATCGTCCGGGAGGCAGATATACAAGGTATTGTTATGATAAACTGGGACGTGTGATAAGAGCTGATTATTATGACAAAACTTATGAGAACTTTACTTATAATAAGAATGGCGCTCTGATAGAGGCGGAAAACCAATATGGCAAGAGAAATGCACAGTGGGCAGAAGGAAAACTGAAAATAAAGTAGATTTCAAAGCGGATTATATTTTGAAGCTGGAAAAACGAGAGGAGGAAAAAGCAAAAAAAGAAGCAGAGCAGGGAGAAAATATACCGGATAATCTGATTACATGGGTATTTCAGGATGACTTTATTCCCAGAGGAAAAATCACCAAGGATGGGAATTACAGTATTATAAGTGGCTATCTGGGAACTCCAGTGGAAGCCTATGATGAAGAGGGAAAGAAGGTTTGGGAAAGAAATCTGGATATCTATGGGCGTGTAAAAACGGAGGAAGCATTAGGTGAAAAGAATTTAATTCCATTCCGTTTTCAGGGACAGTATGAGGATGAAGAGACGGGATTGTATTATAATCGTTTCCGGTATTATTCGCCAGAGGAAGGATGTTATACGCAGCAGGATCCGATTGGATTGGCAGGTGGTAATCCGACGATTTATGGGTATGTTAAAGATGTAAATACATGGTTTGATGTGTTTGGTTTAGATTCCTTTTTTAGATCTATGAGTAGGGAAGAGTTTTTCGATATTCAAGATTTTGGTTGGAGAGCTTCAGCCTCTGGAATGTCAGGAAAATGGTTTGCTGATAGTTATGAGGATGCTATTGTGTTTGGTCAAAAAATGGGACATGGTGTAGACACTAAGTTTTATGTTATTGAGGTTGATATTCCAGATTATATTGTGGACAATGCATTTAGAAATCCAGGTAAGCATGATGGAATAGGGACAGCTTCTTATTTTGAAGTTGAAGATTTAAATCAAAAGTCTGTTAAAATTAAGAGCCGTAATTCTGTAAGAGCAGATTGGAAACAACAAGTGTTAGGAAGGTGTAATGGATGAGGATAATGAAAAAGGCAATAATATATTGGATTTCAGAAGAAGAAGGAGGAAGGAAAAGGCCACCAATAGGAACTGAATATTATCCGACTATACAGATGGAAAATGGAGATACTTGGAGTCTAGCTATTAGGTTTGATAGAACAAATGTAGAACAAAATGAAATGAAAGATAATTGTGAAGTAGGCTTTTTGTTTGATAATGCGCCATATCATTTATTAAAAAGCGGTGCAGAATTTATTATTTATGAGGGACCACATAAAGTCGGTGTAATGGTAATCAGGTAAGATAATATATATGGTGCTAGAATATAAATAGTACAAGCCAAAATGAGAAATTCCAAATACACATA
>OIYO01001703.1_pt1 | contig 10932 bp, 7 predicted proteins | sample 1588191 | NCBI WGS metagenome assembly OIYO01 (sample SAMN03283275) | human gut metagenome | biome: human-associated habitat; material: feces | host: Homo sapiens | place: Peru | collected 2012 | reverse complement strand
CTATTACCCTGCGCGGACTTTAAAGTTTTGTTTTTTCCCATTTTTCTTTTCACGATCCTTAATATGATTATCTCTTTTTATACATTTATAATATATATGCGTGTTGATCCCGGAGTACGGCGTGCTGAAGATAATTTTGACCGCATAAGAATTTATACCGTTTTTTATTAATAATTATTCATGTTCGGATATTTCATCAAAAAAGCAGGGAAAGAGAAAATATATCATTAGAACTAATGAGACACATTTTTGAGATGTCGGAAAACTTCTCGAAAATACTCAATTCAATGATGGAAGTCGATTATTTATTTGTAAAATTTCCGTTATATCGTTCAAACAATATTGACTTGTCTTTGTTTTTTTGGTAGAATATATATAATTTATTGCGACGTAATATCGCAAAAGGAGGAAATTGCTTTGACAGATGCAAAAACACTTGCATACATAAATATGTATGCCGTGCTGGGCACACTTGAAAATCTTTGCGCCCTCGATGAGAATGCAAGAGCTATCCTTACCAACAAAAAGCCGATCACAATCGGTCTTTTCGTAAAGGGCGGCCCCAATGCAACCATCACATTCAAAAACGGAAGATGCAGAATGGAAGGCGGCGTCGGTCCGTGCGACATCAAGCTGCCCTTCTCTTCATGCGAAAAGTTTAACGGTCTTATCGACGGTACCGTTACTCCTATTCCTACAAAGGGACTTCAGCATATAGGCTTCCTGCTTAAATGCTTTGTTCCCCTTACCGATCTTCTTGCAAAATACATGAGACCCGATCCGGCAGATCTTGAGGATGAGAATTTCTTCAACATCAGCACATCCCTCATGCTTTACACGATTTCGGTAGCTATTTCCCAGATAGGCAATAATGACGAGATAGGCAGGTTCTCGGCTCACCTTATTCCCGACGGAGATATTCAGCTCTCTATCGCAGGAGGCCCCGGAGCTACTATCAGAGTCAAGAATCATCATCTCGTTACCATTAAGAAGCTTCCCGAAAGCCCCAGAGCCCTTATGGAGTTCTCGAGCATGAAGCTTGCCAGAGAGCTTTTCGACGGCAAAGTCAACGCTGTCGCATGCATCGGCGCAGGCACGATTAAAATGGGCGGTATGATCAACATGGTCGATAACGTTAACAGAATTCTCGACCGCGTTGCTCTGTATCTCGCATAAGGAGGAAACGGATAATGGCAACTAAGATTAATAAATACACAAAAAGCCGTGAGCTTTTTGAAAGAGCCGTAAATGTTATCCCCTCGGGTATTTACGGACATCAGGGACCTGCCGAGGGTCTTTGGATTCCCACGACTTCATGGCCTTTCTTCACTAAGAAGGCTAAGGATTCATACTTCTGGGATGTTGACGGCAACAAATTCATCGACTATATGTGCGGTTACGGTCCCAATGTTCTCGGCTACTGCGACGAGGATGTAGACTCCGCGGCGATAGAGCAGGCTAAGCTTGAAAACTGCGTTACCACTCCCTCGTACAAAATGGTTGAGATGGCGGAGCTTATGGTTGATACCGTAGCGAGCGCAGACTGGGCTTTCTTTGCAAAGAACGGCAATGATACGACTCAGGGTGCTATTATGTGCGCGAGAGCACATACTCATAAGAAAAAGATTATATTTGTAAACGGCTTCTATCACGGCGTTTCTCCGTGGTGCCAGAAGGTTGACTATCCCGGTGTTATTCCCGAGGATGTTGCAAACAACCTTTATGTTGACTGGAACGATTTCGACGCTCTTGAAAAACTCGTCAATGAGAACGAGGGCGAGATTGCTGCATTCATTTCGACTCCCTACATGCACGGCAACTTCGTAGACAACGTACTTCCTGCAGACGGCTACTGGCAGAAGGTTCGCAAGCTCTGCACCGATAAGGGCATTGTTCTTATCGTAGACGACGTCCGCGCAGGCTTCAGACTTGACCTCGCAGGCTCCGACCACTATTACGGATTCGAGGCTGACATGATTTGCTTCTGCAAGGCTATCGCCAACGGCTGGAACGTCTCCTGCCTTTGCGGTAAGGAATTCCTTAAGAGCGCAATGAGCTCGCTTTCATATACCGGCTCCTACTGGATGAGTGCGGTTCCGTTTGCTGCGGGTATCGCCTGTATCAATAAGATGAAGGCTCTCGATACCCCCAAGATGTTCAGAGAAAAGGGTCTTAAGCTCACCGACGGTCTTAAAAAGGCCGCTGAGGAGAACGGATTTGACCTCGTTGTATCCGGCGAGCCCTCGCTGTTCTACCTTAGAATTGCAAACGACGATTCGCTGTTCCTTCATCAGGACTGGATTCAGGAAATGGTACGCAGAGGAATTTATCTTGCAAGCCATCATAACCACTTCATCAACGCTTCTCTTAAAGATGAGGATATCAACCGCACTCTCGAGGTTGCGGACGAGGCGTTCAAGGCTGTAAGAAAGAATCATCCCGAGTGCTTCTAATTGCACATTCATAAAAATATATAAAAAATTTAAAAAATTAATATGTTTTTCATGCCGAATAACCGTTTTTCGGGCGTTTTTGCTTGACAAACGGTTATTTGTCAGTTAAAATAAAAAATGACATTGGACAATTAATTTTGTCATGCAAATTTTACAAACGAACGGAGGACATTTTTTATGCCACTTACAAAAGCGGAATGGCTCGCTCTCGAAAAAAAAGCGAACGAGCTTCGTAACCTCTGCCTCGACACTACATACTGGGCAGGAAGCGGACACATAGGCGGCGGACTCAGCGTTATGGATATTCTTACCGTGCTTTACTATAAGTACATGAATATCAAGGTTGAGGATCCCAAGTGGGACGACCGCGACAGATTCATCCTTTCAAAGGGTCATGCGGGTATTGCATATGCGCCCGTTCTCTGCGATAAGGGATTCAATGATAAGGAAATGCTCAAAACTTTCAACCTTTCGGGTTCTAAGATGGGTATGCATCTTGACTCAAACAAGGTTGTCGGCGTTGACGCTTCCACCGGTTCTCTCGGTCACGGCTTGTCGATTGCCGTCGGAACCGCTCTTGCCGCCAGACTTCTCGGCAAGGATTATAAGACTTATGTAGTTCTCGGCGACGGCGAGTGCGACGAGGGCTCCAACTGGGAGGCTGCAATGTCTGCCGCTCATTATAAGGTTACAAACATGATAAGCTTTGTTGACCGCAATAAGTGCATGATCGACGGCAGAACAGAGGACGTTATGAAGCTTGAACCGTTCTGTGACAAATGGACGGCTTTCGGCTTTATCGTTAAGGAAATCGACGGTAATAATATTAAAGAGCTTTGCGAGGCTATCGACTTTGCTCTCGAGAATAAGACCGACAAACCCGTAATGATCGTCTGCAATACCCTTAAGGGCTGCGGCATCGACTTTATCGAGGATAATTATCTCTGGCATTACGGAGCATTTGACGACGAGAAATATCATAAGGCTAAGGACGCTCTTGCAGCTTCCTACGCAAAGCGTGTTGCTCGCGCAGAAAAGGAGGGCGTTTAAGTTATGGCAGGCGGAATGACATATACTGCGGTTGAATCCGAATCCTTACAGACCGCTGAAATTTACGGTAAAGCACTTGTTGAATTGGGCGAAAAACATCCTGAGGTTGTAGCGCTTACCGCCGACCTCGGCAAATCAACGAAAATCGGCGAATTTCAGAAGAAATTCCCCGACAGATTCTTTAATGTCGGCATTGCGGAGCAGAATATGTTCGGCATAGCCGCCGGTATGGCGAGAGCGGGACTTGTTCCTTTCCTTTCGACATTCTCGCAGTTCGCTTCTCTGCGCTCTGCGGATCAGCTCTCCACCGATATTTGCTATCAGAATGTAAACGCCAAGGTTATCGCTACCCATTCGGGAACGTCCTTCGGACAGGCAGGCTCTACGCATCATGCGATTACCGACCTTGCCGTTACGAGAGCTATTCCTAATCTTACCGTTATCTGCCCCGCAGACGGTATTGAGACATACAACGCCGTTATGGCGGCTTATGAGACTCCCGGTCCGTTCTATATCAGAATCAACCGCGGATTTGACCGTACTCTTTATAAAGACGGAAACTACGGCTTTGAAATCGGCAAGGCTGTCGAGGTTCACCAGGGTACCGACCTTACGATTATCGCATGCGGTTCCTGTGTATTCCAGGCTGTACAGGCGGCAGACTTCCTTGATAAGGCCGACGGCTTAAAGATCAGAGTTCTCGATATGCACACCATTAAGCCTATCGACCGTGACGCTATCGTTAAGGCTGTTATGGACACCAGACGTATCATCACTGTTGAGGATCATAACGTTCTCGGCGGTCTCGGCTCTGCTGTTGCAGAGGTTGTCGTTGAGTCCGGTAAGGGCTGCGCGTTCAAGAAGCTCGGCGTGCCCGATAAGTTTGCTCCCATCGGTCTGCATGAGGATATCATGGCAGAGCTCGGCATCGACGCAAACGGCATTATAGAGGCTGTTCGTGAGGTAATGCACGCAGACTTTGAGCTTGACGAAGATTGGGACGACGAGATGTAATAAGCCGTCGAGGCTGTTCATTTCGTCCGGGAAAGGATTGAAATATTATGGCATCAAAGGAAGCCCTTTATACTAATAAAATATTCCTCTGCGGCGCGCTTCCTCTTTTAAAGACTATCGTAGCTGACATTCCGAGTCTTTCAAAGAAGTTCAGAGCGGTTCACTGTATTTATCAGGTAAGCGCTCTCGATCCCGACGCGCCCGGCGGAAAGTACGCCACTCACTTCCAGGTTAACTGCGACGAGTGGATCGTACACGCAAACAAGGTTGACCCCAAGCCCTATATTGACCTCGAGTTCAAGAGCGTAGACGCTATGAACGCGTTTTTCAAGGGTAAGATCAGCCCCGCTACTCTTCCTAAAATGAAGGGTATATGCAAGCATCCCGGCGAGTTCGTCGCATTCCTTACGGCTTTGCTTAAAATGGCAAACCTGCTCGGCATGACGACCATCCCCGAGGATGAAGCGACTAAGAGACTGCTCGTTAAGTGCTATTTCTATTTGCTCTCTACCGGTATCAGCACTCTTAATAAGATGGGACATGAAAAGGTACACGATTGGGCGTTAAAGAGCCCCGACCGCGTATATGCGTGGGCTGTCGAGGGTGAGCCGAGCGTTTCGGCATACCTCAGAGTCAAGGCAGGTAAGACGAAGGCGGGCAAGGGTGAGTATAAGAGAGCTATGCCGTTCTTCACCATGAAGTTCGACTGTCTCGATTCCGCACTCGGTATTCTTATGTCTATCGACGACATGCTCGAGTCTACCAGACAGGGTAAACTCATCATGGAGGGCGCACCCGAATTCGGCGCACAGATAGGCGAGTATATGATGCTCGTCGGCGGACTGGCGAAATAATCGTATAATTAAACGCCGTAATCTGTTTTACGCAGGTTACGGTGTTTTTTTGCGTTTTCATAATTGTAAATTTATGAAATAAAATATTAATATTGACTTTTTGAAAGAAATATTATACAATAAAAAAGCCAAACTAACTAAATAGAAAACAGTGACACTCTTTTTTTATCTAAGGGTATTATTTGTGTTATATTACAACAACCTCGAATTTGATAAAAATGCAAGTTCCATGCGGTTGTTGTAAAAAGCAAATACAATTATGTGTTCACTGTTTCAACAAAAGTTAGTTTGGCGACTATCGGAGTTTGCATTTTTTGTGCGTTTGCTTCGGTAGACGCACTTTTTTGTTTTGTGGGAAAATTATTTAGATTATTTGAAGGAGGGCAGTTTTTTACTGATTATATATTAGAAAAAGGGAGTAACAAAAATATGAAAAACTTAACGAGACGATTTTTGTCAATTGTTTTGTGTTGTTTACTTATTTGTTCTGTGCCTGTTATATCAAGTGCGGAAACGAGCGATTTTTCAATAGGAGATAAAATAACACTCGGAAATTATAATAATGAACCTATAACATGGGTTTGCATTTTGATTGACGATAACGGACCTTTGTTTTTGTCGGAAAAAGTATTGTGTAAAAAAGAATATGATGCGGCGGGTGAATCTTCGATTTATCATACAGATGGATGGGGATATATCCGTAAACAACGTGGCTCCAATTGTTGGGCGGATTCAAGCATCCGACAGTGGTTGAACACTTCGGGAGATGTCGAGTATACGCATTGTCCCCCTTCCTACAAAGAAGAAGACGGCTTTTTGACCGGTTTTACTGCAGCAGAATTAAATGCTATTAAAACTGTCACTCAAAAAACAAATCTGAACGAATGGGATGCCGCACACAGAGAAGGATATCTTGACGGCGGTCAATACGAGTCCACTGATAAGTATACAATCAGTGGATTGAAAGATGTTATTAAATCGGATTATTGGTATCAAAATGTCACAGACAGGGTGTTTTTGCTCGATGAAAGACAAGTATACCAAGGGTATAACAATCTTCCGGATGTAATTTCTGCAATGGAGTATTGCACAAGAATATCCAATAACGGAGGAGCAAGCTATGAAAATGTTAGAAAAGTTTCCGGAAGTGATTATTATTTAGGTACAATAGGAGCATGTGACTCCGGTAATATTCGTCCTGCAATATATATTGATGCAACTAAAAAAGTCAACAACGGTCTAGTAAAAGGCTCATATACATGGCAGTCTGATAATCAAATCCGAATTAACAGTACATGGTATGATATTGATGAAAACGTTGAAGGATTAAAATCATATATCAGCAAATTGTCCTTATTTACTCAAGTTTCATGTTATGTAAAAAACGGTGCGGTTGTTGCTTGTTCAACGGCAGATGTGCCGGTAAAAACCCTCTTTTCCGTTTCTCCGTCGGACAGAAATATAAAGTTTGACGCGAAATCGTCTTCTTTTTCTAAGGAAAGTATGCAGTTGTCCGTTAATATTGCAAACAGTATGAAAGAAAAAGGCGTCGGCTGGGAAGCTTTAGAATCGATGAGCTTTACGTTTGATTCGTTTAGTATATATGTTGACGAACCGATGTATTTTAAAAACGGTTTGTTCGGATTATCTAAAACAAACTCATATACCGTCAAACTGGAGAATCCGGTAACAATATATCCGGGGCATAGCTATAATATTGATGAAGAAATCAATGTCTTTTTTGATTCTGATAAAATGTCTGAGACCGTCAAGGATGTTTACGGAAATGCGGAGGCGAATATTTCACTGTCCGTATCAAATTCAGGCAATTCTGTCGGAAGCGCGGGAAATTTCGTCACGATAACAGACAATCAAATTCAAAACAATGCAGTCAATGCTTCGGCGTTGGATTCGTCATATGCATCAGCCGGCAGTCAGCTTAACTCTTGTATTTCGAGCATAAAGCTGGAAAATGAATTTTTGAGAGAGATTTTTTCCGACAACGATTGGAATGCAATAAAAACAGATATTGTCTGCAAGGCGATATTAAAAGAAATTCCGAAAAGTTCATATGAAAATGCTAATATTTCAAAAAAAGCGCTTAATAAGCTTATAGGCAAAATCGGAGTCAATACATCTATAATCCCGGTTATGCGTACCGAGACAATTACCACGCGCGCTTTTGTCAGCTCCGAAAAATACGGCGATATGGAAGTTGAGATCAGCGTAAAAATGAACTATCCGGCAGTCGGCAATGACGGCGCATTTGCCGCATACAGTTTAGGAACGGCGGATTATAAAATAAAAGGCTCAAAAAAAGTTCCCGCCGATAAGCGGTCGGGTACGTGTACTTGTATGATAGCATTAGCGGATATTTCACAGTTTGCTTCCTCGGTCGAAAGAGTTTCCATGAGTGAAATAGAAAATGCATATAATATGTGTTACGGAAATGATTTAAACCAGGTCTGTGATATGTTTTTCGGAAATGTTGTAACTAAAATAATTTCAAAAACAAAATTTAAATCATATTCTCATGCTCTTTTTAAACTTCTTTCTTATCCTTCAACAGCGGTGTCGATATACTGCCCGGTAGATGTGTATGTTTACAATGACAGCGGTGAACTGTGTGCAAGTGTTGTCGATAATGAAGCTGAGTGTTCTGATGAAAATATAACGATAGATGTAAACGGCGACGAAAAAACGGTTAAAGTTTACGGCGAGGACTATTCAATAAAACTTGTAGGAACGGCTTATTCGGCAATGGATGTTGAAGTAGTGAATTATGCGTCCTATAACGATACGCTGAGAACCGTTCACTATAATAATGTCGAACTTGAACCCGGAAAGGCGTTTTCTCTTGATGTTAAGGACGATGATTACAGCAGTAATAATTACGATATCACCGTAAACGAAAATGAAACCATAAAGCCCGACAGCGACAGTTTTTCAGTTCACCGTGCGTCCCCCGGAGATTGGGAAGTTCAAAGAGCTGCGACCTGTACTAAAACCGGACTGTCCGTGAAAAAATGCACCGTCTGCGGAGAAATAGTTGAAACAAAAGAGACGCGTGCATTAGGACACGTTGATGATAACGGAGATAAAATCTGCGACAGGTGCGGTGAAGATATTACCGATATTCAAAAGAATTGTAAACACCTTTGTCATTCGTCAAACAGATTTTTAAAATTTATATGGAAAATCGTAAATTTCATACACAGAATCTTCGGTATCAATAAACATTGCTCCTGCGGATTAAAGCATTATTAAATAACAGAATATTTATACAGAAAATTAAGCTGAATCGGATATTTTTCCGATTCAGCTTTGTTATGCATTTTTTGTTTATTCCATTTTCGGTACAGCTGTATATTTTGTTCTTTTTATAGCCTTAAAGCACGTACATCCGGATTTGTACTCTGTTTCGGTGTCTGATATTTCGTACCTGCCGTAAAGTTTTATTATGCCGTCGGCGGCGGGGATGAGTTCGGCTTTTGTGAGTTTTCCGTTTTTCCATTCGGCATTTACGGTTATATTACCTCGTGCTTTAAGCCCCGTAAACGTGCCGTCCTTCCATTCGTCGGGCAGCGCGGGCAGAAGGTCGATAACAAACGAATTTTCGGAGTAAACATGGCTTTGCAGGAGCATTTCGCAGATTCCTGCCGACGCGCCGAAATTGCCGTCGATTTGAAACGGCGGGTGCGCGTCGAACAGATTTCTGTAAACTCCGCCGCCCGTGTTGTATTTTACGCTTCTGCCGTTTTCTCCGACGGGGGAGAGCAGACGTTTTATTAATTTCAGCGCGCGGTTGCCGTCGCGGAGTCTTGCCCGGAAGTTGATTTTCCACGCAAGGCTCCAGCCCGTGCCGTCGTCTCCGCGGATTTCAAGGCTCTTTTTGCAGGCAGACGCGAGTTCTTTCGATTCGAGAACATTTATCATACTGCCGGGGTGAAGTCCGTACAGGTGCGAAACATGGCGGTGATGAATTTCCGGCGCATTCATGTCCCAGTCGCCGTACCACTCGCACAGCTGACCCTCTTTACCGATGTGAAGCTTTGCAAGACGGGATTTTAAATTCTCAAGTTTTGAACGAAGCGCCCCGTCCGTATTGAGAATTTCCGAAAGGCGTATCATGTCCGTGAAATTATCGTAAAGCATTTCGATATCCATGGCGTTGCCTTTGCATACCCAGCCCTCGAGTCCGTTGTCTGTTCTGAATGAATTTTCGGGCGACGTGGACGGGTTTGTCATTAATGCGCCGTCCGAATCCTCGTAAAGCAGTTCAATATTGAAAAGGCAGTTCTCGCGTATGACGGGGTAAAAGCGTTTAAGAAGCTCTTTATCCGATGTGTAGTTATAATACTCGACAAGATGTCTGCACAGCCATGCACCTCCGAGCGGATACTGCGACCATCCTCCGCCCCATCCGGGCGAAGTCCACAGCCACGGCGACGTGATGGTGTAGAGAGTCCATCCGTCGGCGTTATAATATGCTTTGGCGGTTTTTCTGCCGTTTTCGGGAAGCGCGCAGATAAGCTTTGCAAACGGTTCCGTAAGCTCTGCGAGTCCGAGAGGTCCCGCTGGCCAGTAGTTCATCTGAACGTTTATATTCGTATGGTAATCGCTGTGCCACGGCGGATCGTATTCGTTGCACCAAATGCCCTGTAAATTTGCCGGGAGCGCATTATTCGGACGGGAGGACGATATGAGCAGATATTTTCCGTAATTAAACAGCAGTTCGCACAGCGCGGGCGAAGCTCCGTTTTCGTCGGAATCCTTTAATAATTCGTCGACCGTCTTTGTTTCGTTTTTGCCGATTGAAATACTGCCGGTATTAAAATACGGTTCGAATTCGTATGTATGGCGGGATAAAAGCTCATCATAAGAATATTTAATCGCACTGTTAATTATAGCTTCGCATTTTTCGACGGGGTCTGCGCCTTTGAATTTCTTTGATCGGTCGAGAATGTAGTCGGTCGCCGCAGTGAACAGAACCGTTACCGATTCTGCGTTTTTTATTTTAACTCCGCCGTTATCCGCCGACGCGGTTCCTCCGTCGTTAATAATCCTGCATCGGCCTGCAAATTTCATGTGATTTTTGTCCGAGTCGCAGTGACCGTAAAAAGAAAATCCCGAATTTGTATAACATATATTTTCTTCTAAACTTCCATATATGTTAATATTAAATATATTATAATTTTCTAATAATTCTTTTAGTTTGCTACCAACTATTGGTCCAAAGCAATCTCCTGTCATTCGATCTGTACCAATGCAAATAAATACTAATTCTAGATAACCTCGTTTTTTTCTTTCTTCATATATTAAATTTCTAAAATCACTTATAAATTTTTCTTTTTCCTCATTTTCTTGTTCTTCATAAGAATAATAGTTTAAGTTCATTTCTTTTTGTATAATTAAATCATATATTTTAATTATACTCTCCTTCCTATTAATTTTTTTCTTACAATAAACTATGTAAAAAAATACATTTTATTCCTATTATCTTCTTGGAGTAATAATAATGTTCACCTTGCTATCATTCTGATATTTTTTTATTATATCTT
>OIYO01001699.1_pt1 | contig 10950 bp, 10 predicted proteins | sample 1588191 | NCBI WGS metagenome assembly OIYO01 (sample SAMN03283275) | human gut metagenome | biome: human-associated habitat; material: feces | host: Homo sapiens | place: Peru | collected 2012 | reverse complement strand
CCTGGATTGGCTCCAGGGCATTGATACATCGAAGTATTGTACTCTTTCCACAGCCACTTGGACCAACTACCACAATGACTTCGCCTTTCTTTACGTCAAGACTTACATCATCTAAGATGACTTGATCTCCATATTTTTTTATCAGATGTTCTACTGTAAGTAATGTCTCTGCCACAATCTATCACCTCCATCTTCTTTCCAGATATTTTGCAAGCATACTGATTGGCCAGCATGCGAAAAAGTATAATAAAAATACTACAAGATAAATGCCAAATGCAGCATTTGGACTGCTCATTCGATTTGCCTCGATGATCTGCTGTGAGACTTTCAGCACTTCCACCACACCAATCATCAGGATCAGGCTTGTAGTTTTGATCATTCGTGTGATCAGATTGATGGATAGCGGAATGAGTCTGCGAAGTGTCTGCGGAATGATAATGTACCAATACGTCTGCGCACGGCTCAGGCCCAGCGCTTCGCTGCTCTCATACTGATGCTTCGGGATGGCGATGAGTGCGCCTCGGACGAGGTCGCTCATCTCCGCCGTGCCCCACAGCACGAACACGATGACTGAAGCCGTCTCGCCGGAAAGGTCCCAGCCAAAGGCGCGGGTCGTTCCGAAGTAGACGAGGAAGAGCAGGACCATCTGCGGCATGATTCGGATGATCTCCAGATACACCCGCAGGATGGCTTTCAGGATGGGATTTTTGAAGGTCATCAGCACGCCCAGCAGGACGCCCAGCGGCAGACTGATGACCACCGACACCATGCTGATCTTGAGCGCGACGCCCAAGCCGCCCAGCAGTCGGATCATATTTTTGCCCTTGAACAAGACGTCAAGACCCAAATCCGGCATAGCGCACCCTCCTTTCCAGCCAGCTGCCCAGCAGCGACACCGGCAGCAGGATGATGAGGTAGAACACGACCAGCAGGAACAGACATTCCGGCGTCTTGTAGTACAGACCGATCAGGTCCTTTGCCGTGAACATCAGGTCCATCAGGCTGATGGCGCTGAACACGCTGGTCTCTTTGAGCAGGAAGATGACATTTGCCATGAACGCCGGCATACTGGTGGACACCGCCTGCGGCAGGATGACATAGCGCAGAGTCTGCAAACGGCTCATGCCCAAGCTGTAGGCGCTCTCAGTCTGGATCGGCTCGATGGCTTCCAAGCCGCTGCGGAACGCTTCGGCCATGTAGCTGCCGCCCAGAAAGGCCAGACCCGCGATACCGCAGATCTCGGCGTTGGTCTTGATGCCGATCTTCGGCAGACCATAGTAGATGAAGAACAGCTGCACCAGAAGCGGCGTATTCCGGCTGAGCTGGATGTAGACTGCCACCAGCTGACGCAGGACCGGGACCTTATCGTATTGGAGCACGGCGCAGACCAGCCCGATCACAATAGCCCACAAAATGCCAATGACGCCCAGACGCAGCGTCAGCCACGCGGCCTTTTGGTACTGCGGCAGATATTGCGCGATCACGTTCCAGTCCATTGCCGTTCCCTCCTTTTCGTTGCATTTCGGTTTTCCCGATGGCCGTATGATATACCTATTTTCCTAGAATGTCAATAGGTTTATAGGGAATTTTGGCACATAATTTTTCCGTTCGCCAGAAAGTTTCCCGTTTTCGTTCTTTTTCCGATCTCAAAAACGTTTCAGGGCGAACGTTCTTGGCTTTTTGCACAAGGATCGTTCCTGTCTCTTGTGCTCTTCGCCAGAGCGTCTGCCCTGAAGATCGTTCTTCAAATCAGTCCCAATGCCGCAAATTCCTTGGCGATGCCGTCCTCGGTCACCGCAGGACAGATGCGGTCACACAGCCTTTTCAGGTTCTCGGAACCATTCGCCATGCAGACGCTCACGCCGACCACATCCGTCATCTGCAGGTCGTTGTCGCTGTCGCCAAAGCCGATGGTATCTTCCAACGAACAGCCCAGAAAATCGCAGATGGCCTTGATGCCCGTACCCTTATTGAATTTCCGGTTGATGAGTTCTCCGTTCACGATGCCGCCCTTTTCGTCGCCCAAGCGCGATTCGCAGAACACGAACTGGTCCTCATACAGGCGCTTGACCTCGCTCAGGCACTCCTCGTTGGGCGCGATGAACACGATCTTATACACCGGTTCGCCGTGGTATTCCTCGATAGGGCGGATGGTCATGCCGAACTCCATCATCTTCCGCCAGCGTTCGGCTTCGCTGTTGGCGGCTCCCGGCTTTTTCGGGAAGAGCTTCGCGAACCGCTCGATCATCTTGATGCCGCCATAGGTATCGTCCCGAACTTCCAGCGTGCATTCCGCTCCACAGCGGCCCAGCGCGTCGCGCAGTCCCTGCACCTGTTCCGGCTCCATTGGCAGGTCAACGAGAATGTTCCCGTCACAGCCCACATAGCCGCCCGCCGAGCAGACAAAGCCATCGAACCCGTAGTGGAACAACGGTTCGGTCATCCGCAGATTCCGCCCCGTGCAGAGGAACACCTTGTGGCCGTTGGCCTGTGCGCGGTGGATGGCGTCCACGGCGCTTTTCGGCGCGGCCATCTCCCCCGGCGGCAGCAATGTGCCGTCGATGTCCAGAAAAATCAATTTTTGCTTCATATCCTCTTCCCCATCCGTTCAAACCATTTCGATTCCGTATTATTTCCAGCCCATCCCAAAACCCCGGATCAGCAACCCAATGGCCAGCAAGGCCAGCAGCAACAGCAGAACGGCCCGATTGGCCCCGGATTTCTTCGCTTTCTTCCCGTTTTTCCGGTTTCCAGACGATGTTTTGCGGTTTTGTGTCGTTTTTCGTCCCGAAGATGCTGTGCCAGACGTGCGCGGCTTCCGGCTGGAAGAGGTCCCGCCCGTTTTCCGGTTCGTTGAACTTTTCGGCGTCTTTCCTCTCTGCGAAGCGCTTTCCGATTCCGCAGAAGCCTTTGCGATAGGTTTTCTAGCCCCGCAGCGGTCCAAAAACTCCTCCGCCATCCGGTAATACTGTTCCAGCTCCGAGGTCCGGAGGGCCGTCCCTGCATAGCCCTCTTCCAGCGCTTCCACGGCTTCGTTGAAAAGGATGGCCGCTTGAGTCCCGGAAGTGCGGTCTGCAGCGTGGGCCGCTTCGTTGCGGGCGGTGCGCACGGCGTTGCACGCACGGCGGGCCGCGCCGGGATGTTCGGTGTTGCCCAGCAGGTCCAGCGGAGCCGAAGCGTCCTTTTCCGGGTCCAGAAGCACCCGCATACACAGCGTCGTGTCCAGCTGCTGCCAGCTGGTCCGGCCCGAAAGGTCAGGCACCCGTTCGTAATAGGATGGACTTTCCTGCTCCCGCTGAGCGATGTGTTCCAGCAGAGCATTCAGGCTGTGCGCACCGGGTTTGCGCTCCCAGTGCCAGCGAAGCAGCTTGCGGCTGATCTCGTCACAGGCTGTTTTGATCTCAAATGCCACTTGTAATGTTTCGTCAGGCATCGTTTTCCTCTCCCTTGTTCGTTCTACGTCCTCTCCGCCCGGGGAAAGGCCCGCGGTTACCAAAAAAACGGAGGAAGCAGCGGCCTCCTCCGTCCATGTTACATCATGAATTGATAGTACACGAATCCCCACAGCGCGATCCCGGCGCAGACGATGGCCGTGAGCGGCGGGACCCAGCGAATGAGCGTTTCTGCCACACTGTCGCGGGCATCTTCCACCTCGGCGTCCTCATCCTCCGATTCCGGTTCACGGACGGCTTCCGGGCGGGCCGAAGGGATCACACGGGTCCCCTCGTTCTCATCCACAGCCTTCCGGCTGCTGCCCGGGAATGCGGCCCGGGTCGATGCATCCAGAATGCGGGTGCTGTCTGCTTCCGGCTCGCGGTCCAGCGGCGGCGCAAAGGACGCTGCCTGTTCCACTTCCGGTGCAGGAGAAACTGCCGGACGCGTCGGGATGACGCGGGTCGCGTCCTCTTCCGGCTCTGCCTTGGGCGTGCTGCCCATGATGCGGGTGGGTTCCTCCTGCGGGGCGCGGCCCACGATGCGGGTCGGCTCGTCCTGCACGGGAGCCGCCGGGGTCTCCGGCTGGACCGGCGCTGCCGGTTCTTTCTTTTCCGGCTGCAGCAGGGTGTTCAGCGCGTTCTGCAGCAGAATGCGGTCACAGCCGCACTCGGTGCAGTAGACCGTATCCTCTTCCTTCGGATGGAAGGAGCCGCACGCGCAGTACCAGCCGTTCTCAAAGACCTGCGGCATATACTTCAGGCCCTGACGGTTCATCCGGGCTTCCAGTGCCTTTTGCAGCTCAGGGCTGAGGCGGCGGGGCGACGGCAACCGGACCCGCTTGATGGCGTCCAGATGCACGACCTTTTTGCCGCTGTAGACGTTTTTCAGGGACACATCCACGCTGGTGATGGCCTTCTGGGTCACGAATACCGCGTCGTCCATGCCAAAGCTCTCGCCGGGTTTCACTTCGATGTCGCGGTACTCGAACTGGTCCTCGCAGAGGATAACGCCGTCCACGCCCTTGCACTTGAAGTGGATCTCCAGCGCCGTCAGCGTCACGCGGGAAATATTCTTAAAGGTCAGGCAGACCGCATGTTCGCCGCTGACCTCGCCCTTAAGCAGTTCCACGCAGACGAACTGCACCGGACTGCCGGGAGTGTAGTAATTCGCACGGGTCCGCGCGACCGGATCAAAATTTTCCTCCACAACACTCGCTCCCTTCGTGGTTTATTCTTCGCTCTTCGGAGCGTCCTGCTCCGGGAGAAATTCCTCGCCGATCTGGGCCGGTTCGGCAGGTTCTGCCTGTTCCGCAGATTCTGCGGGCTCTGCCGTTTCCGCCACAGGAGCCGATTCCACCGGCGCAGCGGGCTGTTCCGCCTTCGGCTCGTCGCCCTCACGCGGGGCAAGCTTGCCGCCCGCCATCACGGTGTTGAACTCCTGCTCGTTCAGCTTCTCGCGCTCCATCAGAGCCTGTGCCAGTGCGTGCAGCTGATCGATGTGCTCGGTCAGGGTGCGGCGGCAGGTCTCATAGGCCTCGTCGATGATATCGCGCATCTCGCTGTCGATCTCGGCAGCGGTCGTCTCGCTGTAGCCCTTGCCCTGTCCGAAGTCGCGGCCAAGGAAAGTCTCTTCCTGCGCCGTGCCGTAGACCACAGGGCCAAGGCGCTCGGAGAAGCCGTACTTGGTGATCATCTGGCGGGCGATGTTGGTCGCCTGCTGCAGGTCGTTGGAAGCACCGGTCGAGATGTCCTCCAAGATCAGCTGCTCGGCCACGCGGCCGCCCAAGCTGGATACGATGTCCTCAAACATCTCGCCCTTGGTCACATAGCTGCGATCCTTTTCCGGCAGATACATGGTATAGCCGCCCGCCTGACCGCGCGGGATGATGGTGATCTCGTGCACACGGGGGTGATGCTTGCAGTAGAAGCCCGCCACGGCATGACCTGCCTCGTGGTAGGCGGTAAGCTTTTTCTCTTCGGGGGTCACGACGCGGCTCTTCTTTTCGGGGCCGGCCATGACCTTCATGGATGCCTCCTCGATGTCCTCCATCGTGATGGCCTTGCGGCTGCGGCGTGCAGCCAGCAAAGCAGCCTCGTTGACGAGGTTCTCAAGGTCTGCGCCGGCAAAACCAGCGGTGCGCTGGGCAATGACCTTCAGCGACACATCCGGAGCCAGCGGCTTGTTCTTGGTGTGGACCTTCAGAATTTCCTCACGGCCCTTGACGTCGGGCAGACCGACATAGACCTGCCGGTCAAAGCGGCCCGGACGGAGCAGCGCCTTATCCAGAATGTCGGCACGGTTGGTCGCCGCCATGACGATGACGCCATCGTTGGCTTCGAAGCCGTCCATCTCGACCAGCAGCTGGTTCAGAGTCTGCTCGCGCTCGTCGTGGCCGCCGCCCAGACCGGCGCCGCGCTGACGGCCGACTGCATCAATCTCGTCGATGAAAATGATGCAAGGCATCGTCTTTTTTGCCTTGTCGAACAGGTCACGCACACGGGATGCGCCGACGCCGACGTACATCTCCACGAAGTCCGAACCGGAGATGGAGTAGAACGGAACGCCCGCCTCACCGGCACAGGCACGGGCCAGCAGGGTCTTGCCAGTACCCGGAGGGCCGACCAGCAGAACGCCGTGGGGGATGCGTGCGCCGAGCGAGTTGAACTTGTCCGGGCTCTTCAGGAACTCGACGACTTCCTTCAGCTCTTCCTTCTCCTCGTCCTCACCGGCAACGTCGGCGAAGGTCGCGGTCTTTTTGTTCTCATGCTCGTCCTTGACCTTGGCTTTGCCGACATTCATGATGCCGCCGCCACCTGCGCCGCCCCGCATCATGGAGAAGAGCAGGAAGCCGGTGCAGCCCAGCATACCGAGGTAGAACAGGATCTCCATCCAAGGAATGCTCTCCTTGAGGGTGGTGTAGTCATAAGTCATCGGTGCGTCGGGGTTTGCCGCATCGTAGGACGCGATATACTTGTCCACGTTCTCAATGAAAACATAGGCGTAGGGCAGCTTATAGCGGACGGTCACCGTGCCGTCGTCGTTCTTGACCGCGCCGACAGAAGCCGACGAGGAGGACGAGAACATGCCGCTCAGCAGACCGCCGGTGGACTGGGTCGTGCTGACCGCAGAGGTATCCGGCAGATCGAGATCCCCGGCCTTCAGGGTCAGGGTGATGATGCTCGTGTTGCGGTCAAGGGTAAAGTCCGTGACCTGATTGTGTTCAAAGTAGTGGACCACCGTGGAGTAGCTCATGGTCGAGCCGCCGGTGCTGCTGTCACTCGTGCCCAGCACCGACCAGATCATCAGCACGGCAGCCAGTGCCAGCGCGAGGATCAACGGGTTAAAGCGAGGTCGTTTCGGTTGCAAAAGGAATCAACTCCAGTTCTAATGTTCTTTACTTATTTTCATAGACAGCGGGCTTGAGCACGCCGACATAGGGCAGATTGCGGTACTTCTCGTCGTAGTCCAGACCATAGCCCACCACGAACTCGTCCGGGACCTGATAGCCCTCGTAATCGGGCTGGATATCGGCCTTACGGCGGCTGGGCTTGTCGAGGATGGTGCAGATCTTGACGGAGTTCGGGTTGCGCATCTTGAGCATCGGGACCAGATTGGACAGGGTGACGCCGGTGTCGAGGATGTCCTCCACGATCAGCACATCCTTGCCGGACAGGTCGCCGTCAAGGTCCTTGATGATCTTGACCAGACCGCTGGACGTGGTGTTGCTGCCGCCGTAGCTGGACACAACCATGAAATCAATGCTGCACGGGATGCTCACCGCACGCATCAGGTCGGCCATAAAGACCACCGAACCCTTCAGGATGGAAACCAACACGAGGTTCTTGCCCTCGTAGTCCTTGCTGATCTGTGCGCCCAGCTCGGCGACCTTGGCCTTCAGCTGCTCTTCGCTGACCAGAATCTTCTCGATGTCATCGTGCATACTCATTGTTCTTCCTCCATTTTTTGCGGTTCCATCTGCAAAATGACTGCACTTTCCGGCCCGGGAGCCAGCCCGTCGGCAAATCCTGCGCCGCAGACCCACACGACCTCGCTCCCCGCTGCCAGCAGCGGCAGACGATCCCGTTCTTCGGGCGGGACTCCCGTTTCGTTCATCCATTTTCGCAATTCCTTGTGGATGCCCCGCCCTGCCGGACGGAACCGATCCCCCGGCAGACGGCAGCGCAGCACAAGTGCAGAATATAACATGGTTATTCTAGCATAATCCGCTTGATTTTTTAAGTCTTTTTTATGAACACCCTGTATTTTTTCTGGAAATCCGCCCGGAATCAGCCGGGTTTTCAGGTTCCAGCCCCCCGGAAGGGCCATTTCGGCCCCATCGACCGGCTGAAACGGGCACGGAAGCGCCACGGTTCCGGGGCGTTCTTGAATCGGACCGCCAGCGGTCTCCTCTTCCCAGAACGCGCCGCCGCCCGCGCAAAAGCGGACGTTCCCGCTCAGCTGGACCGCACCGCTCCCCTTTTGGACCAGCTGTTCCAGCAGTCGGATGTATTTTTCTTCGGCGTCCCGCACTGGCGAGACAAGATGGTGCAGGGCCGTTTCCAGCAGCAGCGGGTCCGCGCTCTGCAGCGGCTCCAGCCCCAGAACGAGCTGGTCCTTCTGCATCGCATAAAACGCCCCCGCCGGGAGCATTTCGGGCAGGAGCACCGCCGCCGTTTCCAGCAGCACCTCCGCCTGATGGGACAAATAGGCGTCGGCGCGGGCCGCTTTTTCACAGAACCGCGCCAGATTTTCTTCTGCCGCCGCATTTGTGGTCCGCAGGGCCGGAAGCGCCCCGTGTCGCAGCCGGTTGCGGGCGTAGGCGTCGGAATCATTCGTCTCGTCCGTCACCCAGCTTTGGCCGCATTCCCGGCAGATTTGTTCTGTTTCCGCGCGGGTCAGGCAGAGCAGCGGGCGGCAGAAGCCCGGGCGCTTGGGCCGGATGCCCCCTGCACCGTGCAGCCCGGTCCCCCGCGCCAAGCGGAACAGCAGCGTTTCCGCCTGATCAGTACCAGTATGGGCGGTCGCAACGGTGTCTATCCCTTCGGCGTGCAGGGCCGCAAAGCAGGAATAGCGCAGCTTCCGCGCCCAGTCCTCCCCTGCGCGGGGCGGGACCGCGCAGCCCACCGTCTCCGGATGAAATATTTTCAGTTCAATGTCAAGTTTTTTGCACGTCTCCTGCACAAAAGCTTCGTCCCGGTCGGCTGTTTCGCCCCGTAAGCCATGGTTGACATGGCAGACGGTCAGCTGATAGCCAAACTCCGGCTGAAGCCGCAGCAGAAGGTGCAGCAGCGCCATGCTGTCTGCCCCGCCGGACACCGCCGCGCAAAGCTTCTGTCCCGGCCAGAACAGTTCATTTTCCTGTGCGAAGGCACGCACTTTTTGTAAAATCGATTTCATCAGCGTTTGAAGTCCACATCCATAAAGCGGGTATGCGCACCATCCCAGCCCAGCGGGACCGTGCTCGTTTCACCGTGACGGTTCTTCGCCACGATGCATTCTGCGGTATCGGCGTCCACCTCGCCGCCGTCCGGATTCTGGCTTGCGTAATAGGAATCGCGGTACAGAAACAAAACGCAGTCGGCGTCCTGCTCGATGGAACCGGAATCACGCAGGTCGGACAGCTGAGGCCGGTGGGACGAGTTATTGCCCTGCTTTTCCACCGCACGGGACAGCTGCGAAAGCGCGATGATAGGCACATTCATTTCCTTGGCCATGATCTTGAGGTTTCGGGTGATGGAGCTGATCTCCTGCACGCGGTTCTCGCTGCGCTGGCCGGTGGTCATCAGCTGCAGATAGTCGATGACGATCAGGCCGACGTTCGGGCGGCTGGGGTCCTGATTGACCCGGCGGATCTTCGCTTTCATCTCCGTGATGGTGATGCCGGAAGTATCGTCCATATAGATCGGTGCATCGTGCAGTTTTTCCGTTGCCAGCGCCAGATATTCCCAGTCCTCGGCGCGGAGCGCACCGGTGCGGAACGCCTGACTGTCGATGCCGGCTTCTGCAGACAGGATGCGGTTGGTCAGCTGTTCCTTGGTCATTTCCAAGCTGAAGATGGCCACCGGGACCTTCTGCTGCATGGCCACGCGGGTGGCGATGTTCAGCGCGAAACTGGTCTTGCCCATACCGGGGCGGGCGGCCAGAATGATGAGGTCGCCGCGGCCAAGACCGGTCAGGACCGTATCCAGCAGCCGGAACCCCGTCGGGATGCCCTTGTACTTGTCGGCGTCGGGGCCGCTGATCTTCTGCAGGTTGGTCAGCGTTTCCACCATGCTGGACGAAAGCGGCGTCAGCGCGCTGGAATCCCGCCCGGAGCGGATTTCATAAATGCGCTGCTCGGCGTTTTCCAGCAGAAGGTCCGCGTCCGGCTCGTCGCCCGCATCTTGCAAGATGTCCTTCGCCACGCCCATCAGCTGGCGGACCAGATACTTTTCCTGCACGATCTGGGCATACGCCTTGACGTTGGAAATGCTGGGGACCGTCTCCGCCAGACCGGTCAGGTAGACCTTGGCTTCGTCGGCGCTGGGGAACACGCCGTCCGAGATGACCGCATCCAGCAGCGTCACAAAGTCGATGGTCTGGTCGCTCGTGAAGAGCCGTAGCATCTCGGAGTAGATCTGCGCGTTCTGGCGGGTGTAGAACATCTCCGGCCGGATGATCTCCACAAGGTCGGTCAGGGTGTCCGGCTTGAGCAGCACCGCGCCCAGCACGCTCTGCTCCGCCTGCATATTGTAGGGCAGATTGATGCCCACACTTTCCAGATTCAGTTCATTGGAATAATGTCGTTCATTCGGCATGGTCGTTATCCTTCTGTTTTCTGTTCCAGAAACAGTCCCTCTATCACGTTATAAAACCCAAAAAGCGCCCCCTGCGTTGAGGGGGCGCTGGACAGGCATTGCGAATGGATCAGACCTGCTCGACTTCCACCATGATCTTGAAAGAAGCCACGACGCCGACATACAGACGCACCTTTGCGTTGAACACACCTGCGTCCTTGATGTCCTTCGTCTCCAGCTCGATCTTCTTCTTGTCGATGGGAGCACCAACCAGCTGAGACAGGGCCTCGGCGACTTCCTTGCCGGTGACCTTGCCGTGCAGACGGCCGGATGCGCCGCCCTTGGCCTTGATGTTCACGGTCTTGCCGTTGATCTTTGCAGCCAGAGCCTGTGCGGCGGCAACATTTTCCGCCTCGTGGAAATCAGCGGCTTCTTCCTTGCCGCGTGCGATATTCACCGCGCTGGCATCTGCCACAGCAGCCAGCTTGCGCGGGAACAGAAAGTTGCGGGCGTAGCCGTCGGAGACCTCATGGATCTCGTCCTTCTTACCAATGCCCTTGACGTCCTGCTTCAGAATCACTTTCATGATAGTATCCCTCACTTTTCACCGGAAACCCGGTGATGTTCTTGTAGCCTTAGTATACAGCAATTCGGCGGTCCCGTCAACTTGCTAACTTGCCATCTGCCGCATCTCCGGGAGCTTTCTCCGCGAACAGCCCGGAACCTAGGATTCCGCCCT
>OIYO01001695.1_pt1 | contig 10965 bp, 8 predicted proteins | sample 1588191 | NCBI WGS metagenome assembly OIYO01 (sample SAMN03283275) | human gut metagenome | biome: human-associated habitat; material: feces | host: Homo sapiens | place: Peru | collected 2012 | reverse complement strand
AGTCCGTCGTTCGTTAGAACGGCGGAACCCCAGGGCTACATGACCATGACGTAGCGGCTGCCCACGTAGTACTGCTTGCCGAGCAAAACCGGTTCATCGTTGGGACCGATAAAACCGACACGCAAGTTGAGCAGCGGATCGTGCGGGGCAATGCCCAGCTCGGCAGCCTGCTCGGTGTTGGCGCGAACGGCCTCGACCGTGCGGTGGCCAACCGAGACGATCGGGATGCCGCCGACACGCTCGACCTCGGCAAAAATCGACTTGTCCTCAAGATCGGCCGTCAGCAGCTCGCGATACTGGTCAAACGGCACAAAGACGTTTTCCTCAAAGATGGGCTCGCCGTCGGCCGTACGCACGCGCTTGATGTGCAGCAGCAGTGCATCCTTCGGCAGACCAAAGAATTCCATCTCGTTTTGACGCGCCGGCACAATCTGGCGATCGACTACATGCGCGCCCGCCTTCATGCCATTGTCAGCACATAGCGCGGTAAACGTCTGCAGCAGCGAGGCGTGGAACTGGCGATTGATGTGCGGCGTGGCGACGAAGGTGCCGCGTCCCTGCTGCTTAACCAGGTAGCCATCGGAGCACAGCTCCTCAACGGCACGGCGCACGGTGATGCGGCTCACCTCATACTGTTCGGCAAGCTCGAGCTCGGACGGAATGCGCTCCTTGGGTGTATAAACACCCTTCTCGATCGCGTCCTTGATCTCGTCGTAAATCTGCTGGTAAAGCGGTGCGTTTTTAGGTGCGGACATATCTGGTCACTCTTATCAAAATAGCGAAATAACTCATACGTATATAACGTCTTTTTACATGTTACCTCACTTTGATAAAACGATATACCGCATGCAGCAAATCCCTACTTACCGTCATCCTGCTGCAGGCTGTCCTGCTCGCTCAGGCGCGCCTGCCTGCTGGCCATGCGCGCAGGCTTATCCGGATCGGGCACGGCCGTGGGCATAGGTTCGTCAACATGACCGCCCCACCAGCCGCCTACAAAGTTGAGCGTGTGGAACACGTTGATCACGGCGCCGGGATCCACGTCGCACACCAGCTTGACGATATCCTGGCTCTCGTAGGTCGAGACAACGGTATGCAGCAGGTACATCTTCTCGCGGCTGTACCCGCCAACAACCTCGGCACAGCTAATGCCGTGCTGAAAATGGTCGACATAGGCGGTCATGATCTCGTCGGCCTTGCGCGTCGTGATCTGCAGCGTCACGCGGTCGTAGCGGCGATAGAAACTGTCGATGGTCTTGGTCGAAATAAACTGAAACACGATGGAGTACGCTGCGTTGTCCCAGCCAAACATAAAGCCAAAAATCGCCAGGATAGCGCAGTTAAAGCCAAAGATGACGCCCCAGATAGTCTTGCCCGTGTGGTTAGACACCCACAGCGCGATAAAGTCGGTGCCGCCGGTCGACGCGCCCGAGTCGCTGCAAACATAGCCCGTCGGGTCGACGCCGAATTCGCGCAGCGCCTTCTCCAGCTTCAGGCCGCCGCGGCTGACGAAGGGACAGGTCTCGCCCCGCACCTCGACGGCAGCGTCGTCGGCGACGGGCGTTCCGGCCTTGTCGCACTTCTGTCCGTCGACGAAAACCGCGCCGCTCATGATGAGCGCCTGCGCGCGGCTCCGGCTGTCGCACAGGCCGCGCTCGGTCATCAGAAGATCCAAGCGTTGTTTATGTTTCATGAAGCACCTCCTGCGCCTGCTTTGCAAGCGATTCCGCATCCAATCCGTAGAGCCTTTGCAGCTCCTGCACCTTTCCGTGCGTGACGAACCGGTCGCCCAGATTGCACAGCCGCGTCGGCACGCGAATGCCGCAGAGCCGCAGCTGAGAGAGGATCTCTTTTCCGGCGCAGCCAATGCAGATCGCGTCCTCGGCCACGAGCAGCCGCCCCGTCTTGCGCACGGAGGCGGTGATCTCCCTCATGCGCACCGGCTTGACGGATTCGAGCTTGATGACCTCGGCGGAGACGCCCCGCTGCTCCAGCAGCGCGGCCGCCTCGAGCACGTTGTTGATCATCGTGCCATAGGCGATCATCGTGATGTCGCTGCCGGCGCGCAGGATCGGCTTTTCCGCGACCTCGGTGAAGGCGCCGTCGCCGCCGCGCGGCCAACGCACCGCGACCGGGCCGTCCATCTCAAGCACGGCGCGGCGCAGCATCACGCGCAGCTCGGCGCGATTCGACGGGCAGAGCACCTGCATTCCCGGAACGGAGCGCAGATAATTGACGTCGAACACGCCCTGATGCGTCTCGCCGTCCTCGCCGACCAGACCGGCGCGGTCGACGGCGAACACGACGTGCAGCTTTTGCATGGCGACGTCCTGGATCAGCATATCATAGGCACGCTGCAAAAAGGTGGAGTAAATCGCAACGACCGGAAGCATCCCCTGCTTGGCAAGGCCGCCCGCCATCGCCACGGCGTGCTCCTCGGCGATGCCGACGTCGAAGCTTCTGGTCGGGAAGCGGTCGAAGAAGGCGCGCAGACCCGTGCCCTGGATCATTGCCGCCGTGATCGCGCAGATGCGCGGCTCCTCAGCCGCCAGCTCGCAGAGCGTGCGGCCGAAGGTCTCGGAGAAGGTCGGCGTATGCGCCTCGGGCACCGCGCCGGTCTCCGGGTCAAAGCAGCCGATGCCGTGGAAGACGTCGGGGTTGGCCTCGGCCGGGGCATAGCCCTTGCCCTTCTGCGTAATGACGTGCAGCAGCACCGGGCAGGCGCTCTCCTTCGCCAGACGCAGCATATATTCCAGCTGCCTGACGTTGTGGCCGTCGATCGGGCCGTAATAGACGAAGCCCATCTCCTCGAAAAAGGTCGAGCCGAGCACGAGCTTCTTCCAGCGCTCCTTGACGGCGTGGGTAAAGCGATAGACCGCCTTGCCGCCGGGCACCTTGGACGTGACCGCGCGGAAGGCCTTTTTCAGCCGGAAATAGCCCGGCCGGATGCGGATCTGCGACAAATGCTCGGAGATGCCGCCGACATTCGGAGCAATGGACATACCGTTGTCGTTCAGAATGACGATCAGCGGCTCATTGCTCTCCCCGGCGTCGTTCAGGCCCTCATAGGCTACGCCGCCGGTCATCGCGCCGTCGCCCAGCAGGGCAATCACGCTGTAATCCTGCTTTTGCAGCGTCCGCGCGCGCGCCATGCCCAGCGCCGTCGAGACGGCTGACGAGGCATGCCCCGCGACGAAGGCGTCGCAGTCGCTCTCCGACGGCTTCGGGAAGCCCGAGAGGCCGCCGAAGCTGCGCAGGGTGGAAAACCGCTCCCGACGCCCGGTCAGGAGCTTATGAACATAAGACTGGTGGCCGACGTCGAAGACCAGTCGGTCTTTTGACGTGTCAAAAACACGCTCGAGCGCCACCGTCAGCTCCACCACGCCCAGATTTGAGGCGAGATGACCGCCGGTGTGCGCCACGGTCTGCACCAGCTCCCTGCGAAGCTCCTCACAGAGCAAGGCGACCTGCGTGTCGTTGAGCGCCAGCAGATCGTCGCGGGATTGGATCGAGTCTAATACAATCAAAAGTTACACTACCTGTCTCAGACTGCCGTAAAAGCCCGAAAATTTCATTTTGCGTGCCTTGGGCAGTCTTTTTCTCTTATGATCGGTAATTTCAAAAATCAGGCAAGGCAAGCGCTTACGGCTTCCTGCGTTTTTTTGCCGGGTCTCTGTGGAACAGACGCTTGAAAAATGCGATCGGCTGCGCCACGGTCAGAACGATGCTCGTGGCCTGCTTCATCGCAAAGGTCTTGCCGATCGCCTTTCCCGCGATCGTCAGACCGGCGACCAGCGCCGACATGATGAGCTGCGCCACGGATTCCGGCGCAAAGTGCTGCAGCGCCATGGCTGCCAGCACGGCCGAGGCCGAGCCGGACACAACGCCGCAAATATCGCCCACGACGTCGTTGCAGAAGCTCGAGACCTTTTCGGCGTTGCGCAGGAGCGCCAGCGCCTCGGCAGCGCCCCGGCGCTTCTTGGCCGCCATGGAGTGGAACGGCTTCTCCCCCGCCGACATCACGGCCACGCCGATGATATCGAACACGATGCCCAGCGCCACGATGAACAGCAGCACGAGCGTCGCAACAACGATGCTCGCGCGTTCCATAACGGCGGAGGATAAAAAGGAGATGGTCGAGGAAATCGCGATCGTGACAAAAAAAATCGTGACGACCCAGCGCCAGTTGCTGTGCTTCTTGCTTTTCTGTTTGCCCCGTTCCTTGGGAGCGTCCTCCGCTTTCAAATCGGAAACCCTCTGCTTTCACAAAAATAAGGAAGCTCTGATTAAATCGCAAGAGTGATCAGCGAGGGATTTTGTTCCAAATTGAGGTTTGGAAATCGCAGGAATCCTTTACGTATTTCAAGATTTTCAAACCGATAAGTTGGGGCAAAAGGCCCGCTGAGCGCCGCTGCCGATTTATTCAGAGGTTCCATAGGTTTGGGCGGCGCATCGGCCGCCTGACGGACACATTCGTCCGAAAAGAAGTGGCAGCAGACAGAGTAAATCTTGCGGCTTAGGTCGGGTTGGCTTTCCCCGCGGGCTACCGTTCGTCGCCGGACGGCCGTTTCCGTTTAAAGTCCGCGCCGGGGCGTCGCCGCACCCGGTACCCGATTGCCACTCAGACCGCACTGCAATCCTCTGTCTGCCCAGAATTGACTGCTTAGGTGTTTTCCACAACATCGCATCTCGGTTCTATCCTCTTTTGCAGCCACGATTTCAGCGAGCAATATCGTCACACCGCTGCGGCCGCAGCGGTCAACGCCTGTTCTCCCATCCCAACGTGCCCACGCAAGGCAGGCTACACTGCACCCAGCACAAGATTCTAAGCACCGCGATGCAGGTTCTGTCCTGCTTCGTACGCAGTCCGGGTCGTAACACTTTACGGCTGTCGCACAAGAGCAGGTCTCCACGGAAATCGGGTCGGTCGGTATATGCCGTTACACCTCGCCCGAAAGCCTTAACCCCCAGCACCCACCCTAATCTGGGCGAAAAAAGCAGGCACCAGGGACTTCATCGATATGCCCTTTAAAGGATTTTTAGGCCCTTCTTCGAGACCGAGACGCTTTGACTAAGATACAGCGCCACCGATTCCAATCATATCATATTCTTTGAAAATATACAAGTGCATTTTGCGGAGTTTTTTTGAATGTTCTGCACATTAACATGAAAAATTTCCCGTATTTGCAGAAAATCCGCATGAATTATGAAAATCCATTCACCGCGTGCCCGCATTTTTCCGCTGTATATACTGCGCATATACAGTGCGCCGCCGCACAACGTGCGGCGGCGCAGACTGCCGAAAAAGTCCGGAACCGTCAAAATCAGTCAACAAATGTGAACCATTTACGGAATCGGAACAATTAGAAACAGCAAATGTATTTCGGATATTTTACAGTAAACATAGCTTGCTTCGCAAGGATTTTGACTTACTGCGCAACTTGCCCCCTACCGTACCCATGTACGCCGACGGGTGCAAGTTGCTTGTCTTCCGAACATTTTCGCAGTCTGTCAGACTGCCGAAAAAGTCCGAAGCCGTGCAAAATGATTCAGTGCAGGGCGGCAAAGCGTCTGCTGCCGCGTGTGCGCAGCCAGACGAACAGCGCCGCAGCCAGCCCGGCGGTCAGCGCCGTGAAAAGCCCCATGCAGAGCAGCGGCGGCAGAACCGTCGAGAGCCTCCAGCCGCCGACGCCCAGCGCAATGCCGTAGATCCAGCCGCCGAACAGCGTCAGCGTGACGGGCATACTCTGCTTGATCGGATAGATCTCGCTCGACCACGTCAGATTCACATGTCTGAGGTTGATAAACAGGCCGAAGCAGGCCGTCAGCACGCAGAAGCTGAGAATAAAGGCCAGCAGCAACGCCACGGAGGCGGCGTCGAGCGCCAGCACCCACGCCGTCGCGCCGGCGCACAGCAGCGCGGGCAGGACGGTCAGGCTGAGCTGCACGAGCAGCTTTGCCCGCAGGACGAGCCACGGCTGCACGGGCAGGGACTGCACGATCCAGAGTGTCTTGCCCTCGAGCGAGACGGACGGCGCAGTCGAATCGTTCATTGCGACCAGCATACACAGCGCGGCGGCCGCGAAAATGGGCAGCGCGTCGCTGCTTGCGCCGAGCAGCAGCGGCAGTCCGGCCGCAAGCTCGCCGCCCTTGACGAGCAGCAGCACGGCCGCGATCGGCATCATCAGCGTCCCGAGGCCGCAGTTGAGCATATAGTTCGCGCTCCCGGTGAAGCGACGGAATTCCCGCGCCAGCAGGGCGGCGGCGGGGCGGCGCGTCTTGGCGCCGACGCCCTTATAGCGCGCCTTGGCCGTCGCGCCGGAGGCCGTGGCCAGCTTCAGGAAGGTGCGCGAGAGCAGCTGCCAGACCAGCGCGAACAGCACCGCGACGACGGCCAGCAAGCCGAGCAGCGCTGGCCAGTTCCCGGCGGCGGCCGCGCCGAACAGATAGAGCGGATAGGCCGCGCCCTTGACCTGCGCGCCGATGACGGCAGCGTTGTGCAGCAGCTCCTGCACAAGCCCCGTCAGCTTGAAATAAACGGCGTAATACAGCCCGATCCCGGCCAGCGAGGCCAGCGCGATCAGGAAGCTGCGGTTCTTCAGCTTGCTGTTGATCTTCGCGACCACCCAGCCCAGCGCGCACGAGAGCAGAAACACGATCACGCTGACCGCCAGCAGCATCACGAGCGGGCAGACGATCGCCGCGGCGCTCAGCCGCACGGTGCACCAATAGACGAGGATCGCCGGGAGCATGACCACGCCGCCGAACATCAGTCCCATCAGATAGACCGCCAGCAGGCGGCTGATGAGGATGCAGCGCACGGGGATCGGCAGCGCCAGCAGCAGGTCGTTGTCCTTGGCCTGATAGAGGCTCGAGAACGTGCTGAACACGCTGCCGATCACGCCCAGCAGCAGGCTCAGCATTGCGGCCATGAGGAAATACATCCACGTCATGCCGGCTGCGGCAAGCGGCAGGCAGATCTTCGAAAACAGCATCCCGAGGCTGCCGCCGATCACAACGACCATCAGCAGCGCATAGCCGATGACAAAGGCGACGCTCGCGGCCGCCGAGCGCGCCCTTTGGGTCTTCTGATTATAGAAGAAGCTGCGGAACATCTCCAGAAACTGCTTTTTTACCAGAAGCTTCAGCATGACTCGTCCTCCAGCTCGAGGAAGACCTCCTCCAGACTGTCGTCGCCCTTGACCTCCTCCATCGTGCCGGAGCGGATCAGGCGGCCTTCCTTGATGATGGCGACCTTGTCGCAGAGCTTTTCGGCGACCTCAAGCACATGCGTCGAGAAGAAGATCGCGCCGCCCCGGTCGCAGACCTCGCGCATCATGCCCTTGAGCAGATGCGAGGCCTTCGGGTCGAGGCCGACGAACGGCTCGTCCATGATGATGAGGCGCGGATCGTGCAGCCACGCAGCGATCAGCGCAAGCTTTTGCTTCATGCCGTGCGAATAGGCCGCGATCGGCTGCGCCAGCTCGTCCGTCAGCTCGAACAGCCCGGCGTATTTCTGAATGCGCTCCCTGCGCACGGCCGCGCTCACGCCGAAAATATCGGCGATGAATTGCAGATATTTGATGCCGGTCATATATTCGTAAAGATCGGGGTTATCCGGAATGTAGGCGATCTGCCGCTTGCAGGCCAGCGGATCGTCCCGCACCGAAACGCCGCCGATGCGGATCTCCCCGGCGTCAAAATCCAGAATCCCGGCCACGGAGCGCAGCGTCGTGGTCTTGCCCGCGCCGTTGTGGCCGATGAAGCCGTAGATCTCCCCCGGCGCGATATGCAGCGAGAGATCGTCAACGGCCTTTTTTTCGCCGTAGCATTTGGTCAGATGAGAAACATCCAGCATATCAGTCGCTCCTTATTCTGTCGAAAAAACGGTTTTTCACTGCTCCAGTGTTTCGAAGGTCGCGCGGACGGCGCGGAGGAACTCCTCGCTGTTGACGACGATCGGCGTCTGACCCTGCCACAGCAGCGCCAGATCCTTGGTCATCGTGCCGCCCTCGATCGTCGCGATGCAGGCGGCCTCCATGCGCGAGGCAAAGCGGCACAGGGCGGAGCTGCCGTCCAGCTCGCCGCGCTTGCGCAGCGCGCCCGTCCACGCGAAGATCGTGGCCATCGGGTTCGTCGAGGGCTTTTCGCCCTCAAGATAGCGGTAATAATGGCGCGTGACCGTGCCGTGCGCCGCCTCGTACTCAAATTTTCCGTCCGGCGAGACGAGCACGGAGGTCATCATGGCCAGCGAGCCGAAGGCCGTGGAGATCATGTCGCTCATGACGTCGCCGTCGTAGTTCTTGCAGGCCCAGATGAAGCCGCCCTCGCTGCGGATCACGCGGGCGACGGCGTCGTCGATCAGCGTATAGAAATACGTGATGCCGACCTCCTCGAAGCGCGCGCGGTATTCGTTTTCGTAAATTTCGGCAAAGATCTGCTTGAAGGTGCCGTCGTAGACCTTTGCGATCGTGTCCTTGGCGGAGAACCAGAGGTCCTGCTTCGTGTCGAGCGCGAAATTGAAGCAGGCGCGCGCAAAGGAGGAAATGGAGCTGTCCTTGTTATATTGCCCGGTCAGCACGCCGGGGCACTCGAAGTCATAGATCGTTTTGCGCGTCTCGTTGCCGTCGCGGTCGGTGAAGACCAGCTCGGCCTTGCCCTCGCCGGTGCGCAGCTCGGTGGCCTTATAGACGTCGCCATAGGCGTGACGGGCGATCGTGATCGGCTTTTTCCACGTTTTCACGACCGGCGAAATGCCGTCAACGAGGATCGGCGCGCGGAAGACCGTGCCGTCGAGGATGGCGCGGATCGTGCCGTTCGGGCTTTTCCACATCTCGTGGAGGTTGTATTCGCTCATGCGCTGGGCGTTGGGCGTGATGGTGGCGCACTTGACGCCCACGCCGTATTTTTTGATCGCCTCGGCGGCCTCGTGCGTGACCTGATCGTTCGTGCGGTCGCGCTCGGGCAGACCGAGGTCGTAATATTCGGTTTTCAGGTCCACATAGGGCAGCAGCAGCTCGTCCTTGATCTGCTTCCAGAGGACGCGGGTCATCTCGTCGCCGTCCATTTCGACCAGCGGCACGGACATGGGGATTTTTGTCATAAACCGTCTCTCCTTATGGTTCACAAGCTCGCAGCGGTTGATCGGCGTGCCGAGCTCATAGAATTTTTCCTCGTAACCAGTCATGATACCGACCGGCCCGTCGGCGTGCAGGTCGCGCGTCAAGTTCTTGATTTCGAGGCCGCAGGCCTCAAATTCCTCGAGCGACCACTCGAACAGCGGCGCGTTGTCCGTTTTGAAATGGATCTCGCCGTTTTTCGCCAAAATGTTCTCGTATTTCTGCAAAAAGCTGCGGTGCGTCAGGCGGCGCTTGGCATTTTTCTTGCGCGGCCACGGGTCGCAGAAGTTCAAAAACAGCCGGTCGACCTCGCTGTCGGCAAAATATTCCTCCAGCTCCGCCGCGTCGAGCGACAGGAAGACCAGATTCTTCAGCCCCATTTGCAGCGTTTTCTCCATGCCGAGCAGCATGGCCTCCTGCACGCGCTCGACGGCGACGAGCAGCACATCGGGGTTCTGCCGCGCAGTCTCGACGGTGAATTTGCCCTTTCCGCAGCCGACCTCCAGCCAGAGCGCCTTGGCCGACGGCATCAGGCTGCGCCAATTGCCGCGCAGCGCCTTGCCGTCGCGCACGTGGATCGCCGAGCAGGCCTCCAGACGCGGTTCCAGATTGTTTCTCTTTCTCATTCTCATGGCAGGTTTCTCCAAATATGTAATAATGAATGATGCTTCAGAACATCGAGAAGATGCCGATCAGGCCGTCGCGGAAATACACCGCGCTCGAGAAGAACCAGTCGCGCAGCAGCGTCACGGCGAAGAACGTGACCGTCAGGCCGAGAATCAGCACGGTCATATTCACAATGTTCATCCGGATGGAGAACACCTGAAACACCTCAAGATAGAACGACACGAGCCACGCCAGCAGGATCAGCACGGACATGACCGTGAAGATGCTGTAGCTGATGAGCGACAGCAGCGACGAGACCGCCAGCAGCACCAGCGCCAAAATCGAGTTGACGCCGACGGCTGCAAAGACCGCGCGAATATCCACGCGCATCCGCGCCAGCGCCGTCAGGCAATAAAGCAGCGCAAAATTCAGCACATAGGCGAGGATCGGCGTGACGACGCCGGCCGTGATCCATTCCATCATGATCTTGCTGAAATAGCTGCAATAGCGCACGCCGAACAGGAACGTCGAGACGAAGCTCATCGCGACGGTCAGCAGCATCAGCAGCACGCCGGTCAGCCATTGACGGTTTTCGGCCATACGGCGGCTCGTCCCGGCCGGATCGGTCAGGTAATATCGCATGACCCTCGGCAGCCCGCGGAAGGCCTCGCCCAGCGTCGGCGCGGCATATTCCCGCTGCACGCGGCGGCGCGGGCGGCGCTCCGGACGCGGACGCGCCTCCCGTTCTTTTTCCGAACGCGCCTCTTCCGAACGTCCCTCCGCGCTCTGCGCGCGCTCCGGACGCGGTCGCCGCTCCGGCGTCTGCGTCTCCTCGGGCGCGGAAGCAGGCGCTTCCTGCGTCTGAGGCGTCTGTTCCTCTGTGAATGTATCTGCCATAACGGCTCCTCCTAGTTTCAACCGGGAGCGCTCTCCCGAAAAATCGCGTTTTTTCAACATGGCGCAACGCGCCGTTTACATTATAAAGGGGAATCAAAACACTGTCAATGAATTTTTGCGATTTATGCAATTTTACCTGTTGAAGGTTTTGGAAAATGTGATATAATCGATATAATCAGACGTGGATACCCACGAGGAAGGAGCCGCAAATGCGCAAACTGATCTGTCTGCTTCTGTGCCTGAGTCTGTTCGCTGCCCCGGCTTTCGCAGAAACGACCGCAAAGCCCGCCTCTCTCGAGGAGCGTTTTTCCAATTTTTTGGTGCAGAACCGGCTCGACGGCAC
>OIYO01001694.1_pt1 | contig 10969 bp, 8 predicted proteins | sample 1588191 | NCBI WGS metagenome assembly OIYO01 (sample SAMN03283275) | human gut metagenome | biome: human-associated habitat; material: feces | host: Homo sapiens | place: Peru | collected 2012 | reverse complement strand
CAAGGTGCTGACCGAGGCCGCCATCAAGGGCAAGGTCGATCACCTGGTCGGCCTGAAGGAGAACGTCATCATCGGCAAGCTGATTCCCGCGGGCTCCGGCCTGATGGCTTACCGCGACTACCAGCCCGGTATCACCCCCGAGTGCAGTGTCTCCGACGATCTGCTGTAATCGAAGATCCCAATGAAAATCCCCCTGCCAGCGCTGAAAAATGCGTTGGCAGGGGGTATTTGTCTGCAATTGCGGACTGCGCAGGGCACTCAGAGCGTTGCCAGCCCGGCGTCTACCATCTTTTGCAGGCTCATAAGGATGCCCAGCTTGGCGTGATACCAAGTCAGGCCGCCCTGGAAGTAGACGGCGTAGGGGGGGCGGATGGGGCCGTCGGCGGACAGCTCAATGGAGCTGCCCTGGACGAAGGCACCGGCGGCCATAATGACCTTGTCACTGTAACCGGGCATGTCCCAGGGAAGGGGGTCGGCATAGGAGTCTACCGGGGCGGCGGCCTGGATGCCCTTGCAGAAGGCCACCATGCCCGCGCGGCTTTTCAGCTCCACCGCCTGAATGATATCACGGCGCACCTCGCGGGAGGAGGGTACCACCCGGAAGCCCAGCTTCTCGTAGCAGGCGGCGGCGAACACCGCGCCCTTCACGGCGGAGGACACCACCGTGGGAGCCAGAAACAGCCCCTGATAGAAGGCGGGCAGCACGCCCAGATTCGCGCCTACCTCGCGGCCCAGACCGGGCGCGGTGAGACGGTAGGCGCAGCGGTCGATCAAGTCCTGACGGCCGCAGATGTAGCCGCCGGTGGGAGCCAGACCGCCGCCCAGGTTCTTGATAAGGCTGCCCACAGCGATATCCGCACCCACCTGACAGGGCTCCTGCGTCTGGGTGAACTCGCCGTAGCAGTTATCCACAAAAATGATGATATCGGGGTTTGCCGCACGGGCGGTATCCGCAATTTTACGGATCGTTTCCAGATCAAAGGCATTGCGCTGCAGATAGCCGCGGCTGCGCTGGATGTGGCAGACCTTGGCCCCCGGCGCTTTTTGGGCGATCAGCTCGTAATCCGGGGTGAAGTCCGGCTTCAGCGGTGCTTCGTCGTATTTCACGCCGTAATCCATCAGCGTGCCGGTCCCCTTGCCCTTGCCGTCCAGACCGATGACACCTTCCAGCGTGTCATACGGGCGGCCCGTGGCGGCCAGCAAGGTGTCGCCCGCCCGCAGAAGCCCGAATAGGGCAACAGCCAGCGTGTGCGTTCCGCTCTGGAACTGGCTGCGGACCAGCGCATCCTCTGCGCCCATGACTTCCGCGAAGATCTGTTCCAGCTTGGCGCGGCCGGTGTCCCACAGGCCATAGCCGGTGGTCCCGAGCATATCCGTGGAGGACATCTGGGTGTCCGCAAAGGCTTTCAGCATCTTGAGCTGGTTGAAGTCGCGGATCTCCTCCATGTGCTTGAAATAGGGCTGGCAAAGCTCCATCGCCTTTTCGTCGAGGGCCAGCACTTCGGGTTTGAAATCAAAAAAGTGGCTTAACATTGACATATTGAATCCTTAGATTTTAGTTGTTATTGCGGGGAAATTTATTCTTTTACGTTCAAAAATTTTCATCTTCGGTTCGCTCATAGCGGGCATACTCTCCCAGCTTTTCAAAGCCAAGACGGGTGTAGAAATGCACCCGCTCGGGAGAGCAGAGAAAGACCGGCTGAAGCCCCTGTGTGGACAACTCGTTGGCCATCTGGACGATGAGCCGTCCGCCGATGCCCTGACCGCGCAAAGACTCTTCCGTCTGCCCACAGGCCATGTACGCCTGACCGTTCGCGATGGCATAGGCTCCCACGGTGCAGATCATCCGGTTTTCCTGCCTGAGCGCCCAGACGAAAGCCTTTCCGCGGCTGCGCTTGGTGCACAGTTCCGAGTAAAAATCGTCCCGGCGGGTCGGGCGGTCCGGAAAGAGGGCTTCGGCCACCGGACCAGCGGGCGGATTTCGGTCAAGGGTCAGCGACGCCCAGAGCGTTTCTTCTACCTGCGGCAGCGGGAGCTGACGCCCCGGCATCAGGCCAAAGATAGAATGTGTCTTGGCGCGGGTCCACCCTGCAGGAGGAAGCGCCTCGGCTTCGTCCAGAATGACAGCCCTGCACCCGCAGAAATCCAGAAAGCTTGCCAGCTCTTCCGGGTTGGCGTGCCCCATCATGGAAGCGGTGGTCCCGCCGACGTCCAGCGCCAGTGTCGGGCCGGAAAAGAACCGCCCCGGCTGGCTTTTGCCGAACAATTCCAGCGCCAGCGGCATCGTGGCCCCCATGCAGAGCTTTCCCTGACAGGCGTTGTAGAACCGCCGCTTGTCGCGTTCTGTCGTGACCTGTTTGATCATTTCAGCGCGTTAACGATGCTCTTGAACTCGCGGCCGCGCACCTCAAAGTTGGGGTAGAGGTCGAAGGACGCGCTGGCCGGAGACAGGATGATGATGTCGCCGGGATGTGCGGCGGCACGGGCCAGCTCCACAGCGTGCTGCATGTTGTCGGCGTGCTGGATGGCGAGGTCTGCCGCTGCAAAATCCGGATGCTCCCGGACAGCCTTTTCAATGCGGGGACCGGTCGCGCCCATCAGCACGAGGTTCTTGACATGCTGGAGGATCTCCGGAGCCAGCGGCTCGTAGGGGATGTGCTTGTCGTAGCCGCCCGCGATAAGGATGACCTTCTGATCGAAGCTGCGCAGACCGGCAATGGTGCGGGTGGGGCTGGTTCCGATGGAGTCATTATAATAGGTCACGCCGTCCAGAACACGCACCGGCTCGATGCGGTGCTCCACACCGGTGAAGGTGCTGCCGACTTTCTGGATGCACTCGACCGGCACTTCGCCCCAAACGGCAGCGGCGGCAGCCAGCAGGTTCTCGATGTTGTGCAGACCGCGCAGCTTGATGTCCTTCTGAGCGAGGAACGGCGTCACAACGCCATCTTCTGCCATGCAGAGCATTCCGTCTTTGCGCAGGAATGCGCCGTTGTCGGTGTCGTGCAGACGGGTGAACCAGACCTGCTTGCCCTTGCAGTCCGGGACCATGCCGCGGGTGATGGCGTTCTCGAAGCCGAGGACCTCACGGCAGGGCGGGACCTGATGCAGCAGGATGTTCCGCTTGGCGTCGATGTACTCCTGCATATCCTTGTGGTGGTCGAGGTGGTTGGGGGTGACGTTCGTGACCACCGAGATCTTCGGGCTTTTGTGCATGCTGATGAGCTGGAAGCTGGACAGCTCCACGACTGCTACATCTTCTGGGGCCACATCCGGCAGCATGGGCAAAAGGGCCGCGCCGATGTTACCGCCCAGATGGACCTTGCGGCCGGCGGCCTCATAGAACTTGGAGATGAGGGTGGTGGTGGTGGTCTTGCCGTCCGAACCGGTCACGCCCACGATCTCGCAGGGGCAGTAATCGAAGAAAAGTTCGACTTCGCTGGTGACCATCGTTCCGGCTGCAATGGCGTCCTGCAGGGGCTTCTGGAAATATTCAAAGCCCGGGGTGCGCAGGATGATGTCCTGCCCTTTGAAGCCGTCCATGTAGTGTTCGCCAAGGCTCAGGTCGATGCCCAAGCGGCGGATGGTATCGGCGTAATCGCCAAAATCCTCTACGCTGTTCTTCCGGTCACAGAGGGTGACACGTGCGCCCAGACCCACAAACTCTTCAATCAGGGTCTTGTGGCTGACGCCCGCACCGATGAATGCGACCTTCTTGCCCTTGACCAGCTCTGCGAGCTTCTGCTGTTCTTTCTGCATAAAAACAGAACCTCCTCTATAAAGTGTTTCTGTAAAACTTCTTGCCGCTCTCCATTTTACACCATTTCCGCGCAAGAAGCAACGCCAAACCCGTGTCCTGTGCAAAATGCACCCAAAGGTCATCGAAATTCACAAAATGATAATTGTCTTTTTCGACGCTTTCCGGTATACTTGTTTTGAATCTCATTTCTGCAAGGAGCGCATTTTTTTGAAACATCCATTTCGCATGGCCGCAGCTGCGCTGATGGTCATGGTTCTTCTGACCCTGACCGGGTGCGGTTCGGGTTCCAACAGCTTTACATGGTTCGTGGACACCATCCCCGCGAACCTTGATCCGCAGGTCGCTTCCACAGCGTCGGACGTCATCGCTTGTGAAAATCTCTACAGCGGGCTGGTCCGGAAAAACCCGTCCGGCGAGATCGAACCAGCCCTCTGCGAGCGGTGGGAGAAGTCGGCAGACGGCCGCACTTATACCTTTTATCTGAAGGACGGCCTGACCTACGTTTCGACTAAGGGAAACGCCACCGAGTATGCCATCACGGCAGAGGATTTCGTGTTCGCATTCCGGCGGATGTTCCGGGCGGAGACGAATTCGCCTTATGCTGTTGAGTTCTCGGCATTGGAGAACAGCGCGGAGGTCCTTGCCGGTCAGCTTCCGGAAAGTTCGCTGGGCGTTTCGGCCAGCAGCCCGCTGACGCTGGTGTTCCATCTGAGCAGCGCGGACGACAACTTCCTGTCCAAACTTACTTTGCCCGGTGCGATGCCCTGCGACGAGGAATTTTTCAATTCTACCCGCGGGACCTACGGCCTGACCGTCAAAACGACCCTTTCCAGCGGACCGTTCTACATTTATAATTGGACATCCAACGGCTTATTCCTCCGCCGGGAACCTTCCGGGACCCTCATCGACAGTCTGCGTCTGGTGCAGAACACCAACAACGCGGACCAGCCGGCGGTGGAGCTGATCAACAGCGAAAAGTGCTCTGCCGCCATGGATGACACCGGAAGCTCCACTTCCCTTTCATCCATCTCCTATTCGGACACGACATGGAGTCTGCTGTTCAACTGCAACACCATCTTCGCTTCCACGCCGTTGCGGCAGTCGCTGGCCGGGGTCGCCCGGGAAGCTGCTGTGGTCCCTTCGACCGGACTTTATGCCGCCGCATCGGGACTGGTCCCGGATGGGTTGAACGTCGATGGGATGAATTATCGGGAGACGATCGGCGAGATCACCCCCGCCGCGATCGATGTCCGGGCGCTGTATCTGGAAGCGCGGCAGGGCATGGCAAATTCGGATTTCAACAAGATCACGCTGATGCTCCCCGCCGGATGCGGCCTGAACGAAGCCGCCGAGACCATCAACGGCGCATGGCAGAAGGAGCTTTCGCTCTTCTTCTCCATCGAAGAGGTCGATGAAGAGACCTTCAACAAGCGCCTTGCCGACGGAGATTATTCCATCGCGCTGGCTCCCATCAGCGCCGAGGGCGGCAGCGTTTACAACATGCTGGCGCAGTTCACCTCTTCCGGCGGCGGACTGACGGGCTATTCCAACGCCCTGTATTCCACCCAGTTGGAAGCCAGCACCCACGCGACCGGCACTTCTCGCTGCCGCCTTCTGGGCGAATGCGAGCGCCAGCTTCTCGACGACTGCGTGGTGGTCCCGCTGTTCGCTCAGCAGAAACGGCTGCTGATCGCATCGGGCGTGAAAGACCTGATCTTCGACCCGTTTGGTCCGGTGCTCGACCTGACCTACACCACAAAAGAATAAAAAAGGCCCTCTTCGTCTCGCTTCTGCTCCCGAATGGGACAGCTCGATGACGGAGAGGGTCCTTTTGTTTTACGATTTCTTTTTGATGCCGAACAATCGGCGCAGGATCCCGCGCAGACATTTCGGGCTTTTGATGACGACTACCTGCATTCTTCTCCCGCCTTTCGCTGTGTGATACCACAGTATAAGCGGTTTTGGCGCAGAATGTTCCAGTTTCAGCTCAAGATCGGCCCATCCGGAAGCGTTTCCACCACCACGAGCGCTCCCTTGCGGGTCGAAATGGTGATGCAGTCGGAGCCTTCGGCGTATTCGTTGCTGACCCCCAGCGGATAGCCCGCCGTGAGGACAGCGTCCGTCAGCTCATAGTAAGAGCCGCGCTCGCACACGCCCTCGGCTCGGCCTTCCATCGGGAACACCGAGAAAAAGAAATACTGCTCCTTCGGATATTCCCGCGTCTCGCCGGGACGAACGAAGGTGATGCGGCTGTGCTCATCCTGAAGCGTCGCGCGGACGTCCCGCTCTTCCAGCCCAAGGCCGGTGCAGAGATTCGACAGCGTATGTTCCAGCCGCCGGCCGCCCAGTGCGCCCAGCAGAAGCACCTCCGAAAAACCCTTCTCTGAAGCCAGCTTTGCAGCGTATTCGGTATCGGTATCGTCCTTGACGTGCGGCAGGATGATGATATCATCGTCCTCCTGCTTTGGGCAGGGAGCCGTATCAAAATCGCCGACGATGATGTTCGGTTTGCAGCCCAGCGGCTCACAGTTCCGGTAACCGGCATCACAGGCAATGATGAAATCATCCTCCCGCAGAAAACCCGCCAGTTCCGGCGAGACCGGACAGGCCGAAAGGATCACACAGCGTGACATAACATTCCTTCTTTTCTTTCCCGGAAGCAATGGCTCGGGAATTTATTTTTGATACTGAGGACGCTGCCAATCCTTGACATCCTTGACCTCATCGTACATGGCGCAATAGCTGTCGTACCGGGTCTGGGAGAGTTTTCCCTCTGCCAGAGCGGCCCGGACCGCGCAGCCCTTTTCGGACCGATGGGAGCAGCCGGTGAACTGGCACTCGCCCAGATAGGGGCCAAATTCCGGGAACACATGCTCCAGATTTTCTTTCGGGATGAACCCGGCGCGGTTCGCTTCCAGACTGGCGAAACCCGGCGTATCGGCAATGCGTCCGCCAAAGGCTTCGAAGATGGTCACCTCGCGGGTCGTGTGACGGCCGCGGCCCAGTTTCTGGCTGATGGCACTCGTTTCACGCTCGGCTTCCGGCAGAAGGGCATTCAGCAGCGTGGATTTGCCCACGCCGGAGTTGCCGCAGAACGCGCACAGCCGCCCGTTGATCCACTGTTTGACTTCGTCCAAGCCCTCACCGCTGTCGTAGTGGATCGCGATAAAGGGCAGGGTCGATTTTTCGTAGGCAGAACGAAGAAATTCCGCTTCCGAGAGGTCCGCTTTGGTGCAGACGATGACCGGCTGGACCCCCTTGTCCACCGCGATGGCCGACAGCTTATCGAGCACCAAGGTGCTGGGGGTGGGCTGGGTCGTGCTGGCCACGAGGAACAGCACATCAAGGTTGGCCATCGGCGGGCGGACGAACACATTTTTCCGGGGCGCGATCTCCGCAATGACGGACGCACCGTTTTCGGTCTCAAGCGTCACTTCGTCGCCCGCCACCGGCGTGATCTTCTGTTTGCGGAAAATGCCGCGCGGCTTGCACTCGATGACACCTTCCGGCGTTTTCACATAATAAAATCCACCGATCCCTTTTACGATATAGCCTTTCATCCGCGCCTCCGTTACGACCACAGCGACGAGAACCAGTCGCTCAGGATGCCGCCGGAAGAGCTTTCGCTCTCGCTCGAAGCGCTGCTGGACGAGGGAGCTCCGCCCGTGCTCTCACCGCCCACGGCGGTGCTTCCGGGCTGCTCCACGGGCGTCTCCTGCACCGGCTCGGGACCAGCGCTGACGGTCACGCTGACGCGGCTGTTGACCTTGACGGTCGAACCTGCTGCGGGGTTCTGCCCGATGATGGTCCCGGCGGGCTTATCGCTGTACTGTTCGGTCGTGCTGCCAAGGCCCAGTTTGTTCTGGACCAGCAGGGTGCGGGCGTCGTTCACGCTGGAAAGACCCACCAGCGACGGGACGTTTGCCGTCGTGCTGACCTGCGGACGGCTGACGTAGACCACCACGGTGGTCCCGGCCGCGACCTGACTGCCTGCGGCCGGGTCGGTGCGGATGACCGAACCGGAAGCGACCGTTGCATCCACGGCCTGTGTCACAAGGACCGAGACGCCGAGGTTCTTCAGCTGCTGCTCGGCATCGGCCTGAAGATAATTGGTCACATCCGGGACCGTGACATACTGTGTGCCAAGGCTGACCGTCAGGGTCACGCTCTGGCCCTCGCGGACGGTGCGTCCGGCCACCGGCGACTGCTTATAGACATAGCCCGCCGCGTAATCGCTGCTGTAGGACTCCTCCCAGTTGACCGTGATCTGGCCGGAGGAGACCTGCGGCTGCGCGTTGACTTCGTCCTGCGTCATGCCGCTGTAATCCCCCAGCACGACATCAGCTTTTTCGCTCATCAGGGTGCTGGAATCGTTGAGGATGGTCCAGCACAGCGCCAGACACGCCAGCGCAAAGGCAACGGTGATGCCAAAGAGCACCGGCAGAAAGACGGTCCGCTTTTTCTTTCCCTTTTTGCGGGTCTTTTTGGATGCGGGGGCTTCTTTTTGCGTTTTCATGGGACCTTCCACCACCTTTTCAGGAATTTCATCGGGGAGATAGGTGTAGTTGAACACGATGGCCGGATTCTCGACGTAGGCGTTCAACGCGGCCAGCATTTCGGCTGCGCTGGCGTACCGGTTGGCAGGGCGCTTGGCCATTGCCCGCTCAGTGATCTCTACCAAGCCGTGCGGCACGGTGGGGGCCAATTCCTGCAAGCTCTGCGGCTTGTCCGAGATCTGCTTGATGGCCACTTCCACCACATCGTCGGCGTCAAACGGGAGATGTCCCGAAAGCATCTCGTACATCATCACACCGACCGAGTAGATGTCGCTGGTAAAGTCCGTCTCGTCGCCCTTGGCCTGTTCGGGGCTGATATAATGGACGCTGCCCATGGCCTTGCCGCCGGTGAGCTGGTTTTCGGCGCGGGAGATGCGCGCGATGCCGAAATCCATCATCCGGAGCTGGCCGTTGTCCAGCAGCATGATGTTCTGGGGCTTGATATCCCGGTGCACCACGCCGTTCCGGTGGGCATGGTCCAGCGCTTTCAGGATCTGGGAGATGAAATGGACCGTCTCCCGGCTGGTCAGCTTGCCGCCGCGCTCGTTGAGGTACTCCCGCAGCGTCATGCCGTCCACATACTCCATCACGATATATTGCAGCGTATCGCTCACCGAGACATCGTACACTTTGACGATATTGGGATGGTTGAGCAGCGAGATGGCCTTCGACTCGTTCTTGAAGCGGCGGACGAGGTCGGGGTCGTGCATCAACTCCTGACGCAGGACTTTGACCGCGACGACCGTGCCTTCCGGCACAGGGCCGCCCGGGCCGACGACGGCTTTGTAGACGTTCGCCATGCCGCCTGTTCCGATCAACTCCCGGACCGTGTACAGGCCATCGAGGGTTTTCCCGATCAGATTATCCATGCTCCACCTCCGTCGGTTCCACCGCCAGAAGCAGGGCCGTGATGTTGTCGGAACCGCCGTTGGCGTTGGCCGCTTCGATCAGACGATCCGGCAGATCGTAGAAGCTTCCCTGCGTCAGGATGGCTTCCATCTGGTCCTTCGGGACCATGTTGGTCAGGCCGTCGGTGCAGAGCAAAAGCAGATCGTCCGGATGGAGCTTGACCGCCGTGTGCTCCGGGTCCACGCGGTAATCCACGCCCAGCGCACGGGTGATGATGTTCTTCTGCGGGTGATGCTCGGCCTCTTCCACGGTGATGGTCCCGCAGTCCACAAGCTCCTGCACATAGGAGTGGTCGTGGGTCAGCTGGGCCAGCTTTCCTTCCCGAAAGAGATAGGCGCGGGAGTCGCCCGCATGGCAGAGATGGACCGTTCCGCCCCGCACCAGCGCGCAGACCGCCGTTGTGCCCATGCCGGCCAGCGATTCTTCGTGGGAGGCTTTCTGGAACACGAATCGGTTCGCGTAGGTAAGAGCTTTTTTCAGGAACGTTTCTTCCTGCCCTGCCCCGCATTGTGCATACTGCTCCTGAAAGAAATTCTCGATGACATTGCACGCGCCCTGCGAGGCTTCGCGGCCCCCGCGGGCGCCGCCCATGCCGTCACAGACCAGTGCCCACACCGCACCGCCGGGAAGCTCCCCGGCGCGGTAGTCATCCTGATTTTCCTGACGGACGCGGCCGACATCTGTTTTTCCTGCAAGTTTCATAGGCTTCTCCTCTTGTTAGGCTTTGCCGTTCATCTCGTCGCGGCGCAGCTGGCCGCACGCGGCGCTGATCTCGCTGCCCAGACGGCGGCGGACCGTGGCGTTGACGCCCAGACTTTCCAGCTTCTGCTGGAAGCGGCGGACATTGGCGGCATCGGTGGCGGAGTACGGGCTGCCGTCCACCGGATTGATGGGGATGAGGTTGACATGCGCCCCCATGCCCCGGATCAGGTTAGCAAGCTGCTTTGCACAGGCATCGGAATCGTTAACGCCGCGCACCATTGAATATTCAAAGCTGACCCGCCGACCCGTCGTGTCCTGATAGCGGCGGACCGCCTGCATCAGCTGCTCCACCGGGTAGGCATCGTTGACGGGCATCATCCCGCTGCGGATCTCGTTGTTGGGGGCGTGAAGCGAGACGGAAAGGGTCAGCTGCAGCTTTTTCTCGGCCAGCTGGTCGATCTTGGGCACCAGACCGCAGGTAGAAAGGCTGATGTTGCGCATCCCGATGTTGACGCCTTCGGGCGAGGTGATATTCTCCAGAAACTTCATCACTTCGTCAAAGTTGTCCAGCGGTTCCCCGATGCCCATGAGCACGATGTGGGAAATGCGCTCGCCAATATCCTTCTGTGCGGTGTAAATTTCGGAGCAGATCTCGCCGGCTTCCAGATTGCGCACCCGGCCTGCCTGCGTAGAGGCACAGAAGCGGCAGCCCATGCGACAGCCCACCTGAGTGGACACACACACGGTATTGCCGTAGTGGTAGCGCATGACAACGGTCTCGATGCAGTTGCCGTCTGCCATGCGCAGCAGATATTTTACGGTGCCGTCCTTTGCTTCCTGCCGGCGCTCGATCTGGGGCGCAGCGATATAAAAGCTTTCTTCCAGCTTTGCCAGCAGGGTCTTGGGCTGGTCGGTCATGGCAGAAAACTCGGTGACCAGTTTCTGGTGCACCCAGTGGAAGATCTGCTTTGCCCGGAAGCCCGGCTGACCCATCGCTTTCAGTTCAGCGGTCAGCTCTGCCAGCGTCAGGGAAGAAATACAG